>ENA-UERN01002120-UERN01002120.1-human-gut-metagenome-genome-assembly--contig:-NODE-2120-length-16344-cov-5.840106_pt1 | contig 16344 bp, 10 predicted proteins | sample MGYA00242950_ERZ507950 | MGnify/ENA primary metagenome ERZ507950 (study PRJEB26167, sample SAMN06115515) | human gut metagenome | host: Homo sapiens | place: China:Ningxia | collected 2014-11-26...
TATCTGCGCTTTTGGCTTAGCAGCTGCCGCACCTCGCTCGCCGTATCGGCACTTAGAATTATGCGGTATTGCCTTAAATTTTGTCTTTGCCACGATTATATCACATTTTGCGACATTTGCATTACAAATACGGAAGAAATTTTGTGAAGGATTTGCTATTATAAAGGCGAAGAAGGGCACAATGTGCAGATTGAACAAAATATATTATGTAATTTTGTACAATATGCGCATTGTCTGCCAAATAACAAGTTCTACCATTCAATTATACGCAAAATAGAAAGGAGAAAATCTATGAAAGTGTGCTACACCGGCGGCGCTGTCAAGGACTGCGGAAGCTATTATTCCGTAGCCACCAACGCTGTAGAGCTGCGCATCTGGTTCCTGACCGACGATATACTGCGCATCCGCGCGGGCTTTGACAGCGACTGGGATGAAGCCTCCTACAGCCTGACCATGACCGCATGGGAGTCCCGCACCGACGAGCTGATGAAGGACTGCCGCAAGCGCGTCCAATCCGCCGCTGCATCCCTGACCGACGGCGACAGACAGGCCGTTATCCAGGGTGCGCGTCTCAAGGTCGTCATCGAGAAGGCACCGTTCCGCATCATGGTCTATGATAAGGACGGCAGCCTGCTGCACGCCGATATTCCCGACCTGGCCTACCGCGAGGACAGCAACCACCGCCGCATCCACGCCAGCCAGATCGAGGCAGACGACTGCTTCTACGGCTTCGGTGAGAAATCCGGCGAGATCAACAAGGCCGAGAAATACATGAATATGGCTCCCGGCGACGCCATGGGCTACAACGCCAAGGAGACGGATTCCCTCTACAAGCACATTCCGTTCTATATCCGCCTGAACCGCGGCACCAAGCAGGCTGTCGGCTACTTCTACCACAATACCGCCGAGTGCGATTTCAACATGGGCCGCGAGAAGCGCAACTACTGGCACCGCTACTCGTCCTACCGCACCGACGCGGGCGACATTGACCTGTTTTTGATCGCAGGCCCGTCCATCCGCGAGATCATCGAGCGCTACACCGACCTGACCGGCAAGAGCGTCATGCTGCCGAAGGCCGCGCTGGGCTACCTCGGCAGCTCGATGTACTACCCCGAGCTGCCCGAGAACAGCGACGATGCCGTGCTGGACTTCATCGACACGACCCGCGAGGAAGGCATCCCTGCCGACGGCTTCCAGCTGTCCAGCGGCTACTGCGCCGTTGAGACCGCCGAGGGCATCAAGCGCTGCACCTTCACATGGAACCACAAGCGCTTCAAGGACCCGGCAGACTGGTTCGCCCAGATGGAAAAGCGCGGCATCGTTGTCTCGCCCAACATCAAGCCCGGTATGCTGCTCGTCCATCCGCTGCTGAACGAGATGAAGGAGAAGGGCATGTTCCTGCCCGCCTCCGACGACAATGCAGGTCTTGACGGTCTGGCTGTCGGTACCTGGTGGGGCGGCCCCGGCCTGTTTGTGGACTACACGAAGGAATCCACCCGGCAGCACTGGAAGCAGTACATCAAGGATGCGCTGCTGAAATACGGCTGCCGTTCCATCTGGAACGACAACTGCGAGTATGACTCCCTCGTTGACAAGGACGCAAAGGTTTACTTTGAGGGCAAGGGCAGCACGATTGGCACGATGAAGCCGGTTATGAGCAACCTGATGTGCCAGCTGTCCAACGAGGCCATCGAGGAGTATGACCCCGACTGCCGCCCGTTCTCGGTCTGCCGTTCCGGTCATGCGGGCATCCAGCGCTATGCGCAGGTCTGGGCCGGTGACAACCTGACCCACTGGGATACCCTGAAATACAACATCGCCACGATTCTGGGCATGGCGCTCTGCGGCGTGTCCAACCACGGCTGCGACATCGGCGGCTTCTTCGGCCCCGCGCCGGAGGGCGAGCTGTTCGTGCGCTGGGTGCAGAACGGCATCTTCCAGCCGCGCTTCTCCATCCACTCCACGAACACCGACAACACCGTCACCGAGCCGTGGATGTACAGCGACAAAAAGCAGTACATCAAGGACGCTATTGACTTCCGCTATAAGCTCAGCCCGACGCTGTATTCCCTGATGGAGCGCGCGCATGAGAACGGCCTGCCCATCTGGCAGCCGACGTTCAGCGTTTTCCAGAACGACCCGGCCACCTACGATGAGGGCGTGGACTTCATGTTCGGTGATTCTCTGCTGGTTGCGAACGTCGTTGAAAAGGGCCAGACCGTCCGCCCGGTCTACCTGCCCGCGACCGAGAACGAAAACGAGCGGTTCTACGACTTCTACACCCGCGAGGAATACGCCCCCGGCCAGACGATTGAGGTGCCGGTTGATATTGCCAGCATCCCGCTGTTTGTGCGCAGCGGTGCCATTCTCCCGATGAGCGGCAACAAGCTGCACAACCTGATGACCGAAAAGACCACCGCGCTGGACATCCTGATGGCCCCCGATGTGGATTCCGAGTTCACGCTGTACGAGGATGACGGCCACACGAACGATTACCGCAAGGGCGCGTATCTCAAGACGAAGATCGCCGTCAAGGCAGGCGTTAAGACCGTCGTGACCTTCACGAATGAGGGCAGCTACGAGACCGCCGTCGAGAGCATGTACCTCGATATGATCCACCGCGAGAAGTCCCCGTTCTATGTGCAGGTGGACGGCAAAGAGCTGCCGCACTTCCTGCACCGCCGCAAGTTTGAGGAGGCCGAGAGCGGCTGGTACTACAGCCAGCGCCTCAAGAGCGTCCAGATCAAGTACCCCAACCCCAAGAAGGATCACGAGGTACTTGTCTCGTTCGAACAGTTTGATTTGATCGGGATGTAACCCGGCTTCTTGCCTCCCCTGGCAGGGAAGGTGCCCCGTAGGGGCGGAGGGGTTGAACCTTGCCGCAGCCCGAAATATTTCGGGTAATAGCACGGTTCTCTCCCCCAGCCGCTGCGGCGGCAGCCCCCTCTCAGAGGGGGCCAAGGGGAAAACGGCATACATACAAGAAGGAGAAATACTATGTTCAAAAAATTCGCAGCATTGGCTGCTGCGGCTGCGCTCAGTCTGGGTGTTATGACCGGCTGCGGCGCGTCCGGCACCACCGCCGACTCCACCGGCTACAGCGCCGAGAATCCGCTGGTGCTGACTCTGGCCCACGGCCTGTCCGAGACCCACACTGTCCACATCGCCATGACCCAGTTCGCGGACGAGGTCGCTGAAAAGACCGATGGCCGCATCCAGGTCAAGATCTTCCCCAACGGCCAGCTCGGCAGCGAGAACGAGAACCTTGAGCAGCTGCAGGCCGGCGTTATCGCCATGACCAAGGTTTCTGCACCCGGTCTGGCTACCTACAACGATGCCTTCAACACCTTCGGCCTGCCCTATATCTTCAACGATACCGATGACTTCTACCATGTCATGGACTCGCAGGAGATGCAGGACTTCTTCCTCTCCACCGGTGACGACGGCTTTGTCACGCTGACCTATTACACCTCCGGCGCACGCTCCTTCTACACGAAGGACCGCGCCATCCGCACGCCCGCCGACCTGAAGGGCCTGAAGATCCGCGTGCAGGATATGAAGAGCCAGACCGACATGATGAGCTATCTGGGCGGCATTCCCGTCGCCATGTCCTACGGTGACGTTTACACCTCGCTGCAGACCGGCATCATTGACGGCACCGAGAACAACGAGACCGCCCTGACCACCGGCAAGCACGGCGAGGTCTGCAAGGTCTACTCGGTGGATCAGCATGCCATGATCCCCGACGTCCTCATCATGAGTGAGAAGGTCTGGGAGACCATCAGCCCCGAGGATCAGGAAATCATTCTGGAGGCCGCCCACGATTCCACCGATGCCCACAAGGTCATGTGGGACACCGCTGTGGAGGAGGCCGTCAAGGAAGCACAGGAGACGATGGGCGTTGAGTTCGTCTATGACGTCGACAAGGAAGCCTTCCGCGAGGCAACCCAGCCCATGATCGAAGCCTACGAGGAGCAGTATCCCGGCGTCAAGACGCTGCTGGATACCATCGACGCCGCAAGAGGGGAGGAGTAAGCCATGAAAAACACCTTTGCTGCCATCAAATTCTGGATGGACAAAATTTTGAGCATTGCCTGCGCCGTACTGCTTACCTTTATGACGGTGCTGGTTCTGATTCAGGTTTTCTCCCGCTATATCCTCAACAGCCCCGTGGCTTTCACCGAGGAGCTTGTCCGCTACAGCCTGATCTGGACCGGCTTCATCGGCGCGGCCTACGCCTTCTCCACCCGGGAGCACATGTCCCTGACCCTCATCCGCGACAAATTCACCGGCAAGGCGCACACCGCCCTGCTGGTGGTCATCGATGGTCTGATTTTGCTGATGGCCATCTTCGTATTCACTATCGGCGGCTTTAAGCTGGCTGTCTCTGCCAGCCGCGAGTTCTCGGCCCTGCTGGGTATTCCCCGCAGCCTTGTTTACTCCATCGCCCCGATTTCCGGCGTGTTCATCGTCCTGGCGCAGATCATCAACATCTATGAGGACGTCACCGGCGAAAAAGTTGAATCCAAGGAGGGTGCAGACAAATGAGTATCACCATGACCACCGTTATCCTGTTCGCCGTGTTCGGCGTGCTGCTGTTCCTCGGCGTGCCTATCTCCATCAGCATTGTGGCGTCGTCTATCGTGACCGCCATGTCCACCCTGTCCTGGGACCAGATCACCTTTATCACGATGCAGAAGATGAACTCCGGCGTGGAGAGCTTCTCGCTGCTTGCTGTGCCCCTGTTCATTCTGGCCGGCAACATCATGAACAACGGCGGTATTGCCAAGCGCCTGGTCAACTTTGCCCAGCTGTTCGTCGGCAAGATCCCCGGCTCCATGGCGCAGGCCAACATCCTGGGCAACATGCTGTTCGGCGCGCTGTCCGGCTCCTCCGTTGCTGCCGCATCCGCCATGGGCGGCTGCATCAGCCCCATTGAGGAAGAAAACGGCTACGACCCCGCCTACTCCGCCGCCGCCAACATTGCCTCCGCCCCCACCGGCCTGCTGATTCCCCCGACGTCTGCCTTCATTGTCTACTCCACCGTCGCGGGCGGTGTCTCCATCTCCACGCTGTTCATGGCCGGTTACATTCCCGGCATCCTGATGGGCCTGTGCTGCATGGTCGTTGCGTTCATCGGCGCAAAAAAGGCTGGCATGAAAGCCACCGGCATTGACCACAGCCAGAGCATTGCCAAGACCGTCTGGGACGCCGTGCCGTCTCTGCTGCTGATCGTCATTGTCATCGGCGGCATCGTCTCCGGTATCTTCACCGCCACTGAGGGCGCAGGTGTCGCGGTTCTCTACTGCCTGATTCTTTCCATCGTTTATAAGAGCATCGACTTCAAAGGCTTCCTTGGCATCCTGCTCAACTCCGCCAAAACGTCCGGCATCATCCTGTTCCTGATTTCTGCCTCCTCTGCCATGTCCTTCGTTATGGCCTACTCCGGCATCCCGGCAGCCATCTCCAACGGCCTGATGAGCCTGACTGAAAACAAGTACATCATCTTCCTGCTCATGAACATCATCCTGCTGGTCATCGGCATGTTCATGGACATCACCCCGGCCATCCTGATTTTCACCCCGATCTTCCTGCCCATCGCCACCAGCTTTGGCATGACGGAGATCCAGTTCGGCGTTATGCTGATCTTCAATATGTGCCTGGGCAACATCACCCCGCCGGTCGGCTCGGTTCTGTTCGTCGGCTGCGGTATCGGCCATGTCTCCATCGAGCAGGTCACGTCCAAGCTGATCCCCTACTTTGTGGCACTGGTTGCCGCCCTGCTGGCCGTCACCTACATCCCGGCTCTGTCTCTGGGCCTGCCCAGCCTGATGGGCCTGATTTAAATATTGGCTGATTAAAATAGTACAGCCCCCGCCAAGCTCTATGAGTTTCTGGCGGGGGCTGTGCTGCTTTTTTATTCCTTCTATTTTTTATATGCCGTCCCCCAAATCTCCATTGCATCCATGATGGGACGCATGGATCCGCCTAAGTCGGAGAGAGCGTATTCCACCCGCGGCGGCACTTCGGGATAGACGGTACAGGTAATGATCCCATCTACGGCGGCTGCAACTGCGGCAACTGCCACCTGAAATATCTTGGGAAAATTGGACGATTCGCTCGTAAAAGGTTGACGCGGCTGCGTTCGGGGGTATATCATACTTGTATAGATCCTTGCGCGGAGGGAGGAACGCACGATGATCCGAATCGGCATTGTGGACGATGAAAAACAAGAAAGAGACCAACTGAAACAGGCGCTGGCGCGGTTTGGCGCGGAGAACGGCACAGAACTGAACGTACAGGAGTTCGACTGTGCGGCAGTCTATCTGGCGGCGCAAGACCGTGATTTTGACATTTTGTATCTGGACATTGACATGCCGCAGATGTCCGGCATGGAACTGGCCGAAAAAATCCGGGAGACAGATCAAGACGTCATCCTCATTTTTTGCACGAATTTGCAGCAATTCGCGCTGAACGGGTACAGTGTCGGGGCGCTGGGCTTTATTGTAAAGCCGATACAGTGGTACTCCTTCCATATGTATCTGACGCGGGCGCTGAAGGTGCTGCAAAAGCGCGCCGGTCAAAAGACTGCGCCGCCGCACATTGTCGTCAAGGACGGCACCGTGACGCGGCTGCTGGATGCAGCGAAAATCGCCTATGTGGAGGTGCGCCAGCACGACCTGCTGTACAACCTGTGCGGCGGGGACGGTAAGACCGAGATCATCAAAAACCGCGGTTCGATGCAGGAAATCGCGGCGCAGCTGACGCCCTACGGCTTTGTGCGATGCAGCGCCAGTTATCTTGTGAACCTGCGCTGTATCACGGCGGTAAGCCGTATGAATGTCTATATCGGCGGGGCGGCACTGCCCATCGGGCGCACCTACAAGGACGCCTTCACCGAGGCATTCTCCCGATATATGGCAAAAAAGGAGTGGGAAGACCCGTGCCGGTCATAAATTGGATACTGAACCAGCAAATCCAGCTGGGTATGATTCTATGCGCCTGCCTGTTTGTCCCGTGGGGGCAGCGCCGCAGCTGCTTCGTTCCGCGGTTGGCGGCGGGTGTATGGGCCTTTCTTGCGCTGACGGACACCCTGGCATTCCTGCCGCTTTGGGCAAAATTGCTGCTGTATACGACGCTGCTGTTTGACCTGATATGGTTCAGCTTTGACTGCAGCCCGCTGCACGCCCTGTTTTATACAACCTGTGCCTACGCGGTGCAGCACATTGCCAGTAAGCTGGCCTATATGCCCATTTTTTGGCTGATTCAGCATGGGCGCACGGACAGGCGCGTTGACTTTGTCATTCTGCTTTTCAGCAACCTTGTGGTCTGCCTGGTCATCTACCTGCTGTTCACCCTGCGCATCCGGCGCGGGTGCCTGCTGTTTGACAATGTCAAGACCGTGCTTTACTCCGGCTTTTTCCTGATTGCCGCGGTCTACCTGAGTGTTGTGCTGGAGGATGTCCTGGACAGCAGCGCAGAGTCCTACCCGACCGCCTATCTGGCGCTGAATGCGTTCTGCATCCTGTTTGCCATCACGATTCTGGCGCTGGAATTTTCAAATTGCAGCATCAAGAGTCTGGAACACGAGAATGAAATGCTGGCACAGCTGCTGGAATGTGACAAGCAGCAGTATGAGCAGGCAAAAAAAGACATGGAAAAAATCAACATCCGCTACCATGACCTGAAACAGCAGTATTCCCGCGCCACGGATGAGGAACGCGCCCGTCTGGAAGAAGAGATGAACAACCTGAACCTGCGCTATTTCACCGGGAATAAGGCGCTGGACATCACACTGACCCAAAAGTCGGCACTCTGCGGGCAGGCAGGTATTCAGCTGGTCTGCTCGGCAGACGGCAGCTGTCTGGAGAATATGAAGCACTACCACATTTACTCCCTGCTGGGCAATGCGCTGGACAATGCCATTGAGTGTCTGACGCAGGTAAGCGATGCGTCTAAGCGGGTCATCACACTGGACATCAGCCGCTGCCGTGACATGGCGGTCATCCGCGTGCAGAACTACACCCCCGCACCGCCGACGCTGCGGGACGGCGCTATCGTCACAACCAAACAGGATACCGAGGAGCATGGCTACGGCATAAAAAGCATCAAAAGCATTGCCGAGCTGTACGGCGGCACGGCAGACTGCTTTGTGGAGGACTCGATTTTTTACCTGGTGGTCACCTTCCCCTGCGGGAAAAGCCAAAAAGAAACTGCATAACCCAAAAGCGACTGCCGAAAGGCGGTCGCTTTTCTTCTTTGTCATTTGTGCCGTGTTTTTTGACATTTGCGCCAACTGCATTGACCCGGTCAACACTTCCCTTTATGATAGCTTTGTGAAAAAGATACGAAAGGCTTCTGCAAAAGGGAAATGCGCAGCCCTTGGCAGCAAGCGCATCGGATCATTCATCTGTGACAGTTTAGGAAGGAGAAAAACCTATGGCACAAAAGGAAACCTCAAGCAAGTCCCGCCGTTGGCTGGGCTTGTCCGGCGCGGCTGTGCTGGTGGCCAACCTTGTCCTGACCGGAACGACTATTGCGTTCCAGCAGGAAGGCGAAGTCAACCACGCACTCGGCATCGAAGGCGCTGGCGCATCTTACGGCGGCACGGAGTTCTCCGCTGACGGCACCCTGTCTGACGCAAGCTACGCAAAGTACATCGAAGCCGCTTATCAGTTCTGTGAGCAGGAAGAAGAAGAGGGCAGCGTGCTGCTCTACAACCGCAACAATGCCCTGCCGCTTTCCGAGTCTGAGCGCAACGTCACGGTCTTTGGCCGCGGCAGCATCGACCCGGTGTTCCGCAGCACCGCAGGCGGTTCCTCCACGAACCCGGATTACCAGAAAACCCCCGTTGACGCCCTGCAGGATGCCGGCTTCAACGTGAACCAAACCGTGCTGGACGCCTACGCTTCCGCCGCCGCGCCGAAAGAAAGAAGCGTTTCCAGCGTGGGCGAATATGACCCGGCGCTGTTCACCGGCAGCGTCACCGACTCGTTTGCGTCCTACGGCGATGTCGCGTTTGTTACGCTGTCCCGCTTTGCCACCGAAGGCAACGACCTTGCGATGGTCAACGACGAGGGCAAGCGTATGCTGGAGCTGGACGACAACGAGAAGGCGATCTTCCAGAAAATCAAGGACTCCGGCAAATTCAAGAAAACCGTCGTCCTGCTGAACTCCGTCTTTGCGATGGAGATGGACTGGCTGGACGAGTACAATGTTGACGCTGTGCTGTGGGTCGGCAACCCCGGCTTCTACGGTATGCCCGGCGCCATCCGCGTTGTGACCGGTGAGGTCAACCCCTCCGGTCACACCACCGCCACCTTTGCCGCTAACTCCCTGTCCGCGCCCAGCGCCGAAAACTTCGGTCTGCACGCCTACAACTACGGCAGCAAAACGCCCCGCGCGGCAGGCGACAGCTTTGTCAGCTATAACGAAGGCATCTACGTCGGCTACCGCTACTACGAGACCCGCTACGAGGACACCATCCTCGGTCAGGGCAACGCCGATTCCACGGTTGGCACCAAAGCCTCGACCGACGGCTGGAACTACGCCGAGGAGGTCTGCTTCCCCTTCGGCTACGGTCTGTCCTACACGAACTATGAGTACAACCTTGACAAACTGGACTACAACAGCGACACCGACACCTTCACGGCGACCGTCACGGTGAGCAATACCGGCGACAGGGACGGCAAGGCTACGGTGGAGTTGTACGCACAGACCCCCTACACCGACTACGACAAGCAGAACAACGTCGAAAAGTCCTCGATCCAGCTGCTGGGCTATGACAAAATCGACGTGGCCGCAGGTGCATCCGAGACTGTCACGGTCGATGTGCCCGGCTACTTCCTCGCGTCCTATGACGCCAACGGCGCAAAGGGCTACATCCTCGATGCGGGCGATTACTACTTCGCCGTCGGCAACGGCGCACATGAGGCACTGAACAATGTGCTGGCCGCCAAGTGCGGTGACGCCGTTGCGGGCAAGCTGATCGATCAGGACGGCAATGTCGTCACCGGCAACACCGCCGCCGTGGCCACCTGGACCGCCCCCAACACCGAGGTCGATACCCAAAAGTACCGCAACTCCCGTTACAACAGCGATGTGGAAGTCACGAATACCTTCGACGACGCTGATGTGAATTACTGGGCGAACGACGACGAAAAAATCACCTACCTGTCCCGCAGCGCGTGGGATACGACCTACCCCACCACGCTGGAGACTCTGACGGTCAACGATAAGCTGTACAACGGTCTGAATATGCAGACCTACGTCAAGGCAGCCGATGCCAAGAGCGTTTCCGACTTCAACCTCGGCGTGGAGCTGGATGAGAAGATCAACTTCAGCGATATGATCGGCGTTGCCTTCGACGACCCGAAGTGGAACGACTTCCTTTCTCAGCTGACGCTGAGCGATCTGCTCATCAACATGGGCGACTCCAAGGGCATCAAGGCTGTCAAGGCTGTCAACAAGCCCGGCTGCACCATCGTCGATGGTCCCGAGGGCATGAACGGTCAGTTTAAGTACGGCGACCGCCGCAACTGCACCGGCTGGGCTACGCTGCCCATCGTCGGCGCAACCTGGAACCACGATGTGCAGACCCGCTTTGGCGAGATGTACGGCGAGGATGCGCTGTATGCGTCCATCCCCATCGCCTACGCGCCCGGCGCGGACACCCTGCGTTCTCCCTACTCCGGTCGTACCTCTGAGTATTTCTCCGAGGACGGCGTTCTCAGCTACTATGCTGCCAAGGCCGTTTCCCACGGTATGCGCAACAAGGGTCTGATCGGTACGGTCAAGCACTTCTTCCTGAACGAGCAGGAAGCCGGCCGTCAGGGCATTTCCACCTTTGCGAACGAGCAGTCCATCCGCGAGATCTATATGCGCGCCTTTGAGGGTTCTCTGGCTGAGGGCGATTCTCTCGGCGTTATGACCGCTTACAACCGTATCGGCGTTATGTACGCTGCCGCCAACCAGGGCATCCAGCACATCCTGCGCGACGAGTGGAACTACGGCGGCTACATCATCGACGATGCACTGACCGCGTCCGAGTATTCCTCCGCCCCCGAAATGCTGATGGCGGGCAACAACATCTTCTGCCTGGATACCGCCCGCCCGACCGAAATCGAGAAGCTGATCACCAGCACCGATGACGGCGACCTGCTGCAGAAGGTCATCGACTCCAACCATTATCTGTACTACATCATGCTGCAGTCCTCCATGGGCGGCTCCGGCGCGGAGGACGTTGTCGTTTCCGACGCAGCCCCGTGGTGGCAGACGACCCTGCGCGCTCTCGATGTTGTGTTCTGCGCGCTGGCAGTTGCCGCTGTCGTGATGTATGTGCTGCATACCTACACGGACGTTTTCTCCGAGGAAAAGCGGAAGAATCGTGCCGCCAAAAAGAATTGATGGAGGTGGAACCCGATGAATAAAGGCTTGAAAAATAAAGGGCTGGGCAGCTGGTTCTGCCTTGCCGCAGCGCTGGTCGCGCTGATCACCGGCATTGTATTCCTGTTCACACAGGCCACGGCCGCCCCTCTGGGTCACTCCGGCACGATGGCCGGCGTGGTGCTGCTGGTCGGTGCTGCCGCTTCGCTCGTTTTCTTCTTTGTTTCCGTTCCGTTCAGCGCGCTGATTCAGGCGGTCATTTATAACATTGCCCTGTATCTTGTCGTTGTGCAGTTGTATTTCGTCTTTGCCGACGTCATCAACCATGTCACCTTTGCGGGCGGCAACGCCGGTCTGTGCGTGTTTTATATGGTCGGCACTTTCATTGCCTGCCTGCTCAGCGTGATCGCCTGCTTCTGCAAGCAGACGAAAACCGGCGAGGCAAAAGCCTCCGGAAAACAGCTTGCTGCCGCCGGTGCGGTGGTCGTGGTCGCTGCGGTCTGCGTGGGCGGTTTCTCCCTGCAGAGCAGCAGCCTGCCCTCGACCGACAATGCGGAGGTTGCCCCCGATGCGGCGCAGACTTCTGCCGATGGTCCCGTTATGAACTACAACGATAACGAGTATGTTTCCAAGACGCTGGATGACCTGATTGCCATCCCGCAGGAAACCTGGGAAGCCAAGGAGCCGAACGGGGAAGTCGCCTACTTCTTCGAGGGCCAGTACACCGAAGGCTTCGGCACCTTCGTGGATCCGGGCTGTCTGGATATGTACTGCTACACCGACGGTTCGATGTGGGGTTCCTTCAGCGGTCCCAGCACCTCCGTGGGCGGCGACTCTATCTCCCATGTTTACGGCTACTGGTACAACTACGATGAAAACGGCGAGAAGAACTTCGTCATTCATCTGCTGGGCAATCAGGACGCCGACGGCACCGTGCGCCCCACCGATGTGGATGGCGGCGCAGATGCGGATATCTTCGTCTTTGACACCGACCACGGCGTATACAGCATGGAAGCCAGCCTGAGCTATGGCGTTATGGGCGGTGCGTTCACCCGCAACATCAACATCTACGGTCAGCCCTATGCCCCTGCCAAGAGCCTGACGATCGATGCCTCCAACCTGCGCACCTTCTACACGGGCGACATCTTCAACCCCGGCGAGCTGGTTGTGACGGCTACCCGCGCCAACGGTGCGGAGGAGTCCATCTGGGGCGGTCGCTTGACCTTCACCGGTTACGACAGCGACACCGCAGGCACCAAGACCGTGACGGCCTCCTTCCTGGGTGCAACTGCTACGTTTGAAGTGCAGGTCGAGGATCTGGTCACCGAGCAGTACACGGGCAGCTATGAGCTGGTGCAGGGCGAAACGCCCACCGCAACGGATGCCGTGCTGCTGGTGGATTACTCCCACAAGGTCTGTACACTGACTGCCGCCGATGGCTCTGCCTCCATCACCGGCACGCTGGTGGATGTGCAGGACGATGCCCTCACCATGACCCTGAACGGCAGCGATGCCCTGACGGTGCCCATCACCGAGGGGGAGGACGGCAGCAAGCAGCTGACCATCCCCGCCCACGACGAAATCGTTTCCGGCTGGGGCTACAGCAACACCTACTCCATCAACGAGGCTGTGGTCACGCTGGCGGCAGAGTAAGCGTCCATTGCCCCTGATAAAACCTAACGGTACTTGCTGAATGAAAGCCGCGTCTGATGTCTGCTTGCAGGCGTTGGATGCGGCTTTTCTTATGAGAAGGGAAAATATATGCAAAATACAGAACTTTTGCTGAAAGAATTGACCTTGGAAGAAAAATGCGCCCTGCTTTCCGGCGCGGAAACCTTCAAAACGCGGGGTATGCCCCAACACGGCATCCCGCAGATCTGGCTGTCGGACGGTCCCCACGGCTTGCGCAAGCAGGCGGGGGAGAGCGACCACTTGGGGCTGAATCCCAGCGTGCCCGCTACCTGTTTCCCCACGGCGTCGGCTGTTGCGAACAGCTGGGATGCCGCGCTGGGCGAGGAAATCGGCGCAGCCTTGGGCGAGGAAGCCGCTGCGCAGGAAGTGTCGGTGGTGTTGGGACCGGGGCTTAACATGAAGCGCAACCCGCTGTGCGGGCGCAGCTTTGAGTATTTCTCCGAGGACCCGTATCTCGCGGGCAAGCTGGCGGCGGGATATATTCGCGGCATCCAGTCCAAGGGCGTAGCTGCCTGCCCGAAGCACTTTGCCGTCAACAGTCAGGAAACGCGGCGTATGGCTTCGGATTCCATCGTGGACGAGCGCACCCTGCGGGAAATTTACCTGACCGGGTTTGAAATTGCCGTCAAAGAGGGGCATCCCCGCAGCATTATGTCGTCCTACAATCTTGTGAACGGTACCTATGCCAACGAGAATAAGCACCTGCTCATGGAGATCTTGCGCGGTGAGTGGGGCTTTGATGGCGCGGTCATCACCGACTGGGGCGGAAGCAACGACCACGCGCTGGGTGTGAAAAACGGCTCCACGCTGGAAATGCCCGCGCCCGGCGGGGACAGTGTGCGCGAACTGCTGGCGGCGGTGGAAAGCGGGAAAATCACCGAAGCAGACATCGACGCCCGCTTGTCTGAATTGCTGTCGCTGGTGTTTGATACCAAGGCTGCGCTGGACGCTGCCCCGCGTGAGTTTGATGCGGCAGCCCATCATGCGCTTGCCCGCCGCGCCGCCGAGGAAAGCCTTGTGCTGCTGAAAAACGAGGGCTCTTTGCTGCCGTTGGCGGCGGGCAGCAAGGTGGCTGTCATCGGCGACTTTGCCAAGAATCCGCGCTACCAGGGCGCAGGCTCCAGCATGGTGAACTCGACACAGGTGGACGTGCTGCTGGATAAGCTGATCGACTCCGAGTTGAACGTCATCGGGTATCAGCAGGGCTTTGACCGCCACGGTAAGCCGGATGCTGCTTTGCAGAAATCCGCCTGCGAACTGGCGACACAGGCGGATACAGTTATTTTGTGCATGGGTCTGGATGAAATCGCCGAGAGTGAGGGTCTTGACCGCAGCAATCTGCACCTTGCGCAAAATCAGGTGGATCTGCTGCAGGCTGTGGCGGCCGTCAACCCGAAAATTGTCGTGGTATTGTACAGCGGCAGCGTAGTCGAAACGCCGTGGCTGGACAACTGCCAAGCCCTGTTGTACGCCGCCTTAGGCGGTCAGGCAGGGGCGGGCGCTGTTGCGGATGCGCTGACCGGCAAGGTCAATCCCTGCGGCAAGCTGGCAGAAACATGGCCGTTGGCCTACGCCGACGTCCCCAGCGCCGCCGACTTTGCCACCCGCCGCAAGACTGTGGAGTACCGCGAGGGGCTGTACATCGGCTACCGTTACTTTACCACGGCGGAAAAAGCTGTGCGCTTCCCGTTTGGCTATGGCATGAGCTACACGACGTTTGCGTACAGCGATTTGGTCGCCGATGAACAGGGGGTCAGCCTTACCGTAACGAACACCGGCAGTGTGGCAGGAACGGAAATTGTGCAGCTGTATATTGCTAAAAAGAACAGTGAGCTTTTCCGCCCTGCAAAGGAACTGAAAGGCTTTGCCCGCGTAACGCTTGCCCCCGGTGAGAAACAGCGCATCACCATCATGCTGGACGATAAGGCGTTCCGTTTCTGGAATGTCAAGGCTAACCGCTGGGAAATCGAGGGCGGCGAGTACGAGCTGCTTGTCGGCGCAAGCGTGGAGGACATCCGGCTGTGCGAGAAGATCTCCGTACATGGAACGGCTACCGTGCATCCGTATGAGGATAGGGACTTGGATTGCTATTATAAGGGCGATGTGCTGCACGTTTCCGATGCAGACTTTGAAAAGCTGTTGGGGCATCCCATCCCGAAAGGCAAAACCAAAATTGACCGCAATCTGACCTTGGGCGAACTGAACCACGCACGCAGCCCGCTGGGCTGGCTTGTCTGGCTTGTGCTGACGATTCTGCTGGATGTCAGCTATAAACGCGGCAAGCCGGACCTGAACATCTTGTTCCAGTACAATATGCCCCTTCGCGCCCTGGCAAAGATGACGAACGGTGCCATCAGCATGGGCATGGTGGACGGCATTGTCATGGAATTGCAGGGCTTCTGGATCCTGGGTCTTGTGCGGGTGATTTATGAAGCGATTAAGAATGTGGTGCTGAATGCGCAGATGGAAAAGCGTCTGCGCGGCGCTTGATGGAGGTTGCATTATGCAATTTTGGAATAATTTTGCGGCTAAACACCCCGCCGCAGCCAAGTGGGTGCGCGAGGGCGGTCTGTTCGTCATCGTGTCGAACCTGATTACCGTGTTCAAGTATCTGCTGCTGCAATTTCTGCCCGCTGCGTTCAGCAGTCTGCCGGTGGTGGATTTCGGCTGGCCCGGCGTGGATGTGACCCTGTTTGGGGAAACCTTCAAGTGGAACATCCTCGGCTACGATGCCGCCCACGGCGGTCTGCCGTATTTCTGCGCTTATATGATTGCTATGGTGATTGGTGAATGCATCAACTTCCCGATCCAGCGCAATTTCGTGTTCCGCAGCAAGGGCAATTTAGGCAAGCAGATCGCGTGGTATGTGCTGGCTTTCTGCGTCATCACCTGCATCGTCAACTCCATCAACTGCGTATGGGTTGCCGTAGCCGGGCTGCTGGTGCCGGACTTTATTTATAACATCGGCACGACGGTTTTGAACGGCGGCGTGTCTATGGTCATTTTCTTCTTTGTCAACAAAATCATCTTCCCTGAAAGCGGGAAGTGATGGAGAAAATATCACTTTACGAGCGCCGCAGATAACGGATTGCAGTTTTGGATGATGAGCAAGCCCTGCTGATGAAATCCGTCATAGGTGGATTGTCGCCGTGAATTGTGAACGTCTCGTAGGCAATTTGCGCTTACTATTGACCGACTGATACTGACTGGAGGAAAAAGAGCCCGGAGGGCCTTACCAAATCGGTAAGGTTCTCCAGGCTCTTTTTT
>ENA-UERN01002135-UERN01002135.1-human-gut-metagenome-genome-assembly--contig:-NODE-2135-length-16288-cov-6.230337_pt1 | contig 16288 bp, 16 predicted proteins | sample MGYA00242950_ERZ507950 | MGnify/ENA primary metagenome ERZ507950 (study PRJEB26167, sample SAMN06115515) | human gut metagenome | host: Homo sapiens | place: China:Ningxia | collected 2014-11-26...
TCATAGTCGGCGACCTTCTTCAGAAAGTCGGCTTTGGTCAATGCGATCGTTTTCATATTCTTTGCGTTTTTGTTGTTAGTCTGTGCCTGGCTTCCGGCGGCGAAGGCCAGCAGCGCGAAAGCGGTTATGAGCAGTTTTTTCATCTTGTTTTTATTGTTCTGTATCAATAACGATGCAAAGATAGGATTTATTTTCCAGCAAAACAAATTTCCAATGGAAAATAATTAAAAGAGCGCGAAAAAGCCCGGCACCGGGTTCGACAAATGACATAACAGGAATTAGTAGACCGAAAATGGACGCCTCCTCATGGGTTCCGCCTTTCGCTTAGACTGCCAGCAGTAATCCGTGCCGACACATCCAACAGCCCCCCCCACTGGAAAAAGTCACGGTATTCCGCGACACGACCGACTCCAACCTGCAACGATGCATCAACTACGGACGCAACACGCACGATACAAGTCCAAATATTTACGACACATTTCCTCTGTGGAAAAATGCGATATTACCCAGTCATGCGCTTTTATTCCCATTTCCGTTCGCATCCGGGAATCAGCCATCAAATGCAAAATATTTTCTGCAATTCTTTCTACATTTTTCGCCTCTGCCAGTAATCCAGTTTCTCCATCCAAAACCACCTCTGGAATCCCCTCAACATTAGTTGCGACGACAGGTAACATATGATACCCGACAAAAATGAGTCCGAATGACTCGTATATGGAAGTCAATGCAAAAATATCATGATTCATATAAAACAACTGCACATCGTTATGCCATCCAGCCATCGTAATATTAGCTGATAATCCGTGCATTGCAATAAATTGCACACAATCTTGATACAACTCGCCTTCACCCACAATCGTAAATTGCACCTTAGGTTCTTTCCTAATGACAATTTGGGCCGCTTTTAAAAGTGTTAAAGGGTCTTTTGGAAAATCCACCCGCCCCACCGATAATATTTTCAGAGGTTCCCTATTTATACGATCTGATATAGGAACGATTGGCGGGAAAAGCGAAAAATCAACTCCATTATAAATTGTCGTAGTTTTTTTTCTGAACCATTTGAAATATCTCAGATAATATTTATTGACCAAAATAATCCGGTCACAAAACAGTGAGGCAACCATTTCACATAACCAGTAAAATTGCCATCTGGGAAATTTAACAAATTTATGGAACGCAAGTCCATGCACGGTATGTACAACACAAGGCACTTGAGCTAATGTCGCAGCAATACGTCCGATAATACCGGGTTTTGTCGAATGCGTATGTACAATATCATATCTATTACGCCGACACATCCTATATATCTCGAACAAAGCTGGCAAGTCGGACAAACAAATCGAGCGTTTCAGATTTTTCGAATAATGAACTTTCACACCGGCCCCCTCAAACGCCTGCTGACATTCTTGTCGTTTTATGCCGTCAATCTCCGTGCTGAACAAAACATGTTTTTCAAATTCATCATCCGGTAAACTCCGAAGGATATCGAGAGCAACACGCTGTGAGCCGGCCAATTGAGGCAACACTAAAATATGCAAGATTTTTTTCTGCACGCCAAACACTATTTTGGGATTTTAAGAAAATACCAAAGAATCAAAGTTGAATCAATTCAGCCAACATACGCCGCGCATATACCCGGTCATATTTCATAAGTTCAGCACCGCAAGGGATTTCAGAATCGAAGAGGAGTTCGGGTGTGATTACATCGTATGTTCGTCCCGCCAACACAAAATCATTTATAGGTGTTTTGTAGGCTATGATCCTTTTATCGGTATTGACTGCTTCGAGTAACGCCATGGGCATCATTTCAAATTTAGACAAAAACATATATATATCTGACGCAATCAAATATCGCTCAACGTCATTGACAAAACCAAGCCAGATCAGGTTATCCCCATGATACGAGCGCACAAGATCTGCTTCGGGCCCATCCCCGATCAGCAGGAACGTCATATCCTTACGCTGCCTCATGGCGTCGGCAAGTGCAATGAACTCACCGACATTCTTTCCGGGTTTGAATACTGCTGAAAATGTGACGACAGTCTGTGCAGGATCGATTGCAAGCTTCGCGCGGATGTCGTTTTTCAGGTGTGTCCACTCTTTCTCAGGATATTTATTAAGGTAAAAATTGACGATGAAATGGGTTTTAACCCGAATATAACGGGAAACCTGTTTTTCCGTCACCGGTGTAATCCGGATAAAATCGGTACACAACAGATTTATCAGAACGGCTAAAAGCCTGAATTTCCAAAGCGGATAGTTCAAATGCTGTATATAAACGATTTTTTTATGTTTCCACCCCAACGGTAGCAGGCGGAACGCCAGAAGACGCAAAAGATTTACGTTCGAATGTACGAAAACGAGGTCGCTTTTACGGATCAGTCCACCGGAAAGCTTATGGCTGATTTTCACCATAGGGGAAATCATACGCTCATATTCTTCGGAGGCGGTCCGTCCCACGAACGTAGACGAAACATTCAATGTGGCCAATACCTGCGCATAATTGAATGCGACATTCTCCCCGCCCCCATGTTTGAGCGAGTTCAGCAAGTGGAGTGCTTCCATGAATTATTGTGCAGAATTTAAATAATCGGATAACTTCCCGGCCAATGCCGGCCAGGACAATTCGGCGGAAAGGTGTCGTATAGCTTCCTGTTTCCGGATATATTCTTCAGGATCGGAAATAGCTGCATGTATCGTATTCGCCAAAGATTCCGGAGTCAACTCCGGAATATAGTAGGCCGCACCGCCGAACTGCTCTTCCATCGCCCCTACCCGAGATACGACCGCCGGTTTGATATAACCCGCCGATACGGCTGCAATACCGGACTGCGTAGCTTCCAGATAGGGCATCAGCAAAAAATCGCACCGCCGGACATAATGATCGAACTCTTCAGGCGACAACCATTTATCCACGACTGTCACTTTGGAATAAACCGAAACATCTGGTCGGGAAATATTCGCTGCGAATTTCCCGGCAATGACAAGTTCGCCGATTTCGGAGAAATTCAACAGGGGAAAGGTCTGTTCCAGCAAATCGATTCCCTTGTAATAATTGATACGACCGATCATCAACAGGCAAGGTTTGTCGGAGAGCCTTCGCACTTCGGCAGCGCCGGATGCATAGTTAATGACTCCATGCGGAACAATAACCGACGGACGGGAGATGCCTAACTGCCGTACAGCCATCTTTTGCACATTACGGGACAAAAAAATATGATGCGTAGCAGCCCTCATCCCGGCGGTCATCAATAGTTGGTGCAACCAATCTTCCTCGCCTGCATGCATAATCCCGTCATGTACCACATAATATGCTTTTTTTCTCCATATGCGAAATATGAAAAGAAAAACGCAGTCCCAATTGTGGGGGCCAAAGACAACGAGTCGGTCGTACCGTCGTATCAGCAATGCGACATTCAGTTTAAGTACATACCACGGCAATACGAACAATGTCTGCCAAAGCATACTTCGCAGCCCGCCGGCAACACAAAGTTTCCTGTCCGCATTCTCATAAGGCTCCTCACTATACCGTGATATCCAAACCTCTTTCCGGACGGTGAGGTATTTGATCAGATTATTGGCGTAATATACGCAGCCGCCTCCATATCCGAGATTGATACACAAAGTTTTATGCTTCATAATCTTCTTTATTCAGGAAATGTAAGGTTCTCACGGAATATACCCGCGCGCATTTCGTAACTTTGCACTCCCCACAACAGATTATCGTATCTCCAAAGCGGAACATTAGTTATTCCATTGATTTTCAGAAGCGCAAAAAGAAAAATAAACGCCAGAAACAGCCGGCGATTGAACCGGACAATCATCACTTCATACAGGGCTGGCCACAGCACCCAATAAGAGCAGATGAACAAAAGAGCAAGGCGAAGAGCAATCACTGCGATATCGGCAAAGAAAAAATAAGATGCAAAATAAAGCATATACAAATTTATGAACAACCGATTGGAGGCCCGCAATTCGAGCAGTTTATCGTAAAATCCGATTACGAGCAGGCAGGTCAAGGTTCGCTCGAGATAGCCGATGGACAGTCCCTTAGACACCTCACCGAACACTCCCTCCATATAACGTTCGGCCAACACCGTATACTTTCCGCCCAGCAAATCGGTAACAGTCAAAATAATAGGCTTCACGATTCCGGTCTGGGCGAAAAACAACAGGTTTCCCAAAATGAATATGGCTATCAGCATTTGTCTGGGCCAGGCCCTATGCAGAACAAAGTACAGCGGTAAATAGAGAAGGCTGGATGCATGGAAAAGCAACCCGAGCAGGTTCAGTGAAAAATAGGGCAACGGCTTTCTTTGTTCGAGATAAGGAAGCGACAGCAAAAAAAAGGTCAGTCCTCTTACATTACGCAGCAAGTCGGAAAGCCCCAGTCCTTCGAATACGAAAAAGACGAGAAATCCCAGTGCATAATAGGATACATACTTTCGCAGAAAGAAATCGAGGACCAATACGTCGATCAGCGCACTGACAAAGACAAAAAAATGGTAATTAGGAACGATGGTTTTTAAAAACGACGAATAAAACAGATAACCGGGTTCCCACACTGCATACTCTCCTGCATAATCGGCAATCTCCTCAAAAAAACGGGGCGTCTTATCAAATATATAGTAATAAGAGTACCAATCCGTTCCGATAAATCCGCGTAATCCGATAAAAAAGAGGAACAGTGCAATACACCCGTAACGCACCTTTTTCCGCATATCGTTATCCAGCCCGTAACGCAGGTCAACCAACGCCAACAGGATATAACAAAAAATAAATATCAGATACGGAAAAGAAGTCATCTGCTCAAATTACCGGAACCAATGCCGAACTCGCCGAACAATGCGCTGCAAACGCGTATCCCGCCAGCTTCCCGTCACGCAATGCACGGCGTAGTTCTCCGGGGTGTGCGTCTGTCGGGAACTGGCAAATACGCTGCTGGGATAAATAACGATATTCCCCGGCAGACGTTGCAGCTCGTTTTTATAGACAAACCCATATCCTTCCAGATGTTTCGCAGCAATCGCAGGATGGATAACATCCATGAACAGCGTACCGTCCGGTTGGATAAAATGGATAGAACCGAAAAAATCGAGAAGTTCCTTCACAAAAGGATTGCCCTTTTTCGCCCCCATCAATGCAACCAGCAACCCCATACCTGCAACATAAGTCCGGGAATCGAATGGCCGGCCGTCGGAATCAAGCTGGTATTTTCCTTGCGTTTCAAAAAAATCAGCATGATATTCAACCGCCGAGAAGAAATCGTGTTCCAAAAACCGATCGAATCCCTTGTAAACGATAACGTCGGTGTCGAAATAGATACCGCCCTCGGTATATAATGCATATAACCGGACATAATCGGAAACCAGCGACCATTTCTTTTCAGCCAGGGCTTCCCGCGTAAAAGCGATTGACTGAAGATCAAGACTGTTTTCATCCCAGCATTTGATCCGGTAATCCGGCATCACCCGGCTCCAGGTATCAATGCAGCTCTGTATCTCGGAAGGGAAAGGCTTCCCGCCGAACCAACAATAATGTATGATTTTGGGTATACACGAGTTAGCATCCATAATTATCAGAATTAATTTGTCAAACTATCTATACGCTCCAACAGTGCAACTTCATTCAGGGACACCTTTCTGGCAAAAAGTTTATCCGGAGCGTTCTTGATTTTATCCTCGATATCGGAAATATCCGCAGCCGTAAGGTCTATATCGCATGGAACAGGCATGCCGTTTTCATCCGATCGATTCCGGTTGACATACAACAGAAAATCTCCGGCCCAATCTCTTTTACCCTCAGCATCCGAAAGAATAATAGACTGCAACATACTCTCTTCCGGGAGTCCGAATGTCCGATAATAGGCCATATATTCGGGATGTTCCTCGATTTTTCGCAAAACACGCTCAGCGGTGCGGGTCGTGATCTCGAACCATGTTTCGGATGCATATAAATGCAGATCGGCAGGAAACTTACGCCTTGTAAAGAACAGGTTGCAACAATTGGCAATCATCTTCCATGAACACAGTTTCTTCAGACATCGCATATCGAAAAACCGCCATCCGGAACAAGCCACGAACCGCCACGGGAAGACAACGATTTTGAATTTCCCGGCAACCGTAATCCAGTGCCACCGAGCATGGCGGTCCATGATTCTCCGGATTACAGGTTCGGTTTCCTCGAGCGGCTCGGCATGAATAAATTCCGCGGGATAACGAGCCGCGAAATAGTCATGAATATAAGCTGTCGATTTAATCGGGTAATCCTGTCCGCTGATCAGCACGCAATAACCCTCTTTCGTATCGGCCACGACGGCCCTCATCAGATTGAGTTCCGCCTGCACCATACTGATATCCCCCCATTCGACATTTATACGGGCATCGCCTGTCAGAAAGAACACATGGGGTAACCGTTTCAACGACTTCATAAACGGTTCAATATCTTTCTTACCGTCGACATGGATATAAAAATATGCCTGCGGATGTTGCAGTTTCGATACGGTTCTTGCCAATAATTCCGGCTCGTTGTAAACCGTAAACATATAATTAACGCGCATACCCGAATATTTTTTTCAGACCGTCATACAGCCCCTTCCGTTCCGCCCTGTACTGATCCCTGCCATACAAGAACGGATGTACCAGTAAATGTACGCCCCAATGCGTGACGACGGTATATAACAGTTTCACAAAAGAATGATGTCGATATGTAAAGTATAATAAATTACGATTCAGGTAATAGAGCGTAAAGGGACTTCCCACACCCGTAGATGAGCTCTCTTTGTGTTTGAGTTCGGACTGGGGAATGTAGAAAATCGGTATGCGGGCTTTATAGGTACGATACATGAAATCCGTATCGTCATAATAGACAAAATACCATTCATCCATCATTCCGACCGTCTGAAAGACATCTCTGTGTATCAATGCGAAACAGGTCGGTGCATAAACGATGCGTTTCGCCTCATCGAACTGCCCCGTATCCTTCTGCCCGAATCCGAAATGCCGGGTTCCACCCCGCCAGAAACGGTAAGTCCCACCGGCTGCCCAGATGATAGAATCGCCATCGAAGAAATATATTTTGGGCACTGCAACAGCAGCTTCGTAGTACAGCATGCCCCGCAGCAGATTATCGATTGTATCAGGAGTCAGGACAATGTCATTATTCGAAAGCAACACATACTCACAGCCATCCGCTAACGCACGGACGATTCCGATATTGTTCCCCTTTGCCACGCCCCAGTTTTCCGGTTCGGCGATAATCACCGTTTCAAATCGGACTGCGGATGCAAGGGCTCTGGCTTTCGCCAACGACCGATCCTGCGAGTGGTTGTCTATAACATACAGGGTGAAATTTTCATACGTCTGCTCGCCGAGCGACCTGAAAAAATCATCCAAGACCCGCTCCCCGTTATACAGAACGGTAACAACTCCTATTTTACCTGAATCCATAATGTGCTGTATTATAAATACGGAGCATGGTTTTTCCCATCAAACTCATAGGTCAGATTTGTATTTCGGACGCCGATTTATCGCGCTGGAATACCTCCGAATAGGGTGTAAGGAGGAATATCTTTCGTTACGACAGCCCCGGCTGCGACAACAGCCCCTTCTCCGATATTCACCCCCGGCAGAATCACACAGCGGGGGCCAAGCCAGACCCGGTCTCCAATAGTCACCATACCTTTATCCGACAATCCGAAATCGGCAGCATTATAATCATGCTGCATAGTCCATATCCAAACGCCCGTACCGAAATTCACATTCCGGCCGACACTGATTCCATTGCGTCCGTCCAAAACACACTGATCACCGATAATCGTCCCCGCCCCAATGCGAATCTTCCATGGCGCCCGAAATTCCGTTCCATAATATACGGTCGTTTCCGCGTCCATCTGCAAACACAGAATATGTCTGTAAATTAAATTACGGATATGGTGTGACGGAATCCGTGCAGTTTGATACACAACCAATCGAACCATTCCGAATAAATACCGTACTACCGACTGGCGCATATGACTATCCCTAACTTCATTGGAAGAGGGCTGCTGACTTTTAGGCAACCGCTTATGTCTTCGGACTGCACAACGGCATAACAGGCCAACACATAACAGGCACAAGCTTCTCAAAAGCCACTTGCACACGAAATAGCCGGCTACGACATATAAAAAAATCATCATTTATACAACCCTTTTCGTTTCATCTCCTCGATTGACGCCTCGTATTTATCCTCCTGTACGTCCTGACCGTTCACCCACTCCACGAATTTCGCGATACCGGCATCGAACGACCATCGGGGCTCGAAGCCCAAAATGCGGCGGGCCAACGAGATATCGGCATAATTGTGGCGGATATCGCCCAAACGATAATTCCCGGAAACCGTCACGGGCACCTCCACACCATAATATTTCTTCAACGTATTGGCTACGGTCAGGACATCGGTCGCCACACCGGTTCCAATGTTGAATGCATATCCGGATGCTCCGTCAATCTCCAGTCCGAGAATCGTAGCATCGACGACATCGTCGATATAAACGAAATCACGCGTTTCACGTCCGTCCTCAAAAACATTGATGCCATTCCCGTTTTTGATCCGCGTGGAAAAAATCGACAGTATTCCCGTATAGGGATTGCTCAACGACTGTCCGGGGCCGTAAACATTCTGGTAACGGAAGGATACGGATTCCACCCCTATACTTTTACACACCAAATGCACCAGTTGGCCTTGTACCTGTTTGGTGATGCCGTATACCGAATTCGGATGTATAACCGAATCCTCTGTCGTGCCCACCAATTTCAAAGGTTTCGTACACCCCGGATATTTCACCTCGAAATCGCCATGACGCATTGTTTCATCCGGGCGTTCGTCCGGATAAACATATCCCCCCAAATCATCGCTCCAATAACGACCTTCGCCATATATGGCACGCGATTCGGCCACGACAACGCGTTTGACCCGATGTCGAGTATTGGTAAGCAAATCGAGCAGGATGGCAGTTCCGCCGATATTTACACGAACGTATTTCTCGATTTCATACATCGATTGTCCCGTCCCGGTTTCCGCAGCAAGATGAATCACGGCATCTACGCCCTGCAATGCCCGCAGCCAATCTTCCCGCGAGGTAACGGAACCTTTGATGAAACGTACCTTATCTTTGATACCGAGATAAAGCGGAGAGGTTCTTTCGGGAGCATCGCCGTGAATCTGAGGTGAAAGATTGTCCAGCACACTCACCTCATATCCCTTGGCGACCAATTTGCATGCGACGTTAGAGCCGATAAAACCGGCTCCTCCTGTAATTAAAATGTGTTTCATTATATTAAATATCCATTATCCTATAAATGTTCCCTCCGGAGAAGTCTTCTCCCATTTACCGGTCTCAAAATTATAGCGTTTAACAATCCGTGCCGGAGCACCGGCAATGACACAATAATCCGGATAAACGCCTCCCGTAACTACAGAATTAGCTCCTACAACGCAATGTTTCCCAATCTGTGCACCCAAAATACAAACGTTCTCTCCGAGCCAGGAGCCAGCTCCGATCACAACGGAACCAATTTGCTTTATAGGCTGTTGCATGATAGGGAGAGCTATATTTTCATAATCGTGAATATTATCCGATATGTAAACCCGATGGGCAGTTAGGACATGCTCCTCGATTTTGACATCTTGAACAGCTATAATATGATTATAATGGCCTATCATCGAATGAGCTCCAATTTGCAACCGACAATAGGGACTATCCGCCAATGGCCGTGCAACAATATAGCAATCCGAAAAAATTCGCACATGCCCTTCCAGACGAATATTTTCAAGTCCATCCATCCAACATGGAGAAGCAATATGGTTTCTTTTTTTGGGGGGGGGAAATCAAGTTGCTCAGCATAAACCAACGTACCCTCCACCAATGTCCAATCAGTTGTATTTTAAATATCAGATAACGAATCATTTTTTATATTTTAAACAAAATTTATCAATGTCGGACAATAACTCCCAGTTGGCATTAATCCATTCTTCAGGTTTATCCCACCACCGGAACCGGAGTAGGAAATCTATCTGTTCCGGCAAAAATCTGTAGCGTATAATCCTTGCCGGGACACCGCCGACAATAGCATAAGGCGGCACATCTTTCGTCACAACTGCCCCTGCTGCGACAATAGCACCATCCCCGATAGTGACCCCATCCAGAATCATCACATGGGAGCCGATCCACACATCATTTCCGATTTCAACTACATAGTTGTCTGTTGCATATTTGTACAGATGTACACACTCTGCCGGAATCTGGCTGTGAGAATATCCTAATACTGATTCAGTATTATAATAAAACGAGGGAGAAGTGGTTACATTCACTGCAGTAGGATGGTTCCCGAAATAAGTCCGCACACGATCTGCAATGCTGCAGAACGCCCCGATTTTAGTCGCCGTCAAATTGCAGCTTTCCGTAATATAGCTATGATGCCCTATATTGCAGCAAATTATAAAACTATTTTTCCCAATCATGTTATAACCACCGAACGACGTTCCTGTGATACGCGAGTTCCGTCTACAGATAACATGTAAGGTGCGGTACAAACGAACCTTCTTACAACAAGTCCCGACATGGGGGGGGAATTATATCCCTAAATAAGTGCAAATACTTACGGATTGATTTTATTACAATCATATACCTCGAAAATGGAGAATTCTGCGCACTAAAATTCGCATGTCATCGACCATAATATAAAGCAAGCAGAATAATAGAAAGCCGTAAATAAGCGGATACAAGATACAACTGACTATAAATTCAAAAACAGAGGATTCGGAATCGAATGACAGAATTGATAAAATATAACAGGAAACGCCCCAAGCAATAGCAGCCATCGCCAAATGGAGAGCATACATTTTATAATACCGCCAAACATTTCTTTTAAATCCCTTGGTAAAAAGAAAATATGGTTTCCATAAAAGCACAAAAACCGTCATTCCGATAAATCCTCCGCCTAAAATTCCATGTAAATTCCAGAAATATCCTCCTATTATGGACAAAATCATTATTAGACATGCCTCGGAGATGGCTGCCCAAACATCAAAAAACATGTTGTAGGCAGCTAAAAACTGTTCCGCAAGCGAACGTCCCATCCCTACAAACATCGTCAAAACAATAAACCACACAGCGGTAGAGTCCAGCAAATATGCAGAACCAACCCATATTGTAATGAACGGTGTACTCAATGTATATACACTAAAACAAAGTGTCGATATAAGTAAAAACCTGAATGAAAAGAGTTGGTTGAAAATCTGCTCAACCTGATTGGTTTCCTTCTCTACCACTAAATTCCCAATGCTCGCTCCAATCCCGTTGAATACAGCTCCGAATAATGCTCCAATCCCGCCAACTATCAACATATAATTACTATAGTAAGCCACTAATGACAAGGATGCAAAAGCATATATGACAAGCGAAGTAAGTTGACTGACCGCAAAACCATTGATCTTATGTACAAATATTTGTTTTATCTTCGTGATGATATCCGGATATTTCCGGCTCAACCGCCTGCCCAGCGAAATACTCGTTTCGAGATAGGGGTAGGTGCGACGAACCATCCAGTCAAGTGCCACTGAGGCGATTACTGCGAAGACCACCTCCAGCACCAACCACCAGACGTATCCATTGTCAAAATACTTAATAGCGAAAATCTGAAATAAGGTTTTCACCAGAATCGCAGCCTTATAGCTATACTGGATTTTATACTCCTGCTGATCAGCCGAAAGTACAATCTGTTTGTAGTTCACGAAATAACTCAACAGGGCGCTGACCAACAGCACAGCAAATGAAGCATAGGCATACCACAAAGGCAGCGGCATCTTGGCAAAGATCCAAGGGAAAAAAGCCATCAACACCGTACTGCCGGCAATCACGACCCAAGCAATACGGCGATACATCCATCCCTGCAACGACACGATCTCATTAATCGCCGTGGTATCTTTGTCGAACAACGGCTTGTACAATGTACAGGCAATGGCTGTACCGATTCCGAGTTCAGCCAGATTGAGAAACTGCAACAGGTTCGTAGCCGTGGTGTTCAGACCTAAAACCTCGGCGCCGAGATGATCGAGAAAAACCTTGCGAGAAAAGAACTGCAGGACAAGGTTGATAAAATAAAACCCCAACGCCACCGCACTGTTCTTAACGCTTTTTGCGGTTCGCGACGTAGCAACCATTGTGAATGCTTTACTCTTTTTTCAACTGTTTTACAGCATCCTTTCCAAATAATACCCATGCACACCCGACAATTCCTCCCAGACATACGAATCCGATCAGAATCAGCATCTTCGAGGGTTTGGATGCACTTACAGGCACACTGGCCGGCTGCACCACCGCATACACAGGCGTGCTCTCCTGGACTTTTGCCCGGGCCATCTGTAGCTGCCCCGCCATCTGGTTATAGATGTTGTAGGCCAGATTCATTTCGTTCTGCAAACGCTCCTGTTCGGTGCGCACGCTCCGCAGAATCACATCCTGGTTAGCATCCATGTAATGTGCATATTTCTGCTGCGCATCGTAATACTCCCGCTGTGCCTCGTCGAAGAGTTTCTGGGTGAAGGTCAGATCCCGCCGTGCCTTGTCCGTACGATATGCCGTAATATAATTTTGCAGATTCGATAATACCGTATCCGTCAGGGTCGCAGAAATCAGCGGATCCTGCATCGTCACTGAAAGCGTCACGACCGATTTCTTATCGACGATCACATTAATCCGGTTGTTCAGCATCTTCACGACGGCGTTCTCCTTACGCGTCAGCCGGAACGTATCCACCTCTCCGCGCTCCGTAGCCGGCTTATCTTCCGCAAACCACGACATCACCCATCCCACGGCCTTGAACGGCAAGGAGGTAACGGCACTCCACCACGGTCTTTTCGTATGGTTGAGCAGGTAGTCGTACACATCCGTTTCTACATCGCCCTTACAGGTTGCCACCTGTACACGGAACAACTCCGCAGCGAAGGGGACGGACGCCACCACGTCGGGATACAATCCCGGATAGACGGCATCGGCACTTCCGCTGCTACTCATATTGACACCCGCCATGCTGGCCAGGGTGCTCAACCCGCCCAAAGAATTTTTGGCCGACGACATTTCAGGCGCCAGTTTAACCGTCGTCGTATACTCTTTCGGGATACTGAATCCTACGATCAACCCGATTACGGCAGCTACACCGCAACACTTCAAGATCAATTTCCTCCCGGCCCAGGCTTTGCGTCCCAACTCCAACAAATCGATTTCGCCCTCACGTACCGGCCGCACAGGGCGTTCCGGCATATTGGTATCTTCCATTCCTTTCGATATTGAATAGTTTATAGAAACAGGCTCATGCCCCTATTTCGCCATATTCGCTATTGATGCCGCCATCGTTCCTACCGACGCGGCGGAGGTTGTCAGCCCCATGATTTCGGCAAGGCTTATCCCCTTACGGGCGCGCTTGCCGGGTATGACGATCTCACACCCGGGCTCTATCCGGGCCTTCCCCGGCCCTTTTACCCGCGACATGGTACCGTTCATATAGATGATGTAGGCTTTCCCTTTTTTCGCCCGGCTGCCGTATCCTCCGGCCTGGCTGATATAGTATTTCAATTTTTCGCCCCTGATGAACAACACCGTATTCGGCTTCATGATTTCACCCGAAATTTTCACAGTGCTGACATACTCAGGCACGACCAACCGGTCGCCCTCACGTAAAACCATATCGTAATCCGAGCCCGGATTGGCCAGCGCCTTGTCCAGTTCGATCCCCACCGTATAGCGGTCATTCATCTGCAGTTTTTCGACAGCCAGTGAGTCCGTTCCGCCGTTGCGTCTGGCCAGCTGCACCACCTCGTCCCGCACAGCGCGTTCCTCGTCGTTCATCTCCCGTATCAGGCGGCCCCCACGCACATAAGCATCGTCGGTAACCCCGCCGGCACGTTTCACCAAATCCGAAATTCGTTCGTTTTTCCGGATCAGTGTATATCCGCCGGCGAACACGACCTCGCCGTCGATGCTGACGCGCCGCTGCACCTGATAGGCAGGGCTCTTACGGACTTCGACCATATCGTAGGGCTGCAAGACGAAGCCGGGCGTCCCTTCGATTACAAAACCGTCCTTGACGGCGAAAGAAAACACTTTGCTCAACGTACTGGAGGGCTCCAGGCTCTTCGGGTCTTTCAATCGGCGCGCCACGTCGACCCTGACCGTCGAGGCCCCGTCCAACAGGCCGCCGGCCTGAATAATCAGGTCTTCCAGCGTCGTATTGTCTGCAAAAGGATATACCCCCGGGCGGGACACCAAACCTTCGATTCGGAATGCCCCTTTCTCCTCCAAATCACGGACGCTTGCAATCTCCAGCACATCATTCCGCCGCAGGGAGATATCCGGCACGGTACCGTTGATAACGCCTTTCAAATCAAAGGCAACTGTTTCTATTGACAAATCTTCGTGTTCTCGGTACAGCAGCGCGCGGGCCAAGAATGCATCTCCCTTCAATCCGTCTGCACGGTCGATGAGCTGCCTGACTGTATTCATATCCTCGCCGAGTTCGTACATACCCTCCCGGTAAACGGCTCCCCGAACCTCCACCCGGTTGGCGAAACGGTTCAGGATAGTCCCGACGGAGATAGAATCTCCGTCATCCAGTTTAAACCCGGCATAATCCGGACTGCCGACGTTGAATAAGCAGTACTCCCGGCCCGTCCGGCGCACAAGGCGCACCTCTTTCGAATAGGCATCCCCGGTAAATCCGCCCGCATAGTCTATCAACGTACCCAGCGTTTCTCCCTTCTTCATCTCATAATACATCGGACGCTTGACTTTTCCCTCGACACTCACCAGAGCCTCGTAGGGCGGTACCACAATAACGTCGCCCTCCTGCAGACGAATGTCGTCGGTCGTCTTTCCTCCGAGGATGTAACCGTACACATCCAGTCCGGCGAGCAGTTTGCCGCCGCGCATGATCTGAATATTCCGCAAGCTGCCGATATCCGTCACGCCGCCCGCCCTGTACAGGGCATGAAACACCGTCGCGAACGACGACAGGCGGTACGTGCCGGGCACTGCGACCTCGCCCATGACATTGATCTGTATCGTCCGGATCTGACCGAGTGTTATCCGCACCTGCGATTCCGGGTCGTCACCCGCAACCCCGGCGTATTTCCGGGCAAAGACCTCCCTCACTTTCTCGTTCGCCTCCCGGATGGTCAGCCCGTTCAAGTAGAGCGGCCCTATCTGAGAAACCAGGATGTTCCCTTCCGGGGATATCTGCTGACGGATATTCGCCTCATTGGCCCCCCAGATATCGATAATTACCTCGTCGCCTGGCCCCAATTTGTAATGCTCGGGAGTGGCGACATTTTCGTTCGGCTCGAAAGTCAGGTTCGTGCGGTTGAAAACATTACGCCCGAAAACGGGACGGGACGGGTTCCGGCCAGCCACGGCTGTCGGCGCCGCAGACAAGCTGTCCACCACCTCCAGAACCGCACCGTCCACCGGGCTTTTCCGCTGCCGCGACCCGACCGTCACACCGGCCATGCCGGCGTCGACGGTCTTCCCCTCTTCATACTGAACCTTGAGACGTTCCAACTGCGACTGCGTCACTCCGCGTACCACCAGTTCCCTGCCGATCTGGTTTTTATCTTTTCCGGCGCTTATACCGTTTTTTACATAGTCCACGACCTGCTGATCGCTCATCTGGGCCTGTGCCGTGCCTGCCAGCCCCAACAGCAGCAGGGATACGAATAAGAATTTATACATTATTGATCGTTTAAATTTGTCAAACCTACCGGGAATTCCATTTCCCGTTGAGAAGTTCCAGAAGGCGGGGCAATACGACGCATCCCTTTCTCGTCGTCTTTCGTCACCGGAGCCCGCAGACGCCCCACCGCAAAAAAATATAGAACAGGACGAGAAATTCGCCCCAAAGATTAAATACCTCATAACTGCGTCATTTCCAAATTCGGCTGTGTATCCCGCAGTCCCGGCAGAAAACCGTACGAGGTTCAGCGGGCGAATAACCGGGGGTTTAGCAGGAGGCTGTATGCCTGCCTGAAAAATGTCCCGGCAAAACTTTGCGGTACACAATCCGGTGTTTCCAGCTCCGCATTCCGTCCAAAAGGCGGAAGCAATGCCGCATCCACCCCCAGATAATCGATTGCAAGGGCGTTCATGTACCACAAAAGCCGGTACATTCACCCGTCGGACCGCCGTGCGCGATTCCGCAGCCATTGATAATCAACGAATCAAATGAAAGTCCCGAATGCCCTACGACCGGCTTCCGTA
>ENA-UERN01002138-UERN01002138.1-human-gut-metagenome-genome-assembly--contig:-NODE-2138-length-16279-cov-3.188619_pt1 | contig 16279 bp, 10 predicted proteins | sample MGYA00242950_ERZ507950 | MGnify/ENA primary metagenome ERZ507950 (study PRJEB26167, sample SAMN06115515) | human gut metagenome | host: Homo sapiens | place: China:Ningxia | collected 2014-11-26...
GTAGGCGATATTATCCGCAAATTCATGGAAGAGAATCATATTTCCACGGAACTGGTAGACCGTTTCCCCGATGGGAAAAGTCCCATATCGCTGGCTTTCCTCGACAATGAGAACAATGCCAATTACATCTTTTATAAAGATTACCCCAAACAACGGCTGGAAGTGCCGATGCCGGTCATCAATCAGGACGATATCCTCATATTCGGTTCCTATTATTCACTGAACCCAGCCTTGCGGGAACGAATGGTCGAGTTCCTGGAGTATGCCAAAGAACGGAAAGCGATCATCTATTATGACCCTAATTTCCGGAAAGCACACGCACACTAGGCGATATACCTCACTCCCACGATCCTGGAGAACCTGGAATATGCAGATATCGTACGCGGATCGGACGAAGATTTTCTCAATATCTTTGGAAAGACAGACGTAAACAGGGTCTATTCCGATCATATCAAGTTCTATTGCGAACGGTTCATCTCCACACACGGAGCAAACGGAGTCAATCTATACACAAATAAATTATCCGAACATTTCGATACGGACCCGATCGATCCCGTCAGCACCATCGGGGCCGGCGACAATTTCAATGCCGGCATCATTTACGGACTGCTTAAATACAATATCGGATATCATGATCTTCCTACCTTAAGCAAAGAGACATGGGAAAAGATCATCCGTTGCGGCATGGATCTGGCATCTGAGGTATGCCAAAGCTATGATAATTACATTTCTAAAGAATTTGCAACCTCATACCGCCAGTAGTCTTAAATATCATTAACTCCGGTACGAAAAAGGGCAGGAATTATTATCTTTGTAATGTATGTATGCTAGAAAGACGATGTTAGTAAAGATTTTTTCTCTGTTTGCTTGTGTTACGTTGATAACGGGTTGTTCCTCCAACAATCCGGAAATACGGGCGCTCTGCCTGCGCGATGATATAGGGAATTATATTCTGAAATGGGAAACCGAACCGCAAATGGAAGGTATACTTAAGATGTATGTTTCCGACGATCCCGAATCGTTCAACAGATCTCTTCCCGCAGGATATGCCAACATAAAAGACGGTGTCACGACTTATATCACCAACGATAATATGTCGCGTAAATATTTCCTGTTGTCTTTCAACGATAAATATTTCAAGACGATCGGTGCCCGCTCCGTATCGATGGACAGCCTCCAGAATCTACGGGAAATCGGTGGCTACGGGACTGCCCACAACCATAAAACGACCCGCTGGGGACAGGTATTCCGTTCCGGACAACTCAGCTCCCTGAGCGAATGGGATTCGATCCGTCTGAACAATCTGCATATCAAAACGGTTATAGACCTGCGCGGGAATGATGAAGTAGCAGCCAGTCCGCTACGTTATTCCAATGCAAACATCGTACACATCCCTATTCCCATAAAGAATATGGATCACGTAGTTGCCCGCATACAGGAAGACCGGATGCGTAAAGGAGACGGAATCCTGTTCATGCAGGACACTTATTTGCAGTACGTTACTGATTACAGCGAACAATACGCTAAGGCGCTCGATGTTTTTCTGGATAAGGATAATTATCCGATCCTGATTAACTGCTCGATGGGAAAAGACCGTACGGGTTACCTGACCGCCATACTGCTGTTTGCTCTCGGAATACCGGAAGAAACAATCATTAAAGATTACATGGCTTCCAACGAGAATATCAATATCGGACATCTGGCCTATATGGCACGCGACCTGAGTACAAATGCACAGGAAACGATCACCACTTTGGTCACTGTCAACGAAGGGTTGATCGACCTGGTCCTGAAACGGATCCGGAAAGATTACGGCTCGGTAGACAAATATCTGTCAAAAGGATTACATCTGACAGATAAGAAGCGGGATACATTAAAAGAAATTATGTTATATTAATGCGAATCCGAATTATTTATCTACCTTTGTACCCTCTGAATTTATTATATACACATATATCACATTTTGAAAACATTTGAAGAATTAGGAGTTGCCGCCCCCATATTGAAGGCAATTCAAGAAATGGGTTACGAATCGCCCATGCCGGTACAGGAAGAAGTGATTCCTTTCTTGCTGGGAGAAGACAACGACGTAATTGCATTAGCACAAACAGGAACAGGAAAAACAGCCGCTTTCGGTCTGCCCATCCTGCAGAAGATCGATGTGACAAGATATCAGCCTCAAGCACTCATACTTTGTCCCACCAGGGAACTTTGTCTGCAAATTGCCGACGACCTGAATGATTACTCCAAATATATCGACAACCTGAAGGTGCTGCCGGTATACGGAGGTTCCAGCATTGAAAGTCAGATCAAGACGTTAAAACGTGGCGTACATGTAGTGGTAGCGACACCGGGACGCCTGCTCGACCTGATGAACCGTAAGACAGTCGATCTGGGTACGATCCGGAACGTTATTATGGACGAAGCGGACGAAATGCTGAACATGGGATTCACCGACAGCATCAATGCGATTCTGGCTGAGGTTCCCCCCGCACGTAACATGTTACTTTTCTCCGCTACAATGCCGCAGGGTATTGCCAGCATCATGAAGAAGTACATGAAGAACCCGAAAGAGATCGTTATCGGGAACAAAAACGAAGGTAACAAGAACATCAAGGATATCTACTATATGGTTCGTGCACAGGATAAATACCTGGCATTGAAGCGTATTGCCGACTTCTATCCGAACATCTACGGTATCGTTTTTTGCCGTACCCGTAAGGAAACACAGGAAATTGCCGACAAACTGATACAGGACGGTTACAACGCCGATTCGCTGCATGGCGAACTGAGCCAGGCGCAGCGCGACTATGTGATGCAGAAGTTCCGTGTTAAAAACATTCAGTTGTTGGTTGCGACCGATGTCGCTGCCCGCGGACTGGACGTGGATGACCTGACTCACGTAATTAACTACGGTTTACCTGATGAAGTAGAATCTTATACTCACCGCCGTGGCCGTACAGGTCGTGCCGGCAAGACTGGTATTTCTATTTCCATCTGCCACGTAAAGGAAAAAGGTAAGATACGTCTGATCGAGAATATCATCAAGAAGAAATTCGAAAAAGGTGAAATGCCGACCGGACACGACATCTGTGAAAAGCAGCTTTTCAACCTCGTCGACCAGATCGAAAAAGTGAAGGTGGACGAAGAAGAGATCGCAACACTGATGCCGCAGATCTATCGTAAACTGGAATGGCTGGACAAGGAAGACATCATCAAACGTGTTGTTTCGCTGGAATTCAACCGTATGATCGACTATTATAAAGATGCTGACGAGATACAGGAAGTAGACGAACGTTCGGCCCGTCTCGACCGTGCAGAACGCGGCGAACGCCGTGCCCACAATGCAGAAGAAGGTTTCTCACGCTTCTTCCTGAACTTCGGCAAATCAGACGGCTTATATCCGAACCAACTGATCGAACTTGTCAACAAATGCGTACCGGGTAAGGTTCGCATCGGCAAGATCGACCTGCGCGACAACTTCTCATTCTTCGAAGTAGAGGAAGGCGAAGCACAGCGCGTAATGGACAGCATGAACGGTTTCGAGATCGAAGGACGCCGCATCTCCGTTGAGCCTGCGCAGGGCAAAGGCGAAGGCAGAAGCAGCCGGGGTGGAAGATTCAGCCGTGGAGGAAATAACTCACGCGGTGGCAGTGGTTCCAGAGGCGGTTATAAAGGTGGCGGTGGCTATAAAGGCAAACGCGACGGTGGTTTCAGCGGCAGCACAACCGACAGACGCAACAGCGAAAAACCGTGGAGACGTGAAACGTCAGACCGCAATGCCCGTAAGAAAAGATATTAATCTATAATTATAGATAACAAAAAGAAGGGGCGGATCGTAATAGATTCCGTCCCTTCTTTTTATTTCAGATCAACCATTCTGCAACACATCTTCTTTTTCCGGAGCATTCGGCTCAGGAGTCGAAGCCGGATCAAACGGATTGAAGTAATAGATACCTAATGAATCCAGATATTGCAGGAAAACAGGCAACTTCTTCATAAAGAGACTGCATTCTTTTGCCTTGGCAGGTGTCCAGCCATCTTCGGCAACAGCGACAAGGCGGGGGAAAGTCATAAAGTCCAGACGTTTCTCATCTGCCACACGTTCCGTCCACAATGAGAACTGTAAGCCCATCACCTGGTCTTCATAATCTTTCGTCAGGTGAATAATAGGTTCCGGGAAACGGTAGACATCTTCGATCGCATTATAACCGTTCCACAGACGGCCCACCTTATGTTCGCCATACTGGACAAAGTCTGCATAAAACGGACGGCGCGGTGTCATAATCACATTGTAACCATTCTCCAGCGCTTTTACCAGCTGGTGTTTACGGTCATGACGCCACCACATCACAATTGCTTTATCGGGAGAAACACCGGCATCGATGATTTCATCCCAACCGATCATGGTTTTACCTTTAGAGGCTACAATATCGGCTGCGCGTTTCACGAAATAGTGCTCCAGTCCGGTTTCATTCTGCAATCCTTTATCTTTGATGAACTGCTGGATTTCGGGATCGGTAAACCAGCTCTGGTTACCGTAATGAACCTCATCCCCACCGATATGGATATATGGAGAAGGGAATAAAGAGACGATTTCATCGAGAACATCGCTGATAAACTGATAGGTCGTCTCTTTGCAAGGATGGAAAGTAAAACCGTCCCATTTGCCTTCGCCGCCACCGGACAGTTCCGGATAAGAACGGCTGACAGCGGTAGCATGTCCGGGCATATCGAATTCCGGCACTACCATAATATGACGTTCTGCCGCATAAGCCACGATCTCCTTTATCTCTTCCTGGGTATAAAATTTAGCCGAGGCTTCCGGATCATGCCAGTTACCGATAGCACCGACAGAGGTCAGCTTCGGATATTTCCTGATCTCGATACGCCAGCCCGGTTCGTCGGTCAAATGCCAGTGGAAAATATTCATACGGAGAGAAGCCATAATATCCAGATATTGTTTCACCTTCTCCTTACCGAAGAAATGACGGCTTTCATCCAGCATAAAACCTCTCCAGCCATAACGGGGCTGGTCAGTGATCTTACAAGCTCTCACTGTTCCTTTTCCAAAACGGGCCAGTTGTTTCAGGGCCTCTTTCGCATAGAACAGGCCGGATTCCGAAGAGGCTTCCAGTAAAACGGATTCCTGACTGACTGTTAATGAATAAGCCTCATCCGGCATTTTCAGTTTTTCATCCAATACCAGTCGAACCGTGCCTTTGGAAGGTGTTCCTGATAAACCCAGTCCTTTTAGTTCAGACTGTAGTTTTTTAGCCAATTCATCGGCATATCCGCCATTCCCGCTGATCGGGGAAGCCGTGCCGATTGTAAACGATCCTTTGCCTCCCGAAACCTTCGCCGGTGTGGGGAACAAAGCAAGTTGTGCAAATGCCGGCAAAGCAAGAAAAGCCAGCAATACTACAATAGATAATAGTTTTCTCATGGGATTATAATTGTTATGTTATCGTACACACCTTAGATTTGGGCAAATATATGCAATTATTCCGATACAGTTTGTATCTTTAGCCATTAAATCAAATGACAAACACATGAACAGATTGTTTCTCTTTACTCTTACACTTATCTGCCACTGTCTGATCACAACTGCGCAGGAGATTGAATATGCCCAACCGGTCAACACACCGGAAAGTTGCACTAGTATTATGGTCGGCAAGAAAGCCTCTGCCGACGGCTCGGTAATGACCAGCCACACTTGCCACGGCAATTACCCTACCTGGGTGGAGCTTGTTCCAGCCGCCCCCTCTGACCGCGACACGACCGTCGCCATCCGGAACGGACGGATGCATACGGAATATCCGGGCGACCAGACCAACGTCGAGTTAAAAGGAACCATCCCGCAGGCCCGTTCCACCTATCAGTTTTTGAATACCTCCTACCCTTGCCTCAACGAAAAACAACTGGGCATCGGCGAAACGACCATTTCCGGACGGAAAGAACTGATTAACAAGAAAGGCATGTTCATGATCGAAGAGTTGGAAAAGATCGCTCTTCAACGCTGCACGACTGCCCGCGATGCCATTCGCCTGATCGGTGAACTGGTCAAAGAACACGGCTATGGCGATTCCGGCGAATGTCTGACAATTGCCGACCCGGATGAAGTCTGGATATTTGAAGTCTTCGGTGAAGGGCCGGACAAAATCGGCGGTGTCTGGGCAGCTGTCCGCATTCCGGACGACCATGTCAGTGTATCGGCTAATATCTCCCGCATATCTACTTTGGATTTAAAGGATAAAGACAATTATATGGCTTCGGATAACGTGTTCGAAGTCGCTAAAAAGATGGAATTATGGGATGGAAAAGAGCCGTTCCGCTTCTGGAAGGCTTACAGTGGCGGAAATTATTTCGGTGAACCGAAATCTTTCAGCCTGCGTGAGTTCTTTATCCTGAACAGCCTTGCTCCTTCCCTGAAGCTATCGTATGATTCGGAAGAACTGCCATTGAGCGTAAAACCGGATAAGCAGGTAGCCGTAACCGATGTAATGGCGCTTTTGCGTGCAACCTATGAAGGGACAGACTGGGATACAACCAAAAATCTGAAAGTCCCATCCAAAAAGAAAGACAGTTCGGATAAAGATTCTATCACCAGTCCGGCCGCCAATCCCTGGATGACGACCGATATGATCAATATGTTGAATGAAGTAAAACCCAGGACGGTCGACCGCAACCGTTTGGTAGCCGTTCCCCAATGTTCTTACTCCCATGTTATCCAGTTACGAAACTGGCTGCCTGATGCAGTCGGAGGGGTTGCCTGGTTGTCTTTCGACAATCCGGGACAGAGCCCGCGTATTCCTATTTTCTCCGGTTCCACCGCACTTCCTCCGAGTTTCGGTATCTGCGGACAGCATCGCCATCGTACCGATGCCGCCATCTGGTCGTTCCGCGAAGCCAATAAACTGGCAACTGTACGCTGGGGACTGACAAAAGAGAAAATGCAAACAGCCATCGCCCATTTCGAAGAAAAAGGACAAACAGAATTACCTTTTGTTGAAGCTCAATACAAACAAATCCAACAAACGAAAGGCGATGAAGCTGCAAATGCTTATCTGACCGGCTATACTTCCGACTTTGCCGGCGCCGCCATGCAACGCTGGCGCGAAATGGCTGACGAGTTCTGGAAGATGTTTGCACGAGGTTTCTAAATAACGATTACAAACTATTAAATCATATTTTATGAAAGCATTATTCATATCCTGCGCCTTGCTGCTTTCCGCACTCAGCGCATTCGCCCAAGGCTATCAGTTTACCGAAGTCGTGACAGTTCCGGCTACCCCGGTAAAAAATCAGGCAGCCACCGGTACTTGCTGGTGTTTCGCCACCACCTCATTTATGGAATCGGAGTTATTACGCATGGGAAAGGGAGAATACGACCTCTCTGAAATGTTCATCGTACGCCAGAAATATATGAACCAGTTACAGGATAATTACCTGCGACGTGGCGAAGGAAATATCGGACAAGGCAGTCTGGCACATACTTTTAAAAATGCATACCGTCAGGTAGGAATCGTTCCCGAAGAGGTTTACAAAGGGATCAACTACAATTCCGAACGCCACAATCACAGCGAAATGGCTCAATATATGAAAGCTATCGCTGACGTTGCGGTAAAAAATAAGAAACGCAGCCCTGAATACGACAAACTGATACAAAACCTGTTCGATACCTACCTGGGACAGCTTCCGGCTACATTCACTTACAAAGGGAAAGAATATACTCCCAAGACATTTGCTGAATCCCTGGGACTGAATATGGACGATTACATCGAACTGACGAGCTTCACCCATCATCCGTATTACGTAAAATTCGACATTGAAGTACCAGACAACTGGGAACATCAGCTCATGTACAACCTGCCGCTCGACGAAATGATCGAGACAGTCGATTATGCCCTGAACAACGGTTTCACCGTATGTTGGGATGGTGACGTCAGCGAAAAAGGCTTCTCCTTTAAGAATGGCGTAGCCATCAACCCGGAAGTAAAGAAGGTGGAAGACCTTTCAAATACCGACCGCGCCCGTTTCGAAAAGATGGACGAGAAAGAGCGCCTGGAAGAAGTATACAAGTTCGAACAGCCGTATCCGGAAGTAAAAGTAACCCCCGAAGTCCGTCAGGAAGGTTTCGAAGCATTCGTGACTACCGATGACCATCTGATGCATCTAACCGGTATCGCCAAGGACCAGAACGGCACCAAGTACTACATCACCAAAAATTCATGGGGCACAGACCGTAACAAATTCGGTGGCTACCTGAATATGTCGGAAAGCTTCGTCCGCGCCAAAACCATTTATGTAATGGTTCATAAAGACGCTATCCCGAAAGCGATCAAAACAAAATTAGGCTTATAAAAACAATTAGGGAACGCGGAAGCTCGCGTCATCCGCGTTCCTTAATAGCCATATACGACTCAATATAAGCAGACAACATACCTGTTAGACAATACGGCATATTTATAAGAGTAAAACTCTTGCTTTCGGAAATCTTAATTTCTTCCTGGTGATAAGGTCCTGCATACAAACGAATCGCCAAAGATGCTCCGGATAAATCCATATACATCAGCAATGATTTCAAATGTCCGGTAGCTCCCGCTTTCACTTCCACAGGTATATGGCCATAAGCAGAAGGATATAAGAAATCAACCTCTGCATTGGAAGTTTTTTGCTCTCTTATCCAAAACTGAAGAGGTTGCAGATAATTATCAGAGTGAGCAATCAGTTCCTGCCCTACGATATGCTCGGCAATCCTTCCTTTATAAAGATTATTCAAGTCTTTAGAAGTAAACACTTCTTTCTGTATATTAGAGAAATAGTTAAGCATGCCGGTATCCAATACCTGTAAACGAGGTGACCGTTTAATATCAGGGGTAAAAGGAAGCATCGTCTGCGTTGTCGGATAAGTAAGATGCAGAATTAACGCCTTACGCAAAGTACGCATCGCTTCTCCTACTTCTTTCGAAGAATAAGCCGATTCCCCGAATCCGGCAAACTTGATGCGCTCACCCGCTTCCGCAAAACAAGAACGGATACAATGGCGCATCACCTGCATCTGATTCGTTGTTTTCGCATACTTCTCCACATCATCCAGGTAAGACAGAAGAAGCGAATCATATACAGGTTTGACCTGCGATAAATCCTTTGTGACTACATAACGATACACCGCTTCAGGCATTCCTCCTACCAGCGTATAGGTATGAAATAGCTGCATCAATTTATCAACCGCATAATCAGGAACCGGAACTTGACGATAGGCATTCAATGCATTCCTTTCGCCCAAAGCTTCCAAAAATTCACCGAACGTAAACGGATACATATAAAGATAATCCACACGCCCTACCGGAAAACTGACATCCCGATCGAAAAGCGATTCCAACAAAGAACCGGCAGCAATCACATGATATTCCGGATATTCTTCATAAAAATAGCGCAGCATATTCAAAGCAGACGGGACTTCCTGAATTTCATCTATAAAGATTAATGTATCAGCCTTCCCCTTTTCGCCATCTTTCAAGAAAAAGATCCGATCAACTATTTTGTGTATATCACGCTCTCCCTCAAACGATTTTGCATCATCCGTTTCCAGATTCAGGTAAATAAACTGTTCGTAATTGACAGCGAACTGCTTCACAGCCGTAGTCTTTCCTACCTGTCGGGCTCCCCGCAAAACCAACGGTTTCCGAAAAGGTGACTGGCTCCATGCCTTTAACTTATCTTCTATGTTTCTTCGAAATGCCATATATCATACTGTTATACAATGACAAAGATAACAATTATATTCAGCAAAGGCACAAAGTAAGGGTAAATTGTGCGCTCAAATGGAACAAAGTAGGGGTAAATTTGCTCGGATAAAGAAACAAAGTAAGGGTAAATTTCAATCCGAAAGAAAACAATACTCAGTGATATGCCGGTACTTTTCCACTTTATCAATCAAGATAGAGGGGAAAGACGGCTGGTTCGGAGCATCCGGATATCCCTGGGTTTCGATGGCGATGCCGGCACTGGCATAATAAGGAGTATCCCCCTTTCCCATATCCGTTCCATCCATGAAATAACCGTTATATACCTGCACAGATTGTTGATTTGTATAAATATCCATCTTTCTTCCGCTGATTTCATCTGATAAACAAGCAGCAAAATTCAATTCTCCACCACTTTCTCCGTCCAGAGCATACGCCAGGGAAAAACCTTTGCCTTTTTGTATTTGTGAATGTTCTTTTGTCAAAGACGAAGCAATAGTGTGGGGCAAACGGAAATCCAGCAAGGTACCGTTTACAGGTAATAACCGGCCCGTAGGGATTAATTCATTATCACATTCAATGATAGCGGAAGCATTCAGGGTTAGATTGTGAGATAAAACATTCTTTTTATCCGTAATACCAGAAGATGATTGCAGGTTAAAGAAAGCATGATTCGTGAGATTGACAGGTGTTAGGCGGTCGGTTGTTGCTTCGCACTCCATCCGCAGGGTATTATTATCTTTCAGCAAGTAAGTCACCTTTACTTCGAGGTTTCCCGGATAGCCTTCTTCCCCGTTTGGGGAACAGGTTGTAAATTCAACAGCTTCCTCTCCGGAAGGAGTGACAAACAGGCGGGATTTCCAGAAACGATTGTGAAAAGCGGCCATTCCACCGTGCAAATGATTGCGGACAGGTTTTCCATAGGCATCATTGGAAGCCAGTAAAAACTCTTGTCCCTCTAAGGTAAAACGGGCATTATTAATTCGTCCGCAGACACGGCCCACTATCGCACCATGATATTGCTCGCCTGCCGTCAAATAGCCGTCGAGCGTATCGAAACCAAGGAGAATATCCCCCATACAGCCATCACGGTCGGGTGTCCACATACTCACCCAACGGGCACCATAATTGGTGAATTGGGCGACAAGGCCATTACGGTTCTTTAGTGTAACCAGTTCAGCGGAAGAGGTTGAACCCTCTCCGCTGAATGCTGATGCAGACAATAAATTCATCTGACAAACCATGTATTATTGTTTTACAATCTTAAATATACGGCTTTTGAATGCTCCGTACAAGGGAAATTCCACTCCGATATTCATCAACTGACGACCAGCATAAAGACCATCCATACCTTCAATCCGGTAAGAGGCATCAGGTTCCAGACCACGCAGCTTTACCTTTTTAGAACGTTTGGTTTCCGGTATGGCATTATCCGGATATTCCGCCAGATTATACACAAACACAACTGATTCCGATTTTGGTTTATTGACGAACTGGAGTACGCTCCGGTTATGTTCGTAAGGCGATATCAGACGGTAATGATCACCTTTGTGAACTGTTTCACGGATTTCTTTATAAAGAGCAATCTTCTCACGGGCAACCTCTTTTTCCTTATCAGACCATTTCGTAATATCATAACCAACACCCAGGACACCGCACAGGGATACATCGAACTTAAATTCAAGCGGATGCCTCTGGTTATGCCAATCTTCCTGCGTCACCCAGCTAATCATTGAATTAGACGGGAAAGCATTCAGGAAAGAATACTGGATAAACGTACGTTCCACCGGGTCGGTATTGTCGCTTGCCCAGCAGAAATCGGTACGGGCCATCATACCCAAGTCTACCCTGCCGCCACCTCCGGCACAGTTTTCAAACCATACTTCCGGGAATTCCGCACGCAATGTTTCAAACAAACGGTACAGGTTCTCGATGTATTTAATACGAACGGCCCGCTGTTCATCGGTCGGAGCCGACAGAAATCCAGGTTCCGTCACCCCTCTGTTCATATCCCATTTGATAAACTTGATATTGTTTTCACGTAACAACGTAGAGAAGCAGCTATATAAATACTGATAGACATCTTCACGTGCCAGGTTCAGCATCAACTGGTTACGGGTTTCATGCCGGGTGCGGTTCGGATAATGGAACACCCAGTCGGGATGCTGGCGGTACAGGTCACTGTTCGGATTTACCATTTCCGGCTCTATCCAGATACCGAAATCCAGTCCCAGAGCATTGATTTTCTCGATCATCGGTTGCAAACCGTTAGGGAATTTATTCTTATCGACCGTCCAGTCACCCAGACCGCCTTTATCGTTGATACGCCCTTTAAACCAACCGTCGTCAATAACAAAGACTTCAACGCCCAAATCTTTTGCGATCTTTGCCAAAGCCAGCTGATGTTCTTCATTCACATCAAAAGTGGTAGCATACCAGCTGTTATATAAAACCGGACGAACCTGATCGCGATGAGAAGGATACAGAACTTTCTCACGGGTAAACGAAGCCAGGTTCTGCGAAACACCTTCCATCCCCCGGTTGGTATATCCGATCATCATTTTAGGAGTGGTAAAACTCTTTCCGGGCTGTAGAACCAACAACTGGTCCCAGAAATTTATTCCTCCGGTAACCTGAACTTCGCCGGGAGCATATTTCTCAAAGTCCATCCGCCAGTTGCCACTATATTGTAACGAGCCGAACCATACTTCGCCGCAAGTCTCCTCCTGTTCGCCTTCGGGTCTGATTGCAAAGAAAGAGGAACCGTACGAACGCAGGTCTTTTGTCTGAATCGTCTTCAATCCCTGTGTCAGTTTGGTTACATTCATTTGATATTCATAGCCCCATCTGCCGGACAGATGCGTCAGCTCATAAGCGTTCTTCGGAAGAAAGAACGTTCCGGACTGGGCATTTTCTATTTCAATATTCCCTTTCTTTCCGGTATTCTTTATTTCTACCCATTTCTCAAGCAAATCGTATTCCGGCAGAACACGGATATATTCGGTAACAGCCAACGGATAATAGTTATCCTTCTGACGGATAACCAATGTGGCATACCCATCCTGCGTCAGCATTTCCGACCCTTCGTAAGTGAGTTCTATATCCCTTACCCGGTCTTTAAAAACGGCTTCCAGCATCGGTGTCGTAGCAGAATAACCGCCACGGACAGTTATTTCTTCTCCCAGCGGATTCCGTAGCATGTCCGGATTCTGACTTTTATCGCCAAAATAGAACATATTCACCTTTCCCTGATCCGAAACACGGATCTGATAGATAAAAGAACGTGTTGCCAACGTCCACGACTTTCCGTCGCTGCCGGCAGTAACAGGAGATTGCTGTGCCCAAGTCATCCCTGCCATTAAAGCAAATAATACGATAAACAGCTTCTTCATAAGTTACATCTTTACATTAATCAATAAATATCTTCCGGATTACTTGCTCCCGAAGAGAGGCCGGACTTTAACAATTGAGCCAAAACATCCGATTCCATCGCACTTGACGGATCAAACGAATCACTTTTCATATATTCAAGCAAACTAAAATACGACTGCCGGGCTTCCGGACGCTGTTCCCAGTCCGACAATATATCCATTGAGCAGAAAAGCAATTTTCCTTCACCTACTTTTGCTTCAAACAGGTTTGACAAACGGCGGTTATTAGCAAAGTTATCGACAACTTCCACCAAAGGGGTCACGGACGGCAAAGTATCCATAACAATCGTTTTTGATTGCTTCAGCAGTGACCACCATTGCCAATCGGTATAATTGCCTGTCGGGAAATGGGCGAATGCCGGATGGGACGCATCACAAAGAATTCCCATCGAACCTGCCTGCTTCGGAAAATGAACCGGACTCCAGAATACAGGGACAAATTTACCTTCCAACCCTTCTATCTTTTTATAGTCCGGATTATATAAAACCTTCTTTCCATCGGCAAGCGCCTTCTGAGTTTCCCGTAAATCACGGGTAACAACGACATCATCCTTCACCGGATTCAATTGGGATGGATATACCCAAATACTCCATTCATTCTTATATGGAGTATTATCCAAAGCAACGGACAGGAGTAACCGAGCTGCTTCCTGCTGCGCCAACGGACAGGTAATAGCTTCCGGCAATCTATTCAACCCGATTGACAGCGAAGGGCAGGACATCATGCCTTTTCCTATTTCTTTTCCTTTTTCATCTTTCAGTATCCAGGAAACAGACTGATCTTTCAGTTCTTTATCTGTGAAATTAGCAACTTCGACAGACGCTGTAAAAGATTCCCCACTCGTATAAACTGCTTTCGGGAAACGAACCAGAGGTGTTACCGGCGAGCAGGCCTGACGGAATGTTTCTGCATCAGTTACACCTTTGCTATCCCAAAAGGCATCCAGCAATCCGACTAAAGCAGTTCCCTGCCCCGGGAAGTCATGCAGGTCCAATAACTGGAAACCGCTGCAACCTGCCGTTTTCATCGCACGTTCAATCTCTTCTTTATATAAGATAGCCGCCAGATAACCGGATGCTTTCAGGTAATCGTCAGCCTTATCCAATAAGCCTTTTTTCTCCAGTTCCTGCTTTACGCCTTTAAAGTTTAAAGGATCCAGGACTCCGGTATATTTATCTATCTCTTTCAGGTTAGGAAAAACAGAATATTGCCCGATCTCATGAGTAACAAGCGGAACATTCATTCCTTCGACAGAAGCGATATAGTCCTTGTCAAACGAAGGAGACTGGGAATCGAATACCCCCTGGCCTCTCACCCAGCCTTTCTTAGTCCATTGCGTGATAAAGAAATCGTCATCCGGTTCAGGCCAGTCTCCATGTCCTCTTTCAAATGTAAAAGAAGTGGTTGTATATAAATGTCTCGGGTCCTGTTCTTTGGTATGCTTCAACAATCGGGATAAGAATTCAAAATCCGGTTGCAGTTCATTACCCAGACTGAAGAAACAGAAAGAGGGATGATTGCCGTACTCTGCAAGTATACGGTCAGCTTCAGCATACAGGAAGTCATTTGTATGAGAATCTTCTCCCACTTTTACCGACCATAGGGGAAGCTCTACCTGCAAATAGAATCCCAATGAATCTGCCACCTGGAAAGCAGCTTCGGGCGGACACCAGGAATGGAAACGCAGATGGTTCAATCCCCATTCGCGAGCCGTAAGGAACACTTTCTTCCATCCTTCCGGTTCCATCGGAGGACGTCCGGTCAGCGGGAAGATACAACATTCGAGTGTACCTCGCAGAAAGACCTTATTTCCGTTCAATAGCAGGTCCGATTGGTTTCGGCTGAATTCGCGCATGCCAAACTTTGTACTCCTTTCCGTTTTAACCGAACCTGCATTTACCTCTAAATCCACTTTATATAAAACGGGGTTAAACTCATTCCACATTTCTATCGAGTCCCCCATTGAACAGGTTAGATTTACAAGGTTTTCGCCTGATTGAAAATCCACTTTTTGTTTAAGGACAGATACGACCAATCCACTTTTTTGATTTTCCACCTTTACCGAGAGCAAACCTTCTGTAGCTTCACCCGTATTGGAAACTTTTCCCTTTATACGGATTTGTTTACCTGATACGTCCGGATAAACCTGCAAATCTTCGATGGAAAGGGCTTCTTTTGCTATCAGAGAGATATCGCCGATTATACCGTTCCACATAATCTGTGTTTCGTTGGTATAAGCATGTGCCATATCGTTTACAGTAATATCATGTTGTTTCCTGTTGTCCACACGAATCGTCAGTTTGTGTTTACCGGGCGTCAGATAACCGGTCAGATCGAATCGATGCGGACTTATCAGGCTTTCACAACTTCCCTGCACAGGGTTATCATCTACCCAAACAGAAGTTTGCCAGATAACACGTTCGAGTTTTAGTTCTATAGACTTCCCCTCCCAATCCGATGGAATGGATACTTCCCGCGAATACCAGGCCGGACCGACATAACTGTTTTTACGAGTCAGATGAAGAATCTGCGGCTTCTCCACTGAAGGGGGAAGCGTATTCGGAATGCCGTATCCCGCTTCATCGGTCGTTCCCGGCAGCTGTATTTTATCAGCAAACGAACGTTCAAACCATTTCTCCGTTATCCCGACATCCGTACTGTCCATGGCAAACTGCCACTTGCCTGCCAAAGAAATCTCTGACGATGGCTTTTGGCAAGAAGTCAGCAACATCAGTGTTATACATATAGATAAAAAACCCTTCAACATATTTATTATTTCTTCTTTAAATGAGTATCTCCAAAAATGCTATAAAAAACCAGTGTTTTCAAGAGGCATGAACAATGCTGTTCCGATAGCACGAACAACGTTGTTCATATACCGTGAACAGTACTGTTCATACACTATGAAAAGCACTGTTCATGCCATCGGAAAAGATCAGATCATCTTCTGATGTATCTGAACTCCCTGATGGTTATTATCCATTTCGGCAGCGATATCGAAATATTTCATTGCTTTCTCGTTATTACCTAATCCCAGGTGGCCTAATGCCATCAGGTAATTGCAGTTGATACGGTTCTTTTTGTTCATATCATCTTCC
>ENA-UERN01002148-UERN01002148.1-human-gut-metagenome-genome-assembly--contig:-NODE-2148-length-16187-cov-3.965798_pt1 | contig 16187 bp, 9 predicted proteins | sample MGYA00242950_ERZ507950 | MGnify/ENA primary metagenome ERZ507950 (study PRJEB26167, sample SAMN06115515) | human gut metagenome | host: Homo sapiens | place: China:Ningxia | collected 2014-11-26...
GGAAGGGGATAAGCTATTATTCAAAATCTTAAATTCAGGAGATTTTATCGGGAACATCTCCGATCAGGAATTATTAGAAAAGAATAGTATAAAGCTCACCAACAAGATCTCAGAAAAAGGATTACGTTATGACCTGACTGTCCCTTTCGCACGATTTGTCGTACAACATCAAAGCGAATTAACCTTTCCTTTCAAACGTTATCAAATCCAGCCGGTTTGGCGGGCCGATCGGCCTCAAAAAGGACGTTACCGGGAATTTTATCAATGTGACGTAGATGTTGTCGGAAGTGATTCGCTTTTGCATGAAGTAGAGTTGATTCAAATGGTCGACGAAGTATACCGGCGTCTGAAAATCAAGGTGCGTTTATTAATCAATAACCGGAAAATACTGGCAGGAATTGCAGAAATCATAGGTTATCCGGACCAGCTGACAGATATTACAGTAGCCATCGATAAAATGGACAAAATCGGTCTGGACAAGGTTAATGCTGAATTACGGGAAAAAGGAATCACCGAAGAAGCAATCGTCAAATTGCAACCTATTTTGAACCTGGAAGGAAGTAATAGTGAGAAGTTGGAAAAACTCAAAACTATTTTACAGGATAGCCCTATCGGTTTAAAAGGTGTCGAAGAACTATCCATTGTATTCGATTATCTGAAGGATGTGGACATCCGGACCGAAATCAAACTGGACCTTACCCTGGCCCGTGGTTTGAGTTATTATACCGGTGCTATTTTTGAAGTAAAAGCCTTAGATGTCCAGATCGGTAGTATCACCGGAGGTGGACGTTATGATGACCTGACCGGTATTTTCGGATTAAAAAATATGTCGGGAGTAGGTATATCCTTCGGTGCCGACCGTATTTTCGATGTCATGAATCAACTGGATCTGTTTCCCAAAGATAATATGACAACCACTCAGATCCTTTTCGTCAATTTCGGTAAGCAGGAAGAAAGATATTGTTTACCACTTCTCAAACAACTGCGGGAAGCCGGTATCAATGTGGAAATTTATCCGGAAGCCGCTAAAATGAAAAAACAGATGACTTATGCAGATAAAAAAGAGATACCTTTCGTAGCCCTGATCGGCGAAAATGAAATGCAAGAAGGTATTATCTCCCTGAAAAATATGCTATCGGGTGAACAGCATAATGTTACAACGGAAGAGTTAGTCGAAAGACTCAAGCGATAAGACGAATAAAACATTCATCAACCGGTATTTATGCAGATATATAAAAAGGAACACCGTCCCCTGAAAAGTCACGGATACGATTCCAGATGTCCATGATAAAATGAAAAAGAACAGTGAAAACGGGAAACAACTTTCACTACATGTGATGTGTGCATTTTTCAATTTTTAATTTTCAACATTCAATTATCATGGTACATTATATATCTCCAGCACCTCTTACATTCGAGGTCATCGATAAAATTTTAAGTAAGAATTACAAACTGGCTCTTTCCGAAGATAGTAAAAAATTAATCAACGATTGTAAAGCCTACCTGGATCATAAAATCGAGAGTTCTGCCAAACCTTTATATGGCATAACGACAGGTTTCGGTTCATTATGCAAAATCAGTATTTCCAAAGAAGACCTCAGCCAATTACAGGCCAACCTGGTGATGTCACACGCTTGTAGTCTTGGAGAACCGATTCATCAGGATATCATTCGTCTGATGTTATTGCTGAAAGCACATGCTTTGTCGCTGGGGAAATCCGGTGTGCAATTAGTGACCGTCGAACGGATCATCGATATGTTCAATCATAATGTATTGCCGGTAGTCCGTGAATTAGGTTCTTTGGGAGCCTCCGGCGACTTAGCTCCTTTGGCCAATCTATTTTTACCTTTAATTAACGAAGGAGAAGTGTGGTATAAAGGCAAGATTTGCGATGCAAAAGCAATCAATGCCAAATTGGGTTGGGCCCCGATCAAACTCGGAGCTAAAGAAGGATTGGCACTATTAAACGGTACTCAGTTTATGAGTTCTCATGCCGTATATGCTTTATTGAAAGCTTTCAAGATTGCCAAATATGCCGATATCATCGGAGCGCTTTCATTAGAAGCTTACGACGGTCGAATCGATCCTTTCTTACCTCAGATCCAGGCCGCACGTCCTCACCCGGGTCAGATCGAAACAGCACGCAATATCCGTACTTTACTGGAAGGATCCGAATTCCAGCAAAAAGAAAAAACACATGTTCAGGATCCCTACTCTTTCCGTTGTATGCCACAAGTTCACGGAGCCAGTAAAGACAGTATCATGTATGTCGCTTCTGTTGTAGAACGGGAAATTAATTCTGTAACAGACAATCCCACCATCTTCATGGAAGATGATCTGATTATTTCCGGCGGCAACTTCCACGGTCAACCTCTGGCTTTAGTGATGGACTTCCTGAGTATTGCTTTGGCAGAGTTAGGCAGTATATCCGAGCGGCGTACTTACCGGCTGATTTCAGGTGACCGGGGAAATATTCCTGAATTCCTGGTAGCCAATCCGGGCCTGAACTCCGGTTTTATGATTCCTCAATACGCAGCAGCAGCTATTGTAAGCAAAAATAAACAATTGTGCACTCCCTGTTCTGTAGACTCTATTCCTTCTTCCAACGAACAGGAGGACCATGTCAGCATGGGAGGAAATGCAGCGACGAAAACGGTTAAGGTTGCCGAAAACGTAGAACGTATTTTAGCAATAGAACTGATGAATGCAGCTCAGGCAATCGATTTACAGCGGCCAACCAAAACCTCACCTTACCTGGAAGAGTTCCTGAAAGAATTCCGTAGCATCGTCCCCTTCAACGGGCAAGACAGAGTGATGTATAAAGACATCGATGCCGCCACAGAATTTTTAAAACAAGGTGATTTCGAATAAAGCCCAGCGATTTCTTCAGTAGAATATCCCCCAAGTCAAAAAAGCTTTGGGGATATTCCCGAAGAAATTCTTTCATTCATTACGATGTTTGCGCAGATAACGTGTCAAACTTCTTTCACCAATCAAAAGAAGTATAAAAATCCCCAGCAACACAAGGATACGCATACAAACCCCGGAATACAACGAAAAAGTAAAATGACGCATATCGATCATCATCACACTCAACAAGATCGATAAAACATCCAGATACATCACTCCCCGGATCAGTTTCAATCTTTTACTTTTCAATATCTTATTTCTACTTTCCATATTGCCAATAAAGATAACAATCCTAAAATAAAAGACAAAACTTTTCTTTTCTTACCACAAATTATTTTTAATTTTATGGAATTCCATTCGTTTTTGCATCTCTAAGACGATAAATATTTCGTATGTATCATCAAAATAGAAACAGATGAGACTAAGTAAACTTTTAATCGGCATACTATTATTTATAGGTTCAGCCACTTACGCACAGCACTCCCCGCAGGACACCTTGACGGCCTACTACTATCGATATCCTCAACAAGCCATCAAAGACGCCGAGGCACTATACCGACAAGCCATCAAAAACAACGATACCCCTTTACTGATCAAATCATTGATTTTAAAAACTACTTTTACGTTAGCGATCGATCACGAGGACTATCCGGCAATATTAAGCGAAGTCGAAAAATACCTTTCCCAGGAGACGGATTCTGCCGGTATAGCTGTCATAAATTCCTATTGTGCCCAGCTTTATGCAGAGTACTACAATAACAACAGCTATCTGATCAACCAACGCACCCCCGTAACCGATTATATTCCGGAAGATATAGCAAGCTGGAGCAGTAATATTTTCGCCGAAAAAATCAAAAAATGTGTAGCAGCCTCTCTGCTTCCTGCCCGAAAATTACAAGAAACTCCTTTGAGCGCATACAAAGCCATACTGACTTCTTTGACTCCAGCGGATTCATTACGTCCTACACTTTACGACTTTCTTTGTTACCGGGCTATAAATATTCTTTTGCAAACCAATACTCCCGGCTTTGCAGAACCATCTTCCGATTCTCCTTTACTATTCGCTCCGGCCGACGAATTTATCGCCACTCCTATTCCCGCAGAACTAAAAGGGCGGCCGGCTACCATTTTGCAGATATGGCAAGAATTACTCCGGTTCCGGAAAAAACAGGCCAATCACCCAGCTTTCCTGGCTACCGATCTGGACCGTCTGGAATATGCCAAAAACTTCTTATCTCCCCATGACAGGGATACCCTTTATTTAAAAGCTTTGCAGGAATTGAAACGAACATATATCAATACCCCTTTTGTCATAGAAGTGATGGCCAAAGAAGCCAATGAATATACAACAGACCTACACGCCTCGACCTACGATCGGTCTGTCACGCCACAACAACTCGTTACCAAAAAAGAAAAGATTATCGCACTCTGCGAAAAAGGAATAGACCTGTATCCTAAATACAAACGGACCAACTTATTACGCGCCATTCTCAGCCAAATGAAAGCTCCCAAACTATCCCTCCAACTCCCTGAAATAATCTACCCGGAGGAAACAGTTGCCTTAAAACTTACTTCCCAGAATCTGTATTATGCCATTCTGCAAATTTACCGGATTGACCTGCCCACCGAGACATACGAACAATTAACGGATCAGGAGAAAAACAAAGCCCAACATAAAGTTTACGAAAAACGTTTCACCTTAACTCCCAGTCTGATCGAACGCGATACCATCGTCCACATTCCCCTTCCCCAGGCCGGTCTCTATCAGATTTCACTATATACAACAGGGGCCAAACATAGTGTATCGCAAACCATGATTGCCACCCGCCTGCAATCAAATGTCCAATGTAACCAAAACCAACAGATCTATTCCGTATATGATTCGAAAAGTGGCAAGCCTATTCCAAAAGCTAAAATTCTCCTTTATAAACCGAACTATCCGGGATACACGCTATTGGATTCTTTGTTTACAAATTCCCGGGGAATGGCCTTCTCTTTCCGAAGTTTATCCAAACAAAATCTGGCTTATCAGGTAATCAATCCGGAAAATCCCAACGGCCCCATCAACCCGATCTACAGACAGTACACCTCTCCAACCGCCCAAACCCGTACCGCCTTGATCACCGACAGGAAGATTTACCGGCCAGGGCAGACGGTTTATTACAAAGGTATCAGCTGGTCAACAAGTCCGGATACGCTTTATGCCCTGGAAAACCGAAAATACAAAATCAGCTTTAAGGATGCCAACGACAAGGAAATCGCCCAACAAGAAGTAACATCCAACCGATATGGTTCCTTCACAGGAAGTTTCGTCATTCCAGCCCGCATCCTTAACGGATATTTTACCCTCTATACCGAAAAAGGTCAGACTACCATCGAGGTTGCGGATTACAAACGCCCTGAATTCGAAATCCTCTTTCAAGAACCGACAAGGAGTTATTTTGCCGGTGACGTAGTCTGTCTGAAAGGACAAGTCAAAAGCTTCTCCGGTGTAAAAATGGCCCATACCCCCATCAATTATACCATATCAGTATCATCACCTATAGTCTCTCCATACATAGCTTCCACATTCCATGGAACAACCCACAGCAATACCGAAGGCTGTTTCGAAATTACTTTTAAAGCCCAGGATATCCCGGCCACCTCTGCTTTCCGCAACTCTTACCTCTATGAAATAAAGGTAAAAGTGACGGATACCAAAGGGGAAACAGAAGAAATGAGTACAATGCTCCCCATTTATTCCGGTAAAGCCACTCCGACTTTACAACTTCCGGAACAAGTGAATAAACAACAACGCACCGCTTTTCACATTTCACTAGCGGAAATCGCAAACGACTCCAATGCCTATCCGGTAAAATATACCATACAGAAACTGGTATCTCCCCAACAGCTGCAAACCTATCCGGACATCAAAGACACTATCGTAGAAAAAACCATTCTTGAAGGTCATTTATCCGTTTTCCGGAAAGATTCTGTTTTTCCGGATTTGACCCGGCAAGCCTCCGGTATATATCTGCTCACCGTGACCAGCGGACAATCCGAAGCGAAGCAAATCTTCTACCTCTATTCTCCCCAGGATTCCCAACCGCCTTTCCCTACCTATGAGTGGGTTGTCAGAGAAAAAACCACTTGCCGGCCGGGAGAAACCGCCCGAATTCTTTTCGGTACTTCAGCCAAAGAAGCTTATGTCAGATATGATATTTATACTTCCGATAAATTAATCAAACGCTCTTACCCTATCCTTTCCAACGAAGTCATCCCGATCGATATTCCTTTCCTGGAGGAATACGGACAACAAATCTGGCTGTATATCTCCTACGTAAAAGACAAAAAATTTTTTTCTCAGGTCATTCCCATCCAAAGGGCAAAACCGGATCGTAAGTTAACCGTAGAGACCAAAGTTTTCAGAGACCATCTTATCCCAGGACAATCGGAGACCTGGAAACTTCGGGTTGTCGACGCAACAGGAAAACCGGTGACTGCCGAGTTATTGGCTATGATGTACGATGCCTCTCTCGACAAAATCGTACCGAACCATTTTTATTTCCGGCCGATTTATTTAAATCCTGGCACACCTTACGCCTGGATATGTCCATTCCGTTATAATTTCAACAACCGGATTATTTTGTCGGATCATATTTTCAGACGTCCTTCTTATCCTGTCACACCTCTTTCTTTCAGTGAATTACAGACTTATGTATCTTCACATTCCCATTATCGGTTTTCAACCAAAGCGTTGGGAAATACCTACATGACCGGTTCAGCCAAGTTGGCTGCCAGTGATTTTGCAGAAGCGGCATCAGACGAAGCCGGATCATCCGGAATGCCAACCCCCGAAATAAACTACCGGGAGAACTTCCAGGAGACCGCCTTTTTCTATCCCCAACTACAAACAGATCCGGAAGGATATGTCGATATCAGTTTTACTATACCTGACGCGACAACCCAATGGAAATTCACAGCTCTCGCCACGACACCCGCCTTACGGACCGGGCAATTATCCGAAACGATCGTTACTTCCAAACCGCTGATGGTACGCCCGAATCTGCCCCGTTTCCTCAGAACCGGCGATCAGACGGAATTGCAAGTAACCGTCAGTAACCTGTCGGATACTATTCAGCAAGGCAAAGTAAACTTTGAATTTTTCGATCCGGCAAATCAAAAAGTTTTCATGCAGCAAAATCAGACTTTCCGGACACACCCCCAGGGCAGTCAAACGCTAACTTTCCAGTTCACTGTACCGGCAGATATCGATTTGCTGGGATTCAGAGTATCCGCTCAAAGCGGGCACTTCAGTGATGGCGAGCAACATTTGCTCCCCGTATTGCCGACAGAAACTTTAATCACTCAGACCTTACCGATCTACACGAATCAGACCGGCAAGCATACCTTTACGCTAAAACAACCCAACACCACGATCACTCCTTATCGGCTAACTTTCGAATTAACCGAGAATCCGATCTGGTATGCTGTTTTGGCTATCCCCTCCATACAACAACCTCAGAACGAAAATATCACCGACTTATCAGGTGCCTATTATGTCAACAGCATAACCCAGCGTATTATACATGCCAATCCTCATATCGCCGGAGTTATCCGCAGCTGGCATCTATCCGCAGACGACCCGACTTTATTGTCCAAACTGGAACAGAACCAAGAGCTGAAATCCATTTTGCTGGAAGCTTCACCTTGGGTAATGCAAGCACAATCGGAAACAGAATGTATACAGAGTTTGGTTCAATTATTCGACCAAAACAGATTAGATTACCAACAAAAAAGTATACTCCAAAAGCTTGCAGCATTACAAAATCCGACAGGAGGCTGGAGTTGGTTCAAAGGAATGTATCCGAGTCGTTTTATGACTGCCAATGTTCTTGCGATTATGGCCAGGGCTAATCTTACCGGCCAACGGGCTTTCAATGAGCAAGAGAAAGAGATGCAAATAAAAGCACTTCGTTACCTGGATAATGAAATCCGAAAAGATTTTGAGACAACTCCCCAACGAATCGGATACGAACAAATCCTTTACCTCTATGTCAGGAGTCTATATCGGGATATCCCCTTGGGAGATGCTTTGAAAGCACACAAATATTTTATAGCATTAGCTCAAAAGCAATGGAGCGATTTCACTCTGTATGAAAAAGCTTTAACTGCCGTTACATTAAACCGATACGGTTTTAAGCAAGAAGCACAAAACATACTGAAATCCCTGCGCCAATATGCAGTCACGAATAATGAACAAGGGATGTACTGGCCTAATAACCGGAGACAAATTTACAGAAATTCAGCCATTCAGACTCACGTTGCCTTGATGGAAGCTTTTTACGAGTTAGAAGGGAATACGCCCGAGACCGAATTGATGAAACAATGGTTACTCCGGCAAAAACAAACTCAAAATTGGGGAAACGTTCCTTCTACCGTAGACGCGATCTATGCCCTGCTGTTAACAGGGAAAGATCAACTGAATCAATCTGAAAAAATAACTGTCGAATTAGGGAAACAGACATTACCGGTCTCTACTACCGCTAATCCCTTAGGTTATTTAAAGTATACCTATACAGCATCCGAAATCCAACCCGATATGCTGAATGCCGATATCACCCAAACGACCGATTCTCCTAGCTGGGGCGGTTTATATTTGCAATACTTCGAAAAATTCGATCAGGTACAACAACAGAAAGGAATACTCAGTGTCACTAAAAAACTCTTTATTGAAAAAATAGGGTCGGATGGCAAGCAAGAACTCCTTCCTCTCGGAAAGGAAAAACTGAAAACAGGAGATAAAGTGATTACCCGCCTAACGCTTTCTTTAAAACAAGACATGGATTTTCTTTACCTGAAAGATTTCAGAGCTGCCTGTTTCGAACCCATCGGGCAGTTATCGGGCAATCAATGGAAATTCGGTACCGTATACTATGAAGAATCTAAAGATGCCGTTACCAATTTCTTTTTCAATTCTCTGGCCAAAGGTACCTACGTATTGGAATACCCGGTATGGGTAAATCAGGCAGGCACCTATCAGGACGGGATCGCAACTTTCCAAAGCATGTACGCCCCGGAATATACGGCCTATAGTGAGGCAGGAAAAATAACCGTAACCAAGTAACAAAAAAAGCTGAGGTTTACCCTCAGCTTTTTTTACTCTTCAATCACCAACCGGAAACCGGAGCCGTGAACGTTCTCTATCTTTATATTCTGATCATCTTTAAAATATTTCCTCAATTTAGTCACATAAACATCCATACTTCTGGCTGTAAAATAATCATTGGTCCCCCATATCTCGGTCAATGCTTTCTCACGGGGTAACAAGCCATCTTTATAATTATACAGCAATTCCAGCAGACGAGCCTCTTTCGGGGTCAATTTGATTTGTTCCTCATTTTTTGTGATCGTCCGCAATTCGGTATTGAACACATATTCACCGATAGTGATAAATTTCGGTTTAGGCTCGGCTTCTTCGTGTTTACTACGGCTAAGGATCGCTTTAATCTTCAAAATCAGTACTTCAGAATCAAAAGGCTTTACAATATAATCATCCGCCCCGATCTCATAACCTTGTTTCATATCTTCTTTCATACTTTTAGCCGTGATATAAACAAAGGGCACATTTCCATCGATCTCACGAATTTTTTTACCTAAGGTAAAACCGTCCATTTCAGGCATCATAACATCCAGTAAACAGATGTCGAACTTATCTTTCCGGAAAGCCTCCAAACCATCGTTACCATTCACACATAAAGTAACTTCATAATCGGATAATTCCAAATAAGATTTCAATACCGAACCAAAACAGGGGTCATCTTCCACTAACAATATTTTCTGTGCCATACTTTTTGATTTTTGACTTACGATTTACAATTTACGATTTCAACTTTTAATGCAAGGCTTTTCAAAGCTCTTTTCGTAAATCATAAATCTGAAATCTAAATTATTTTATTCTTTTTTAAATTCTATCTCTACCAAAGTTCCTTTATTTTTCCTGGAAGTCAATTTCACGCTTCCACCGTGCAACTCTACGATAGACTTCACATAACTCAGCCCCAATCCGAATCCTTTCACGTTATGTAAATTTCCACTCGGGACACGGTAAAAACGTTTGAATACTTTCTTCTGGGCTTCTTTCGATATGCCGATACCATGATCTTGCACTCCGATCAGATAAGCTCCGGTCTTTTCTTGTGTATATACCAATATATCCGGTTTTCCGCCCGAATATTTAATGGCATTATCGATCAGATTGCATACAGCATTCATCATATGAACTTCATCTACCGAACGGATGAAATGATCGGCTTCAAACTTGCACTCCAAAGTTCCGCCGGCATTTTGGACAATGAGCATAAAATGTTCAGCTGCTTCTCTGACCATTTCATTGATATCTACCTCAGTCTTATTTATTTGCAATTCTCTCCGATCCAACTTCGCTTGTTGCAAGATCCGCTCGACGTACTTATTCATCCGGTCATTTTCACTCTTAATCATGGTATTGAATTTCAGGATCTGTTCCCGGTCGTTCAATACCTTATCTTTCATAATAGCAGAAGTAGCCAGAGATATCGTCGCTATCGGGGTCTTGAATTCGTGCGTCATATTATTGATAAAATCGTTCTTGATGACCGATAATTTCTGTTGACGCATAATGATAACGATCGTAATAATAAATACGAACATCAACCCGAAAATACAGAATCCGGAAGCTAAAAACAGCCACCCCATATTTTCCAGTAAGACCGGCTGCACCGACTCAAAGCTCACCCCCAGATAATATCCTTTTTTGACTAAATCCTGTTGAAACAGTTCCACATAATAAAAATTCTTAGGAGCCCCACCTTTTACCCTGTTCAGCAGTCCCTGTTTAGTCATAATCTCATAAGTGAAAGGCAAATGAATATTATAAGTCCGGAAACCATACAATAATAAATTATCGATATCAATATGAGCCAGACGTTGTTCGGCAGATACATTTTCCGGATCTTTTTCATGAAGCAAACGTATCAGAAATTCTTGCATCTGCTGACTGAGCTGTGCCAGTCTGGCAGCCCGCGCCGTACTATCCCGCTGAGGTAACTCCATCGACCGGATCGTTTGCTCGATAAATTCCTGATCCATTTTCTTCCCGATTCCGGAACGGGCATACGGGACAACCGAAAACAAATAGGAACGCTCTCCTTTCAACCGATTGATATCGTTATTCAGAATATTAAACAAATTGTTGGAATACCATTCAGAGGAGGTTCCCCCTTGCTGGGAAGCGATCAGGTCATTGTAGTTTTTAATCTCCCCGATCTGTTCATTCATTTCTTGTTTGTATCTCAGGTAATTGAATTCATCGATCCGGTTGACCACCCGGTTCAATACATCGTATACCTGCGAAGTAAATTTCGTTTCCCGTTCCCGGATAGCATATTTTATCCACAGCCATTGCACAACGACTACTGCCGTAAATGCAGCCATCATCACAACCAAAAGAATTTTAATAATTGTCTTCTTTATCATACTCCAGGAATATCTCCGTAAAAATAGTATTTATTACAAAATAATCAAAATCTGTATGATATGAAAATAAAAGGGGGTACCGGACAGGTACCCCTAAAAACAACTAAGTAATAAAAACGGGAAAACAAAACCATTTACATGGCTTTACTTTTATTGCAATTTTTCTGCAGTAGTCTTATAAATATTACTTTCCTTATTGGCAATCTCCAATTTTTTGAACAGCTCTCTCTGTAAATCGAGACTATCTTTCAGTTCGTCTTGTAATAAGAAAAGAGACAATTCCATCGTCGGGTTAACTTCGATCAGGTTCTTGACATATTTAGCACGAGCGCGGATATAACGTTGTCTTTGCAACTGATGAACTCCCAACAATACTTCTTCTTCTTTCGATCTTTTGGGTTTTTCCATGATCTTTTTGATTGCTTTGTCGATCGGTTCGATCGGTCCTTCATATTTCTCCTTGAACATTTTTTTCAACTTCGCATATTCCATATCCAGGCCCGAACCTTTCACTTCAATTTGATCGGGGAATTTAATTTTTCCCTGAATCCATATCTGATCTTTACTATCGAGAATAAATTCTAATGTATTTTTTCCTGCCACATCCACCCATACTCTAGCTGGTATTTGCAATGCCTCTGTTTCGAGATCGATATTACCGTCAGTAACATCTTGCTGGGCTAAGATCACCAATCCTTGTTGTCCCGGCATCTCTGCCAACAATTTTACAGTACCCTGTAAACCAATAACTTTTCCTCTGACTTTTACCTTATTAGAATTACATCCGGCTAATAAAAGCGTAAAAGCAATTAAAAATAAACAAATCCTTTTCATTTTCTTATATCACTTTGTAAATTTTATAGCGCAATTTTCTACAAAGATATAAAAAAACCAAATGAACCAAGAAAATTTAAGAATTTGTTTCGGTTACAAAAGTTAAAAAGCGTGTACCCTTAAAGCTCCAATGTTTCAAATAATTGCAAAATCTGTCCCGAAGGTCTGGGGGCATTCGAATTTAAAATTTTCCCATCGGGTCCGATCAGGATAAATCTCGGCACACTGATAATCATATAATCTTCTGCAAATTTATCTGCGGCCCCACTAAAGGTATGATTTCCAGCATAGGGATTCTGATGCAGAAAATTTAGCCAGGTATTCTGCTCGTCAGCGTTTCTTCCCACCGCGACAGTCAAAAATTGAATATTTTTACCGGCATATTTCTTTTGTAATAAATTCAAATAAGGCAACTCACTTTTACAAGGTACACACCAAGTCGCCCATACCATGATATACAAATAGGATCCCCGGAAAGCTTCTAAAGTCACTGTTTTCCCCTCGGTATCCCGAAGGGCAAAATCAGGAGCATCGTGTCCCGGTAGAATCTTTTCCCACAATTCTACCATACCGTCGATATAAGCGATTTTATTCGGATCCGTACATTCCTGATGGAAAACGGACAACAAATAATCAGCTCCCTCAATTCCGTTATTTTCACAGATATAATTATAAACGAGCTGAGTCAGTAAAAAACTCTTAATCGTCGGACTATTTACGGTAGCCAGAATATAATCGGCAATCCCGTCGGAATAATTCTCCCATCCCTGAGCACCGCGACTTCCTTGTATATAAACATAATTCAGCAAGAAATCACGGTAATCTTTTGCTCCGATCAGTCTTTCATTATTAATCGAGAAAGAAGATAAGAAATCGGAAAAAACACTCCCCGGACGATAGTCTTCGTCCGGATACATATTCCTCCGGAAAGAGGGATACAACGACGCTCTTACAGCAATGGAATATCCGATTCGTTGTTTTTCCAATTCTGTAAAAGAATCGTCAAAATTTTTCGCTTCCAGCAATTTCACCTTTTCGTCGATAAGTGCCCTCATCTTCTGTACGAACTCTTCTTCGTTCAGCGCGTAATAGTCTTTATCGAAAAAGACTGCAATCTCCTGTTCTTTCAGGTAGCTATTGATCCCACCCAAACTCCCCCGAAAATACAAAGACCCCGAGAAATTTTTTGCATTCACATAGATTTCCAGATCCTCTCCCGGACTCAGATAAAGATTCAGGGCATTATGTAACATCGTGGCATATCCACCTTTTACCATATCGATCTTACCTGAAAAAAAACCTTGCTGATCCAAGGACAAAGTATAAATGCTGTCGTCTACCAAAATACTGACAATAGAATCTCCGTTTTCAATCCGTCCACTGACTTGTACAACGTCACTTTTCGAACATGAAAACAAAGAAACCAGCACCAATATTAAAACAATTATTTCTTTCATTATTTTTCAGCCAATTATCAGCCATAATAAGCCATATTACTCTGATTAGCAAATATAAAACAACAATCGGGAAAAATATGTTAAAGAAAGGCTAAAAGAAAAGATTGTTCTGAATAAGAAAATAAAAAAAGCTGCGGAAATAAAATCCGCAGCTTTATATTGAACTATGGCATTCAACTTATTTTACAATAGCTTGGAAATCAGCATTGTCAAACAATTTAGCGAATTCCATATCAGTAGCAGCTAATTTCTTCATAGAAGCATCTTTGCTACAAGCAGTTTTCAAGTTAGAAAGCACTGCACTATTATCGTTGTTACGGGCAGCGATAACAGCTTTCAGGTAAGAAGCCAAAGCAGAATCATCTTTACCTTCATTCAGTTTTTTAGCAGCTTCGTTATTGTTACCTGCCAGGATATTAGCTAAAGCAGCATTGACACAATTGCATTTTCCAAAATAGTCTACAGCAGCTTTATAGTCACCTTTCATGATAGCCACAATACCTTTGTTGTAGTTTACTTCGTTGCCAGCACCGGTAGCAGCACCGAACAATACTTCAGCTTCTTTTACGTTACCGTTGATCAATTCAACAGCACCTAAGTTGTTCTTAATCGTTTTATTGTTTGCAGACAAAGCATTCGCTTTTTCGAAGTCAGCTTTAGCCTGAGCAACTTTACCCGTTTCGAACAGAATCATACCTGCGTCGTTAAAACCTCTCCAGTCGTTCGGGAATTGTCTCATAGCAGCTTCGTAGATAGCTAATTTATCTCCATTATTATCGAACAGCGTAGCTGCATACAATAATTCTTCAACATTCAGAGCAGAAGGATTAGATTTTGCCAGGTTACGGATTTCTTCATCCGATTTACCGATACGTTCTGCATTTACAACAAATTTAGAACGTCTCAGTTTCGGCAGGATTTGTTCAGCCACTACAGAATAAGCAGAAGAAATATTTTTGATTTCTCTTTCTCTTACTTCAGGATCTGAATACATAGCCAGTACACGCAAGATTAATTCTTTGTCGCGGATATTAGATTCTTCCATCGCTTTTTTGAAACCTTCCCAGTCTTCAGCCACAACATATTTTTTGAAGAAATCCAAGTCTTTGTATTCTTCTACTTTATTTTTCTTCATGTTGTTTTTAACGAACTTGTCAGCAGCACCTTCCCGGTTGTTAGCCAAATTCTCGTTAAAAGACATCGGACCATCAGGAGAAGCATAAGACTGAATCTGGATATTTTTCAATTCCATATCTTCTGCAGCTTTCGCATCTTTGATGAATTTTTCCATTGCCTTGATTTCTTTTGAACTCATTTCTTTGGTACGGATCTGAGCAGAATTGATCAAGTAATAGATAGCAGCTTCCTGTTCTTCCTTGGTGATTCTTTCGAACTGATCCGCACCGATAGCGATAGCCGGAGCATTATTCACCATAGTAGCGGTAGCAATCACACCATCAGCAATTTTACGGGATTCATAATCAGCAGATTTTTTACCTTTAGATCCCTGAAATTTCACATACAAGCCGGAAACTCTCATTCCTTCTTCAAAAGGAACGGTTCCACTATAATTGACAGTCTTTTCGGTAGCATAAGGTACAACCTCGTTGTTTCCCTGCACTTTTTCTCCCTGGAAAGTTTTAGGATCATAAGCTTTTTCCCCACCATTTTGGAATTTTAAAACCGGAGTAGCAACCAAAGTTACTTTCTTGTTAAAATATTTAGCAGGAATAGTAGCATCGATTTTAAGGTCTACTTGGCCACCTTTAGCTTCCAGCATTTCAGGAGTTACCTTATAAGCAATGTTCTTTTCTAATCTTTTCATCTTATTCAGAGATGAACAAGAAGCAACAACAAACCCGGCTAACGCAACGGTAGCAACAGTTTTCAATGTTCTTTTCATAATCACTTTCAAATTTATTCTTAATATTCAAATTGGTTGCTCAATAAGCAAAGCAAATGTATAAAAAAATATTAAAACATTCACTTATCTGGAAAAATATTGAAACTAATCTACATTAATTTTATGCATCACTAACTTTTCTGCTTTTTCGATGGCTTTTTCTATTCCTTCCGGATAGGCCCCTCCCGCAGTTGCAAAGAAAGGTTGTCCGCCTCCGCCACCTTTTATTTCCTGAGCAGCTTCACGCACGATCTGACCGGCATTCAACCCGTAGTCTTCTGCTATACTATTACTGATCATCACGGTCAGGTGAGGCTTCCCGGCATTTACACCTCCCGCAATGAAAATCACTTTTTCATATTCCCCTTTCAGTTGAAAAGCGATGTCTTTCACCTGAGCTGCAGGGATAGACAAATTCGTTATGATCAGGTTGATATCCCGGTATACCTTTTTCTCGTTTTTCACCTTTTTCTGTGCCTTTTGCAAGAAAAAACAAGTAATCGCCTGGATTAAAATCACAAAGACGCATGAACTACCTGAATATCTAAGTTGTTTTCAATTGGAAGAAGTAACATTCTTTCAAGCAC
>ENA-UERN01002153-UERN01002153.1-human-gut-metagenome-genome-assembly--contig:-NODE-2153-length-16154-cov-6.910431_pt1 | contig 16154 bp, 12 predicted proteins | sample MGYA00242950_ERZ507950 | MGnify/ENA primary metagenome ERZ507950 (study PRJEB26167, sample SAMN06115515) | human gut metagenome | host: Homo sapiens | place: China:Ningxia | collected 2014-11-26...
GAAAATAATCCGGTCTTCCACTTCTCCGGCTATGCCTTAGTGAAAGACTCTTTAGACTGCGTCCCTTTGGATGGTAGAAACGTAGTCAATACCATCAGCCCGAACTCTTACGGAATATCAGTGCATGACAAGGCGATGGACGAAGCCCTGAAAGGTTCGGAATTCCTTATTCTGGATGGTGTCTATTTCGGTTGGCTTCCCCGCTTCAGGTACGGACAAAAAATAAAACGTATTACCGGATGGGACAGTTTCCAATACTTTTCCCACAAAATGCAGGAACGGAAAGGACGTGTTTTCTTCCTCGGCTCCGGCGAAGAGACTTTGCAGATGATAAAAGAACGTTATGCCAAAGATTTTCCGGATGTGACGGTCGGCACTTATTCGCCGCCTTTCAAACCGGAATTCACGGAAGAAGACAACGAAGCCATGCATAAGGCGGTTAATGACTTCCATCCGGATGTGCTCTTTGTCGGCATGACCGCACCCAAACAGGAAAAATGGTCTTACCGGAACAAGCCTTACCTCGACGTTCATGTGATAACCGCTATCGGAAACGTGTTCGACTGGTATGCGGGAAACAGTAAACGTCCCGGCGTATTCTGGCAGAAGATCGGGATGGAGTGGTTGGTAAGGATATTCCTGCGTCCGGAGGTATTCCGCAGGAACATAACTAATCAAATGCTCTTTTTCCGCCATTTACTTTTAATACTCCTGAGAATCAAGAAACTATAAATCAAATAAATTATATTCAGTATGATAAAGACTGCAATCATAGGATTGGGGAAGATGGGTATGTCCCATTGTGCCCTGCTGGGTGCCCATCCGGAAGTAGACTTGGTAGCCATTTGTGACCCCGACGGTTTACTGCAAAGTGCATTTAAGAAGCTGACCGGGTTTCAAGTCTATGACGATTACAAGAAAATGATTGAAACGGAAAAGCCGGAGGCTATTTTCGTTGCTACGCCCACCCGCTTCCATTCGGAAATGGTACTTTATGCGCTTGAACGCGGTATCCACGTCTTTTGCGAGAAACCGTTCAGTCTGACCTCCGAAGAGGGTGAAAAGATGGTTGCCGTAGCCAAAGCCAAAGGCTGTGTCAATCAGGCAGGGTATCACAACCGTTTTATCGGGACTTTCAACGAAATGAAACGTCTGTTCGCAGCGGGAGTTATCGGCACCCCTTTCCATTTTATGGGAGAGGCCTACGGTCCTGTCGTTTTGAAGCCTAAAGGCGGTACATGGCGTGCAGACAAGAAATCAGGCGGCGGATGCCTCATGGATTATGCCTCACACGTGTTAAACCTGATCAATTACATTACCGGCAGCCATTTGACGGAAGCCCGGGGGACGTTCATGCCCCGGATATTCTCGAAAGAAGTGGATGATGCCATCTACGCCACATTGAAGGTCGAAAATGGTTTGCAGGGACAATTATCTGTCTGCTGGAGTGACGACACACACCGCAAAATGACAACTTCCCTGAAAATCGAAGGGGATAAGGGTAAACTGGAAGCCGATGCCACCACCCTGAAAATATACCTGAAAGAAGACAATGAAAAGGAAGCGCTGAAAAAGGGCTGGAATACCAGATACATCACGGAACTGACTCCACAGGTGTATTTCAATCTTCGGGGCGAAGAATACAGCGCGCAGATAGACCATTTTGTCCGGTGCATCCAAAACGGAACAATGAACCACAGGAATACTTTTGAAGAGGCCTTGCAGACAGACTATATTGTAGATAAATTAATAGAAGACGCTAAATAAACTTCCCGCTATGGATAGAATATTATTCGGTGATAACCAGTTTTTTGCGGTAAATCACCTTTCAGATGAACGCTCCCGTGCACAAGCCGTACGTTTTAAAGACAACAGTGCCATCATCGACGTATTGGATACAGCCATGGATTTGGGCATAAACACATTTATGTGTACCACCCATGACCGAATCGCAGCCGTTTGCGAACATATGCGACAAAATCCGGAGAAATACAAGGACTTCAAATTCCATCCGTGCATGCCGTATGCCCATAAGTATGCAAATGCGGTCACGGAACTGGGTATATTGGGGACTTTGAAAGCCTATATTCCGGGAAATATCCTGGCAGTGGCCTCAAAAGCCGGTATCGCCTATATGAAAAAGGATTACCCTTCATTAATGGAATTGCTGGTGGATGCGGAGATGAAGATGTTCAAAGGGATGAATACACCGGTTATTTTTCTCCAAAATGTCATTGTCGACTTGCTTTTGGGGTTGGGCATGGATGAAATCATCAAACATTACGCCGACTATATCAAAAAAGAATACAATGCAGAACCGGGATTTATCACGATGAATTTACCGGGAATGGTAGACCTTTGCGAACGGCTGGATATAAAGAATCCCATCATCTGTTCTTCAATCAACAAAATCGGTTTCCGTATGTCGAACAGCATTGAGGAATACGAAGAATACCTGAACAGCGACAGGGAGTTCCGTCCCATCGCGATGCAGGTTCTGGCTGCGGGAGCTTTAAAACCGGAAGAAGCCATCGAGTACGTATGCAGATTTGCCAAAATAGAATCGATCCTGTTCGGAGCGTCTTCCAGAGGACATATACAACAGACCAAAGAATTGATAGAAAAATATTCGGGCAACAGATGAACGATTTAAACACTATTTATCAAGAATACCACCGACTGTCTTCTTCCCAAAAGAAATCCATCCTGAAAAGATTGCAGGGAAAAGGGTATCCGGTGGAGAGTATTCAGGCAAAACAATATACTCCCGATAACTCCGTAGGCACTCACTTTTTCTTCTATATGACAGGGGAAGAGGAACCTAAACGGTATTGGGAAATCCCTGAGGATATGTGGAATGAATTTGTGGGGATGGTGGATGAAAATAAAAAATACCCTTGCTACAAATAATTGCAACAAGGGTAAACTCAACGTCACTTCCCCAATCCTCAAGAGTTATGTATAAATGAATTAACTGATTTACGTTTTACTATTCTCGAACGCAACGTATGGACTTCGCCTCCGAAGACTCACTGCTATTTACACCTATATCTGTATAAAAGAACAAGCCATAAGCTTTTAGTCCGTTATCTGTTGTACTTGACCAATAAGAACCGACACTACCATCAGATCTCACTGCCCCATTATAATAGTATCTACCACCTCCGGGCACAAAATACAAGTCACTAAAATCCGTACAAGGAAACACACAAGTATTATCTTTCATTTTACCTTTAACTATTGCTGAGTCATATAGCTTCTTGGTCGGCAATGTCCATCCTTTAGGACATGGATTGTATTTAAGCATTGCAGCATCAGTTGAAGTATCACTCCAGAATGTTTTATAATTAGAGTCACTACACCAGGGAGATGATGGAGTGCAGGAATAAAACGTACCCGGCTTCTTAGTTGCATCAGATATTGTTACCGGTCCCGATGTATACTCATTTTCCCTTCTTAGCGGGTCCTTACGTCCCCACTGATAGAATAAGCCATAAGAAGTTGGTCCGACGACATCTGCCGCACCGAGGTTACGATCCATAAATCCAGTACCAAGATATACTCCACTTATACTTTTCGGTTTTAACAGGAAGCTATTATCACTCACAACCCAAATGTGCCAACTCCAAAGAATTGTACCTGATATAGATGTTACCGCAATTATGGCATTACCGGTTTGTCCACTCCCTACCGTAAACCTCACTTGATTATTAGAAGATGAAGACGAATAGGTTACCCCTTTGATCAGATTATTACAATTATTGCCGTTATCATCTATTTGCCATACTATCTCTGCTTTCTTAGGGGCATCGCCAATAGTCGTTCCTACCGGATCATTGCTTCTTCCTTCTAAAGCAGTAAAAATATATGTTATATCTCTAGTCTTATTTTTAGGAACCACCCAGCAATTTCCGCCACCATAAGGATATTCGTTGGTCTCATCTCCTTCTTTATCCATATAAACACTTAACGCCCTGAACTTAATAGTGCAAGTATAAGCGGTATTAGGTCTTAATTGATTACCCGGAATTGCAAAGGTAATACCATCGCTGGAACCGTTAATCGCTATTCCTGTTGAAAATTCTGCTCCTATCGAAAACTGTAAAGGAGTGGAAATCGTATTGCTTACAGGCAGCAATCTCCTTGCTTCGCTCGTTATAACCTGACCACTTATGGAAGGAAAACTAAAAGAGCCGTTTTGCGTGGAAAGAGCATTGATGCTGACGTATTCATCCCCAAAACTCCAAGTACCGCTCGTATAAGGTGCCTTTCCACCGATGGTTAAGTCCGTAGCTGCTGACGTAAATTTACAACCAACACCGAACTCGGTTATATCAAATACCACTTGCAGTTGTGAAAACAAATGCCGAAAATTGATTGTCAACAACATATCCCGACTTACCTCGACTAATCCTGATTGCCAATAAAGAAAGTCATCGTTTGTGCTTACCGTTAAAAATTTCATACCGATGCCGGTATTGCCATCGGGAACTTCCGTGATAGTATTACTATTGTTATAGGAGTAAGCGATGAACTTATACCGACCGCCTGCCAACAATCCCAAACCGGAATTTATCAACACCGACTTTCCATTTTCAATTTTATAATCGGCATATCCTTCATAAGTCGAACCACCATCTTTATAAGCCAATACACGATAGCGGGTATTTTCAGCCAAAATACTTCCACTGGCACGGGTTTGTTCCGTTTTGCGGGGAGCGAATGTAGCTTCTATCTCATAACTGTCATCTACAGGAACAGATACCGTGAAAGGTTCTGCCGGACTGCGCGTTTCAGCAGATGTATCACCCTCATAGTCTGAAACACCGCCTACGGTAAACCGTATTTCTACGGGATCACCCGTTGCAAGACTATCATTGTCATCATTCTGACTGCAACCACCGAATATCAGAATACCAACAACAATCAGAAGTAAATTAAAGAAAAACTTTCTTTTCATATTATATATCTCTTATTAATGACCCAACCAAATAATTAAATAAATCGCATATAGTTTGTTTACTCTCGGATACAACGTATGGGTAAAGCACTTTGTACAGCTAAAGAAGACATCGCTATTATTGATGTAAAGTAAAACACACCAGCAAGGTCATTGGCAGAAGGAGACGTACTCGACCAATAATAGCCGTCATTGGGTGATGTAATAGACCCATCTCCTTTTGTACTAGAATTTTTCATGCCCCCAGCCGGGAAATAGAGAGTACCATTCACCCCGGAAATTGAGTAAATATGCTTATTTGACACAGCTCCTCCCTGTTGGTTGACTAACGAGTTATAGACAGTACGACTTGGAATTGTCCACCCTTTAGGAGACGGATCATATTTAAGCATTGAGCGATTAGTTGGAGTAGGACTCCAGATTGCAGAATTATCATTACACCAATACTTACTACTGGAATCAACTCTATAAATATATTCAGGATTTTGAGTAGCAACAGATATCGATACCGGTCCTGCTTTCATTTCCTGATTATTGTACATAAGCGGGTCTTTACGTCCCCACTGATAATAGAGGAAATTTTCCTTGTTTGAACCATCTCTATTTGCACCGAGATTACGATCCATAAATTCTCCTACCCCATTGATTTTTATCGGATTGGTCATAAAACTATTATCACTCACTACCCAGATATGCCAGCTCCAAAGAATGGCACCTGTGCTTGATTTTACCGCAAGCAGAGCATTGCCGACTTTCCCGCCTCCTACAGTGAAACGCATTTGATTGGAAGACGGATAATAACCCATACTTATGATTAAATCCGTACAATAATTACCATCAGCATCCATCTGCCATAACAACGAGGCTCCATTAGGTACACCTTTATCGTTGACAGTAGTTCCTACCGGATCATTGCTTCTCCCTTCTACAGCAGTAAATGAATATGTTGCATCACCCGGTTTTTTAGGAATAACCCAGCAATTACCCCCTCCATAAGGATATCCGTTTATCTCATCCCCCTCAAGAAATCCTAAATCTTTGAACTTAACCGTACAAACATAAGAGGTATTGGATTTTAATGCATTATTGGCAACAGCAAGAGAAAGTTTCTTACCGGATACCTTTTCCCCATTTGCAAATGTTGCTCCTACAGTGAGGTCTAAAGGAGTCTGTATTGTATTGCTTATGGGCAACAATCTCTTCAAATCACTCGCTATACGCTGACTACCCGTAGTAGAAAACTTAAAAGCGCCATCCTCCTGTGTAGTGGTAACGATATCGACATAGCTATTCGCAACAGTCCAAACTCCATTTATATAAGGTGACGCATTATCAACGTTTAAGACAGCACTTGCCGACGTAAGGTCATAGTAGAATCCGGTCGAATCAAATATTACTTGCAATTGCGGAAACAAATGACGAAACTCAATTGATAACGATGTATTTCCACTAATCGTTATCAGGTCGGATTGCCAATAAATGATATCATCTTCCGTACTTACTGCCAGCTCGTTCAGATTCGTATTTTCGTCGGGAATTCCCGGAATGATTTCACTGTTATAATAAGAATAAGCGACAAATTTATATTGACCCGCCGATAATCTAAAGCCACCGTTTTCCAACACCGACTTTCCATTTTTAATCTTATAATCGGCATATCCGCTATAAGTAGCGCCACCGCTATAAGCCAAAACGCGATAACGGATATTTTCACCAAGAGGACCTATCGCACGGGTTCGTTCCGCTTGGAGGGGAACAAATGTAGCCTCTATCTCATAATTCTCGTTCATGGGAACAGATACCCTGAAAGGTTCTGCCGGAGCGCGTGTATCAGCAGACGTATCGCCTGCATAATCTGAAACGCCATCTACCGTAAACCGTACTTCTATCATCTCACCCTTCGCAGGGTTACCGGAGTCATCGTCCTGATTGCAACCACCGAATACCAAAGCACCGACAGCTATCAGGAGCGAATGAAAGAACAACTGTCTTTTCATACTATATATTTTATTTATTATCTGCATTTATTATATCCACCATTTCTCATTATTCAGAGTAACTTCATTCCATCCTGAAACGACAGGAAACCCACCGTCATCATCCGGTTCGACAACAAAACCATCGCTACCCAACAAAACTTTCAGCTTATAATGACAACCTGCCTGAAAAGCATAACCGGTACTTGCAAACAGGCTTCGGGGAATTGTCCCCTCATAAAAATTCTCAGGTTCCGTACCGTCCGCATAAAACGCAAACGCCTGTCCGCCGGATGAAACTCCTACAGGAATCAACAACAAATCAATCGTTGAATTATCCGTATTCGCCGTTATATTCGTCAGATTGTTCAGATTATAATTATCAGAAATGGTCTTGATTAAGAAGTTGGAATAAAGCATATATTCCGCTGTCACAAGCATATCTTTAAGCATAAAAGAACGTATCACACCTGAGCCCTTATAAGTAAGCCGTTTAACAAAGCGGAAACTTACCCGGGCGTAAATATGCGATAGTATCGGTGTCGGGGCATAATCGGTAGCTGATGCCGTAAAGAGTCCTACACAAAGATCTTTGGAGGCTTCATAAGGACCAATGGCCATATTCAAAGTAGCATTACTACCTCCACTGCTATAGACACCGCTTTCCGAATAAGGATAATAAGCAGCCATAGTCCAAGTGGTTTCCGACAAAAGAAAACCTCCTCCAAGAGCGGTCCATGAAGAAGCTCCGTAAGTATAGGGAACGTTATCTTTCACCCCACTACTGGAAGCACAGGAGATACCGACCGTACCCTCTTTCAGAACCGTTACGCTTCCGGTAGCACGGGTATCGGATTCAGAAGGATTAGCTTTCACGGACACACTGCCGATAGTGAGTGGTGTTATCCGTTCAACTGCAACGGCATTATCATCAGCAGAACATCCCGACAGAAAGCATAAGGAAATCCCGACCGACATTGCATAAAACAAATATCTTAACTTCATATTCATTGTTATTGTTTTTCTGGTTCTATTTTTTAATTACTGGCTCTATAGTTTACAACTATTCACCCACTCGCACCGGCTCCGTAGTCACAGTACCAGACTCACCTTCATCCCGGGAAGTAATCAAAACACTACCCGGTTCGGTATTCACATCACTCTGTTGTTCGCCCGATACACCCGTCTCGTCTCCGTTATTCGTCTGTTCCCAACCATAAAGAATCACTCCGTCGGGAGAAAGATAGGCACCGTCACTCTGCGTTACGTTGAACGTGATGCTCAGGTTGTTGATCTTTATGCGAACCGGTACGGAAATCGGGCCGTGACCTTTCGCGGTAAAAGTGATATAACCGATATCCGTCGTCGCATCAGTGGGAAGTTCCACATCCAGCACGTCCTGCCAGTCACCCTTATTCTCGAACTCCCATTCCGAAACCGCCACATTACTCTTGACCGCCACTTTACGGTAGCTGTCTTTGGCATAACCCAACGGGACGTCTTTGGTGGAGCATTGGAAATTGTCCTGTCCATTATAGTCGGTGATATTCAATCCATGATCCCAATGTTCCACGTTCACACTCAGGTTAACGGGACGGTTCGCCAAGGCTTCTTCCGGATTTTCATATCCCGGGCCGTATACACTCGTGATATTGAACACGTAACGGTGGTTGCGGAAGATATCCAGCAGCGTGTCGTCCGTCTTCCCGTCTCCCAGAAAGTCGATGCGGTAGTAGGTTTCCGACACATTATCAAAGTTATCATCCGTATCCGTATAGAGCCCTCCCACGATGATACAGCAACGTTCCTGCAACGATTTCTTGCTACCGTCAAACGTATGATTCTTCACCTCGGGCAGATAAATCTCATGGTCGGTCTGTTTCCAGCCATTTACCGAGTAATCCACATAGTTGTCGGGAGTATATACCGAAGCCGTACCGGGAATGCTGATAGTGCCATACCCCAACAGCGGAGCGACATATCCCTTATCCAGGCTGTTATAGACTCTCGCACTCGTCAGTCTGAAACGCTTCGAGCCGTCCGCCACAGGATTATCGTCGGGCACGGTTCCGTCACCGCTGTCCTTCTGGAAATTGACACCGATATCCACACGGGCTACGGCACGGTAAAAGGAGATTGTTCCGAAGTTGGTATCACTGTCGATGACTTGCGGGATGCTTTCACCCCACATCGGGAGTGTAGTACCTTCGCTATGTGGAAAACCGGGATTACCACCGGTAGTAGCGGCAAATGTGCATTGCTCCAACACCTCCGTTTGGGTAGGATTGCCGGAAGGGTTCACCTCATCCGCATTCGCCAGCAGCACAAGATAATAGGACTCTCCCCGAACACTCTTTTTCAACCGTACATAGACTTTACCGTCCGAGACAGCATCCGGCGTACCGAGCTCCGCCTTGTACTGGAACTGGTCCACAGCGTTGAATACCAGCACCTGGAGATTATCGATGGCCGATTCGTCGGCGACGGAGAGGGCGCGTGTACGGGTACCCGCATCACCGGGAACGTTGATACGCAAACTGATATATACATCGTCCTCCGCAGAAGACCGGTTCGGGCATTCATCCGATTCGCAGGAAAGAACGGCAAACAGGCAGGCTCCCAGACACAACGTCTGCCGAAAGACAGCAAAGGAGGTTCTTAAAATTCGTTTCAGCTTCATTCTCTTATCATTTATATATATTTACTCTGTTCCGCCCGTCCCCCGAGGGTACGGTGCCGGCCTTCTTGCGAGTCCGGAGCGGAATCTTTTTGGATGAAAGGCGGTTAAACAGGATATCTTTTTCCGCCTTTCATAAGGATGGGCAAAGGGATTATTTGCCTAAATCCTCAATATCCATATTCTTGCCTACCCATTTGTAAACATTGATCTTACACTGCATGAAGGTAGTAGCTTCACCTACCGGTTGTTCCTGGTTCTCTTCACCCGGAAGGTCTACGTTGCCACCGTCATTCTCGCCGATCTTGGCTACGCTCTGGATGTCTACATGGTAAGATACGTTACGCATTACAGAGTAATACATAGGATGCGCCTTAGCATAGCCATATGTAAAGACATTGATACGGTAGTAACAATTCAAACCTACGGAAGAAGCGCCGTCCGAAGCAGTGTTATATACACCGATGGTAAGAGGAGCCAAATTAAAGTTAGCATCCTCAGTAGCATCGGTATCACCCATTTTCACGTTCCATCTCTTCATGACAACGGCATAGTTGCCTTCTTTCGTTTCACCGTTTATCTTAACCTGCTCAAGGTAAGCGTATACGGCAGATTGAGGAGTGGCAATAGCAGTAGTATATCCGGCTTCATCTCCACAGAATACAACATCGGCAGCTTTGATATCGCTTTCTATCGAATATTTTTCTGCAACTCTGCGGGCTACCAAGGCTTTGATATAGTCGCTGATAGCCGTGTTATCAGAAGCAGTCAAACCAAGGTTGGTACCTGCAAATGAAGGGAACGCCACACTGTATTCATAAGAGAAGATAGCGCGTTTACCTGCCTCCAAAGTATTGGCGGTATAAGTAAAGTCACGCGTTGTATGATCGTATCCGTCGACAATGTATTTGCTGTCTGTCGGAACATATACGCCGTTTACCAATACATAAGTGGTATTTCCGACTACAGCCTTACCCTGTTCGTGAGTATTCTCAGACAAATAGATTGTTTCACCCGGTGACTTATAATCCGAATTTTCCATCTCAAACCAGTTATTACCCCAGTTGGAAGTTCCGTCAGGTAAAGAATAACCGGGAGTAGGATATACTCCGTTCGCATCTTCGGATTGCAGGAAATAGTAAGTGTTCTTACTCAAATTGTTCACCTTGTACTGTACGTTTGAGAAGGTAGCCAACGGAGCGGATACCTCACCTACAGGCAAAGAAGTAGTGGCATCACTTGAACCCAGCTTCAAATCCAATTTGGCAGCGTTTCTGTTAACATACAGGGTAACCACATTGTTAGCTTCCAAATTCGTATTGGAGCTTAAAGCATTTGTTACTTTCTCCTTGCTGATACCGGAATGAAGCGTAACTTCAGCTGTTCCAGTCATCATCATGGAAGTTGTGGAAAGCAAACCGCCGGTAGTCAACGAAGTATAATCGTCAGCCGTACGTTGTGCCTGCAAGAATTCGGACAGTGTTGTTGATCCGACAGTTGCAGAAGGAGCACCCTGCTGGTTCAGGATAACACAGAATGTCTTAGTTCCGGAAGTGACTTCCATCGGTGTACTGGAAGCCAATTTGGAAGCGTCATAGTCGGCATCCGTATTATTTACCAAATCCGTGGATGAATAAGTTTTCTTCAGTTCCAATTTGCCGGCCTGGTTAAAGATATACAAATCCAATGATTCCACTGCCGTTTCAGATCCAACTGAGGTAGACTCGCTACCATTCTCACCGATACCGTTAGCACGGGTGCCTACAGCTTCACCGATCGAGAAATTCAGCATGGCCCAGGTCTTTTCACCGGAAACCCCGCCGTTTATATCCGGACCGTCTCCGGTGATGTCATCATTACTACAAGATGCCATAGCCAAAGAAGCCACGAACAACATACCAAAAAATTTACTTAACTTCATGTTCTTAAAAAATTAATTTGTTAATAACTCAATTCAATTCTCTTTTATATATTCACCTAGTCTTTTTCTATATTGCTCTTTACCGTTATAATTCGCTCTGCAGGTCGCTGATCACCCAGCCATTGATGACGATTCCCAAAACCGACCAGGAATCGCCATGCGTATGGTCGCTATCCAAGCAGCAGAAATCGATGTCCACATTGAAATGGTCCTCACGGTCCAGCTGTTCCTGTGTGTCGTAATGGCCCGTCAAGCGGATCAGCTCCACAAGGCTGCGGGTATAGCGCCGCGTCACACTGCCGTCGGGCGATACCTCGCCCACAGAGAGCTTAGCCGTACTGCCTTCCGACATCAGTCTTCCCACGCGGAAATCGGCGCGGACGGAAGCATAGTCCACAGGGCTCTCCTCTTCCGAGGGAAGCAGTTGGGGCATATACGTCAGGAAGCGTTCACGAAGGGGACGGCAGGTGAAGTCGTACTCACCGTTCTTGATTTCCAGATAAGGCAGCGTGTTATCCTCATGTCCCTTATAGGTACAGTAAATACCGTCATGGTCTTTCCAGCGAATACGGACACGTACGTCGTTCGTCACCCGCAGCAGGTCGATGGAGTCGTGTACCGTCTTACCGTTCTTCACATGCACTTTCTCCTCCCGTGTCCTACCGAAGAACAGGCTCTCGGGCATATCCGGCACTTTATAGGCGCTCTCATTCGACGTAGGGGCGACAGTCAGTTTCATACGCGCCTCTTCCAGTGTGGTTACACCGGGGATAAATGCATCGGAAAGCCATGCCGTACCGCCGTTGCACCAGGAAAGGACGGTATAATCGCCGCCGGGCAAGGTCAGCCGGTAATGGTAACCGTTAGTGAAAGCGGTTTTGGGCGACAGGTCACGGCTGTAAAACAGGCCCTCACCGTCAAAGATATAAAACTCCACCCGGTTGATCTCACGGGCAAAATTGTCAGCATTGCCCTTGTTGTGCCAGTAGTGCGTCAGGGCGATATCCACGTTGCCCTCCTTGAGGCAATCCTCGCAATCGTCATGTATACAGCCGCTCAGGCCGAGACATCCGGCAAGCAGCAGGATACCGAGGAAATATCTTGTTGGTATTCTCATAATGTTCCTTCTCATTTTTCCGTTTATTCCTTTTTTGTTGAAGTATATTCGATACGGCATTCCACCCGGCGAAGCTGGGGATAGATAGTTCCGACCAGGTAATAGTAAGCCCTGCCGCCCGAAAGGACTTTCAAGGCGTATTTGGCTTTTGCCACATCACCGTTCAGCGCCTGATTGACGATACGCATTACTTCCGTACGTTCCGGAACCAGGAGGTCTTTTTCGACGGCCTCCAGCAGTCCCGCCCAGTCTTCACCGCCGGGTACCACCGTCAGAAGGTCTGCCTGTGCAGGGTATTGGGACGCAAGGTAATTGCGGAGCCCGGTAGCACGGCGGGTGGACAAGGCCAGGTTGCTGTCCTCGTTACCTTCGGGGGAGGCGTAACCAAGCACCACGATACGTTTGATCTGCGCGTCCTTATCCGATTTGACCTCGTCTATCATAGCCCGTACACGGGAGAGTTCGCCCGCATTGGTACTGAACGTGGGGAGGATGTCGGAGTTGCCCTGTTTATAGCGAAGGTGCAGCTGTTCCGAGCGTGTGATGATGACAGGAGCGGCGGGCACTTCCTTCACTTCTTCACGGAGGACGACCGTATCGCGTTTCTCGATAAAGACCGTATCCGTCCGGTACACGGTATCAACAGGAGCGATATAGGGTACGGGAACGGGGGCTTCACGGCGCGCTTTCTTGCCGAAACGGTATACCAGGCTGACCGCAAGCTTGGTGGGGCCCACATAGTTACGGGTACCGTTATTGAGGAACTCACCGCATGTAAAGCACTCATACGATTTATAGTCGAAACGGACATAACCCACTGCGGCTTCCGCTTCCATACCCCAACGCCGGGAGAAATTCCAGCGGTAGCCGTAGCCGATGCCGCCGCCCGCATACCAGCCGTCATGCCGGTAGTCACGCAAGTCCTTGAACAGGCCGAAAGGGAAATGCACGTTGCCGATATTGTATTGACCGCCCAATGCGTGCAGGGCGAAAAAATGCCCCCTTAATGCCTGACGTGTCCAGAGACGGACTTCCGGCTGTGCCATCCAGTGTTTCCATTTACGGTTATCCTTCCAGTTCCAGCCGTTGTAATTGCCGGAAACATCCAGGCTCCAACGTTCCGCAAGGGGCAATTCAAAACCGAGATTGATGGTACCGGTAGCGTCATAGAGGAGGTTGCTCTTGATGTTCCATTTTTCAGGAACATTCTTATCCGACTGTTCCTGACCTTTCATGGGAAGAGCACAGCAACAAAGGCAGCCTATTATGAACAATGTTTTCTTTTTCATCTGTCATTATCTGTTTTATAATTCATATGCCGGAATACGGAAATCGGAACGCTTCATCCCTGCACGCACGGAAAGGCCCGGAGACAATTCGAGATAATCGTCACCGGCAAGAGTGCACATCAGGGGAAGGGAATACTTATATATAAGCGTGTCATCCACCACCACACGGTGTAGCCAGATGTCCGCCTCCGGAAAATCCTCTTTCGCCATAGTTTCCTTCAAACCGGGAATAATGGACTGCAAATTGACCGCAGACTGTTCATACGCCACCCAACTGTCTCCCGAAGGAAGCCGGAACAAATGGACAAGGTCCGTATTGGCTGACTCCAAAAGGAGAATCCGCTCAAGAGGGGGGCTCATTACACTGTTTATCAAAATATTCATACTCCTTTTTCTTGCAGCCGGCCAAAAACAGAGGTTATCTGTACAAACTAATTATGCGCATTTCGGCGGACTGTCGTTTTATCGCTTTCTACATAAGAAAGAGATAAAGAAATTCAAGAAGGGGTATAAGTCTGTACTTCAAAGACTTATGGCTAAGATTCTGGGAAGGAAATACCTTTATGAGGGGAACAAAGAGAGGGGAGAAATAAAAATGGGTGAAAAAACTATATAAAAAATTTGCCGTTTTGGGCAAAATACCTATCTTTGCAAAAGATTTTAATAGAAATGTCTCTTTCTTATGTAGAAAGGGACATTTTTTGTTGTCAGGAGGGAGGATGTTACATTCTTCTTTAACGGGGATCGTTTCGGGAAGAAAAATACGCCCATGGCCGGGAGGACTCGCCTCCTCATGCTTCCTGTAAGGATGCGGAAGTTTCTTTTCCACGACTGCCGGACGCAACATCTGATCAAACATGTCATTCACTTCCTTATCTACCCGGTGGGTCGAGATGCGGGAAAGGTATATCTGGGTGGTACGGATAGAAGAATGACCCAGGCACTGGCTGATCAGTTCGACCGGCTTGCCGGACTCCAGCATTAGCGTGGCGAAAGTATGACGCATCACATACGTACTCAGGCGAAGGCTCAGACCCGCGAGCCGACCGATCTCATGGGCATGGTGGTTCACACGGTGCAGGGAGGATTCTTCGGGAATATCATCGCCGCCTTCCTTTTTCCTGTTCTTACTCCGGTGAAGGAAAGGAAAGACATACATGCAATCCTCCTCACGGTAACGCTCCATGATCTTACGCGCCTCGGAAGGGATTTCAGTATCGATGGGGACTTCCGTCTTGCTGCGGAGATAATGGAAGTGATTGTCGGCATCGGCCATATCCCACGTAAGGTTGAAGACATCCTGGAACACCATCCCACGCATAAATAAAATGAATAAGAGGATGTCAAGGCTCTCGTGCAGATGGGGAGACAGGCTTGCGCGGAACTTCGCATCAAGCAACCGGTCGGTCTCTTCTTTGGTCAGGGCACGCTTGGAAGACTGTTTTCCGGAAAAAGTGACCTCACGGAAAGGATTGGGCTGTTCAGACAGGTGCATACTGAACAGTTTACAGGTACCATTGTACATCGCACGCACATTACGGAAATAAAAATCGGAGGTTTGCGGTTTGTTGGGATGCTGCGTCTTGAGCCAGGTCACGAAGCGGGAAACCCAGCTCTCGTTGATATCCTGCAACAGCAGCGTTTGAGACATGGAAAAATCATACGACTGCAATTTATTCACGGCGCTGCGATAGTTCGCAGCTGTACGGAAATAACCGTCGCGCTCTTTCTGCTCGATCAATTTTACAAATCCTTCCAACAATACTAAACCGCAGCCCAAATCTGTTTTTGTCTTTTTCTTCATTGTTTATCCTGTTTAGTTCTACATATACCTTAAGGGTGCGAAACAACAGAACACCGGAAGAGACAACCTGGTTTATGGCGTTATGGCTTTTTTATATTCTGTCCCTTCCCGAAGGGCGATTTCTTAAAAGATATGGAAGTTGGATAATTTTAAAACAACGGGAAATAACATCCAAAAAGTGATATCCGGCAATCAGGGAACAGACGGAAAAATAAAGGAATCAAACCGACAATACCCCGGAGTAGAATAATCCAGTCCCCAATAGTTTTATTGTCGTGAAAAGCTATACTTATTTATGGGTAATACAAAACCCACATATCTAAAATAGGTAGGTCTTGTCTGTTTACTATCTTCTTTCGTCCAGTAGTTTCCGCAGAGAGAGGCTTCTAAATTTATCTATATAGCCACCT
>ENA-UERN01002186-UERN01002186.1-human-gut-metagenome-genome-assembly--contig:-NODE-2186-length-16004-cov-20.795567_pt1 | contig 16004 bp, 13 predicted proteins | sample MGYA00242950_ERZ507950 | MGnify/ENA primary metagenome ERZ507950 (study PRJEB26167, sample SAMN06115515) | human gut metagenome | host: Homo sapiens | place: China:Ningxia | collected 2014-11-26...
AGGGGAGCGACGATATCGGATTATGTAGTAATTCCTGTTCGATCTATTTCAATCCACGCTCCCACGAGGGGAGCGACTTTGATGCCCTGCGCACCGCCGAAAAGATTAATATTTCAATCCACGCTCCCACGAGGGGAGCGACGCAGCCTCACAGCAAACAAAGAAATGTACCTTGAATTTCAATCCACGCTCCCACGAGGGGAGCGACCTTTGAAGCATAAGAAGTCTTCGCTATTTTATTATTTCAATCCACGCTCCCACGAGGGGAGCGACTCCAACAACACGCTCACTTCCTTTTGCGTCAAACCAATTTCAATCCACGCTCCCACGAGGGGAGCGACATCATGGGGGCTAATGTATGGATTTTCAATCAAACATTTCAATCCACGCTCCCACGAGGGGAGCGACAACAGCGTATACGAAATAAGCCCTTCACATACAATTTCAATCCACGCTCCCACGAGGGGAGCGACGTCTGATCAGAATAATAAGACCTATCTTGTATACCATTTCAATCCACGCTCCCACGAGGGGAGCGACTCTTTTGCAGTCATCAAAATGACATTTCTGGCAAGATTTCAATCCACGCTCCCACGAGGGGAGCGACTGAATGAAGCACGAAGCATTCTGGAGAACCTTGTAATTTCAATCCACGCTCCCACGAGGGGAGCGACATCGACCCTCAACAACGTGACGGATGTGCAGCAGATTTCAATCCACGCTCCCACGAGGGGAGCGACTCCGATCTATTTACCTGTCAATGACTTCTTGAAGGTATTTCAATCCACGCTCCCACGAGGGGAGCGACAACTAGGTCATTCGCGCTTTTGTGGCAAGGGTATTTCAATCCACGCTCCCACGAGGGGAGCGACATTAACACTGACAGGATGATATTTATGATTGCATTTCAATCCACGCTCCCACGAGGGGAGCGACCTTAAAAGGATCATAAGTAAGGCCATCAATAAACTATTTCAATCCACGCTCCCACGAGGGGAGCGACCATATACCGTCAGGAGGTGGTAAGTGATGAATCCTATTTCAATCCACGCTCCCACGAGGGGAGCGACCCTTTTGCATTCGCCCTTGTTCCGGTGATCCTTATTTCAATCCACGCTCCCACGAGGGGAGCGACAAACAATGGAGCGAAAAACTACAGATGCAACAAATTTCAATCCACGCTCCCACGAGGGGAGCGACGATTTTTAGGAGGTGTAGAGCATGGAAAAAGTCATTTCAATCCACGCTCCCACGAGGGGAGCGACCGGGTGACAGGTCCAGGACTCGCACCGCAGAAGTATTTCAATCCACGCTCCCACGAGGGGAGCGACGATTTTGACCTTGACTACACTGATTATGAGGATATTTCAATCCACGCTCCCACGAGGGGAGCGACCATTACATCAAAGGAATATATGCACCACTTACTTATTTCAATCCACGCTCCCACGAGGGGAGCGACGGATTGGAATAAAAAGAACAAAGAAAAAGTCAAATTTCAATCCACGCTCCCACGAGGGGAGCGACACCATTCCCCCTCGTAGCAGATACCAGTTGCTGTATTTCAATCCACGCTCCCACGAGGGGAGCGACGTGAGTACTTGTAGTCTTTCCACAAGGTATAGCAATTTCAATCCACGCTCCCACGAGGGGAGCGACTAGACCTCACTCTTCTTTCTACAGTAGTTACAGATTTCAATCCACGCTCCCACGAGGGGAGCGACGGTTGCTCTGTTACTGTCTGCGGCTGTACTGGTTATTTCAATCCACGCTCCCACGAGGGGAGCGACGAATTTGTCTTTTATCTGCGGTTCATACCACGGATTTCAATCCACGCTCCCACGAGGGGAGCGACGTGTATGACATTATGGAGAGCGTAGCGGATGCCGGGATTTCAATCCACGCTCCCACGAGGGGAGCGACAATTCTGTTAGTGCTTTCAAATTTGCTTTCAAGTATTTCAATCCACGCTCCCACGAGGGGAGCGACTTGCATCGGCATGGACTTGTGGCACGTTTTCCATATTTCAATCCACGCTCCCACGAGGGGAGCGACTCTTCTGCCCCATGACAATGTATTTGTTGGAGGTAATTTCAATCCACGCTCCCACGAGGGGAGCGACCCGGGAATGCCCATTTTATCAGCTTTTTCGAGTGATTTCAATCCACGCTCCCACGAGGGGAGCGACGGCATGTGGATGGATGGACGCCAGTGTATTCTCGTTATTTCAATCCACGCTCCCACGAGGGGAGCGACAAAGGTTAGATAAAATAAAAATAAATAAGTGCAATTTCAATCCACGCTCCCACGAGGGGAGCGACATAACAAGTCTTTTGTCTACATTGTTATCCATAAATTTCAATCCACGCTCCCACGAGGGGAGCGACGAATTGCTCTCTGATCCGTGCCACCTTTCAGCAATTTCAATCCACGCTCCCACGAGGGGAGCGACAGCAATTTTCGCCAAAAAGTTCTCTTTTCTCTCAGCAAAAATTGTCTAAAATATTTAATCTTAACAACAAATTATTTTAATTAAAAATATCTTTGTATGTTATTTCAATAAATCGCATAATTTATAAGGTGCGAATCCCCTAGGCATTTTATGTATGCTTGGCTTTCGCATCAGTTACAAAATCAGTGTCTGATCCGGGGCGATTCCTCTGTCTACCCCAATATGTTCAATCTTGGTCTGATATTTATTACCCAGGTAATAGAAGCGAAGGCTGTCTTTTTCTGTATCAATGATATCCTCAAGTGTTGCCTTCAACGCAATGCTCTGTGCATTATCCAAAATGCACTCAAATACGGAATTCTGAACTCTTCTGCCATAGTTGACGCATTGCTTTGCCACTTTTCGCAGCCTTGCTTTGCCGGCTGCATTTTCTGTGTTGACATCGTATGTGATCAATACTAACATACCACACCTCACTTCCATAGGAATGCAGGATAGCCGTCCAAATCGCCACGTAGGAATCGTGCCAGCAGCATTGCCTGCACATAAGGAACCATGCCCCATTCCACTTTTTCCTGCAAATAGGGATGCGTTATGGTTTCTTTTTTACGATTCTGCCACTCCGTCAGTATTACCTTTCGTCCATCATCATCCAGAAGAACCGCGCCGTTTTCTTTTTGGGTAAAATTTTTAGCTGTGATCATCCGTTTATTTACCAACGACAGCACAAAGCGATCCGCTAACACGGATCTTAGTTCCTCCATCATATCCAGCGCCAGCGATGCTCTGCCTGGGCGCTCTGTGTGCAGATATCCCACGCAGGGATCTAACCCTACGCACTCCAGTGCAGATGCTTCCATATTTGTCAGTAATGTATACACAAAAGACATCATTGCGTTCATTTTATCGCAGGGCGGTCTTTTATTCCTGCCTTGAAATGTAAAATCTTTTTTCTGCTGCAGAATCAATTCGTCAAACACGCTAAAATAAATACTGGCTGCCTCTCCTTCATATCCCCTGAGTTCGTCCCCGGAGGTGCTGTTCTGAATCAACATCAAAGAATTTTTCAGCATTTCGGATGCCTTTTTTACCCGCTCTGCATCAATCTGCATACTATGATCTCTGACTGCCCGCTCCAGAACCCACCTGGCATTATGTACTTTTCCAAGGATACAATTTTGAGCAATCTCCAATCCCACCTGTTCATCTTTGCTGCTGGCATACTGTTGTTCCCGCAGAATCACGTTACCCCGCACTTTCCCGGTGACCCGTGCCAGGAATTTTCCCTGGGGAGTCATGTAACACAGAGAAATATTTCGTTCTGCACAGGCACCCATAAGTGCCGGGCTGGTTCCCCGATATCCGAATGATACAATTCCCTCAAGATTATGCAGCGGAACTCTGCCCAATTCTTTCTTGTCATCATAAATTACAATATTTTCACCATCCAGAGCAAGATAACTGTTTTCGGAAGTAACATATAACGTATTCAGCAATTTTTTCATACGTTTTCCTCCATAAGCGCCTGTTCCATATAGTTTTTCACAGAACCGGTTTTCCCGAGTCTTGGCATGCAGAGCTCCTTTAAGGAGCAGGATGTGCATCCTTTTCCCGTCTTTACTTTCGGCGTATATTGCCGTTCGTAATATTGATGCATTTCCTGAAACATTTCCTTCACTTCACTGCGAAGTTCTTCCGTGATCTCCACGATTTCCCTCCGTTTTGTCTCTCCGTAAAACAGTGCACCTTCCGGAATCTGTGTGGAAAACATTTCTTCCAGGCACATTGCCTGCGCAGCTAATTGTAATTTGTCTTCCTCTGTGATCTTCGGTTTTCCCTTTTTGTATTCGATCGGATATACCGAAAAATTGCCCCTGTGCCCATGCAGACGGATTCCATCCTCACATCTGTGAAATTCCACCACATCACACTCACCCGTGACGCCCATTTCTCTGGACGCCACGGGTAATGCTCTCGCTATGATTGTGTCTCTTCTTTTTTCGGTAAGATATGGATCATGTGCTTTCTTATGCATTAATTCACCGATTACCGTATGTTCATTTTCAGCCCACTGTTGCTCTATATGGATCAGCGCCCACTGTCTTTTGCAGAATCTGAAATGCTGGATCCCTGATATCATGAGATAATCATCTTCTGCATATTCCATTAATTCATCCTTCTTACTTCCACGGAATCAGGAATCTGTTCCTCGTGAACGGTAACCGTATAGTCCTGATATTTTCTGGGATATTCCACGCCCTCGTTTCTCTTTACTTCTACGGCATCGAACAATTTATAAGCCGGGCAGTCTCCCAGTTCTTTGCTATGCTTGAATACAATCAGTTCCCGCACTGCCATATTGCCTCTCGCTGCAGAATGGTCTACCTCGAACATGTTAAGAATTGCTTCCCATAGCAATTCCAAATCGTCTTCGGAAAATCCGGTTACTTTCCGCGCCAGATTTGCGGAAATATAGCCTTCTGCCCGGTACAGTCCATAAGGAACGATGGTCTTTCTACCCATTTCCGTATTCTTGTTTTCCGCGTCCTTTTCTGTGGTGATGGCAACTCTGGTGATAGTTACTTCTTGGCTGATGATCGGATCGATACTTCTGGCAAATCCAATCTGCACGGGTCCTCTCACCTGACCGCAGTTCAACGATGCTTTTACAAAAGTAGTCATTACGGCACCAAACGTACGGATATCATAGAAATTCCGGCACATATAATCCTTCAATTTAAGATCTACACCGGGATCATTTTTCTTTAACTTTTTAAGTTCCTCTGTCACCTTTTTATCATCCGTTTCGGTGATTCCCATATCCGCACAGGCTTCTCTGTCACTGCGATTTAAGGGTACATCTTCTTTGATGTAAATCTTATATCCCTGAGCATCCTCTTTTACGGTCTCGACATAATTGCGGATCTTACGTTTCAGGCAGACATCCGTTACCAAGCCCAGTCCGCTCTCTGGATCGACTCTTGGCATATTGCCCGCATCAGGATCTCCATTGGGATTACCGTTCTCCACATCAAATAATACTACGAACTCATATCTGTTTTTAATAGCTTCACTCATTTATTTGTCCTCCCCTTTTTTATATTTTTCCTGCTGTTGATGATAGTAGCCAAGTGCAAACTGCCCCTGCTGTTCCAGGGATAAGCGTTTCGGGAAATCGTCAAATTTGCCCATAATTTTCCCAACTTCTTTTTCGTAATAGACTTTCGCTCCGCCTTTATCCCGTTCCAACTTTTTCATATGGCTGTTTTTCAGTTTGAGCAACACCGGGAAAATAACTGCCGGCGTAGCACATGCGGAATTAAAGTAGCGGTCATGAATTGTCGTAGTGATTGTCGGGTTTGCTTCTTTTTGTATGCTTTCCAATACGGAAAACAATCTTCCCAATACATAGGCTATATCATTGCGGTCTTCGTTCAATCCCATGAGATTTTCTCCTTTCATACAATTATAATTTTTGATCAAAAATGCTTTGATGATAGCAGCACGTTTCCAGTTCACGTTACCGCACTCTGCCCGAATGCGGATCAGTGTGTAGGTATACAGACTTGCCGGATATCGTCCGCCCGACAGAATCGCCTGCAATACAAGGGCTGCCATGTTCGGAACCGGTGTCTTATCTTTTGATTTCTGATTCACGGTTTCATTCAGCATGTCACGAATCCCCAGATAATCCTGTTCTTCCCATGCCGGTTTTACAATCTTGAGCCGCTCATAATGGTCTGCTATATTCTGTATGATTTTCCCAAACGAATTTACATAGAAAAAACGGACCGACAATCGTGCTGCATTTGGTGCCAGCGCCAGTATGTAAAAATTCTGTTTCGGATCCATCTCCGCATCTTCTAAGTAAACCCTGGTGCCTTCTTTCAGGCTATCGAAAATGTCCTTCAGTTTTTTCTGATTATCTTTCGTGGGTTTAAACATATTCAGAAAACACTTCTGATACTGCTCTTTACCGCTTTCTGCCCAGTACACGATCATGGAATCCCCCAGGGAAAAGGTGTAATCCCGCTGGGACAGCAGATAATTCAGTGCCGTGGTATATGCAAATTCCGCATATTTTCCCACCGGCGCATTATAACTCTGTTCCTTTCCATAAGACTCAAATGACAGTGCATTGAATGATACCAGCGCCGCTCCGCTGGACTGTGCCCCGGGTACCCCTTTGATTGCTTTATGGATTCGTGATATCTCGGCTTTTTTACCGGTAACCAGGCAAATGCCGTTATCTTCTCCACCATTCCGCGCCCGATAGTTTTCCCAACAGTCTCGAATCTCCGGATCTTCCTGTGCTTCCTGCCCTTCCACAGAGAAAATAAGATTGCCGCCTTCTGTCAATTCTTCCCAGTTTTCCCGAATCACAGGATGTTCTGATGCTTTCTGCGGATCCCATTTTTCAAAATAGGCTAAAATTGCCCGGGCTGTTTTTCCCTGTGCAGATTGCAGAATCTGTCCATGCTTTTCTTTCGTCGCCTGGAAGCAATCCACTACACGTGAGTTCGTTCCATCTGCGTCAATACCCAGCATATACTTGGAATTGTCGCACAGAAAATTAGCTGCCACACCGGAAGATCTGGTCACCATCTCCGGCACGACGAGATTTGCCGGTACCCAGACTACTTTCTTACCACGCATATCCGCTATTTTTCGGGAAGTAATACCTATGATATCCCCCTCCGAAGACAAATTGATTTCATAGGACACTTTCGCATGGCACCATCCCAACCTGGATACTTTCCCCTGTTCTGCCAGATTTTCATAGTATTTTACCAGTGCCTGTAGTATCATCGCAGCACCTCGCAATCTCTCAGATCCACCACGCCGTGACGCATTATTGCCCGGAAAAACATAGGCTGGATATTTTCCGGATCACTGTAATCCATGTCAAACAGCATGATGCCAAGATCTTTTTCTTCTACTACATCATAGGCGGTATGAATTTCTTCTTCCTCGCAGAGAGCAAAATGCGCCGAGAATTCTCTACAACCGAAGTATGGCATATAATAAAATTCTCCTTTACGCAGCCGTCTCATGATAATGTCCTTAAATTTTCCGGGATTATCAGAAGCGTTGGCTTTCTCTGTCATTTCAAAATGAGCTTCGATGGTGTAGCTTACATTGCAGAGCAGCTGTGATGCTCTCTGTACAATGTCCTCCTTCGTACTAATATACAATGTTTTGTCTGCACCGTTGTATGCCTGCAATACATTGCTTGCCAGGATCTTGCTTTTTACTTCATTTCGTCGTACACTTGTAAATTGGATAGGGTTTTTGACATAGATTTTGTCGATGATCCACCGCATTCCCGGATGCCAGTAAATGGCTTCCAAAATACCGCGTGCCGCTGAGGGCGTGATGATGTCATAGCTGTAGCGTTCAACTTTGAGTTCGGGTCTCGAAAACAATGCATAGTCTCCCCATACATTTACTTTTACTCCGACTCCCATTTATTCCACCTTCTTTCCACAATTAAAGCGCTGTTCCCGTTTACTGTTCCTTTGTAGTACTATTTTCTGTCTGACAATAATACCCCCTTTGTAAAATACTGTCTTTTCGCAGATATGATATGACAATATTTTAGTTTATCTGTATTTATCTGACAAATTCACTATACTACAAGTCTAATATATTTGCAATGCTTATTTTTATTCGTAATGATAATTTCAATTGAAATTATCGCTAAAACTATTAGATTTTTTTGAATTATATGTTATACTTTCAATGTCAGGTATATCCTGTGGATTGAAATAATTGTAATTTTCATTAACTTACAAGAGTAGCGGTACACTTTTCCATCGTGTACCGCCACTTCCATTTCCTGCAATATTAAACCATCATCATTCCGCCCAATTCCACTTCCAGTTTCAATCCGGTGTCTTCCCGGTATTGTTCCTCCTGCGTCAGCACATAAAAATCCTGCGCATCCGGGTCTACCGCTTCTACCATCCCCGCATCACGCATTTCTTCAAACAACATATTCCGTTTCTCATATTCCCCTTTTTTCCGAACACTTACACAATATTGCCCTGCTTTTCGCATACGGCTCTTTGTCAGTCCCTGCTGCCGAATTTCCTGCAAAAGAGCCTCCGCTTCCGGTTCTCTGTTGATATATACCGTAACTGTATTTTCCTCAATCAGATTAAATTCTCCGGCTACTGTTGCAAATTGATAATTTCCGTCCTTGAACTTGTCCAATATTTTCTTTATATCCAGGCTTTCGCCCTTGATGCGATATAGTCTCCGAAAATATTCTGTGATATTATCCAGTGCAGTAATATCTCTGCCCTCCGCCAGCAGATTTTTCGTCGTGTCGATCTGCTGCCGCTGTCCGGATACCCTTTCCTTGTCTTCCCACTGGAAGATGCGGACAATGCTCTCTTCCTTTCCTCTTTTATCATTTCGATTACAACGTCCTGCTGCCTGAATAATGGAATCCACACCGGCTAGTTCCCGATATACCGAAGTAAAATCCAGATCCACTCCGGCTTCCACGAGACTGGTCGAAATGACGATACATTTTTTTCCTTTTTTGTCATCCAAACGTTCTCTAATCTCCGCAAGCACTCGTCTTCTATGCGCCGGATACATGGTGGTTGATAAATGATAAACGCCCTCTCCCTGCAGCCGTTCGTAAAGCCGCTGTGCTCTTTTTCGCGTGTTCACGATACACAGTGCATGCCACTCCTGCTGTAGTTTCTCCGCCATTTCCTCTTCCGTGATGGTATCAATATTCTGATAGGTTACCCTTTCAAAAAATCGAAATTGTTCCTCTCTCCGTGGGCATAATTCCCGGGCAACATACTTTTCAGGCAGAAACTGCTGTAATGCCGGTTGTGTCGCCGTACACAGCACGATACTCGTGCCATATTGTTGCAACAGTTCCTCTATCATTGCCATGCACGGTTTCAAATAATTCGCAGGAAGCATCTGCGCTTCATCGAATATGATGACACTGTTTACTATATTATGTAATTTCCTGCATTTGGAGGACTTATTGGCATACAGGGATTCAAAAAACTGGACATTTGTGGTAACCACCACCGGTTTATCCCAGTTTTCCGCCGCCAACTGCATGGGTTTGAACTCTTCCGAGCTCTCATAGTCTACATTGCTGTGATTTTCCAACACATTTTCACTACCCAGGATTTCCCTGAACACCTGCGCATTCTGCTCGATAATACTGGTATAGGGAATCACATAAATCACACGGTCCATATGGTTCTCCACCGCATGCTGCAACGCAAATGCCAGAGAAGCCACAGTTTTGCCACCACCGGTGGGTACCGTAAGCTGAAACAATCCTTTGGAGGACTTTCCCATTTCCAGACAGTTCCGGAGAATTTCAGATCGTCTTCCATCAATCGTAGTATCATTCCGATTTATAAGCCATTTTGCTATGTAATTTTGCAATTTTTCCAAAAGAACATCCATGTTCTCTCCGGAATCCCTTTGAACCGTTCCGTTGTTCATAAACTGTTCTGTATCCAGAAAATCGGCATCCACCAGGCAGGAATACAGCATGCGAATAAATACACTCAGCGCAAAGTTTGGATCCTTTTCCGGATTCATGGCAATGGGTGGTGTGGTAATTTGAGGGATTTCTATTTCCTTTTCATACGCACTGTAATCGCACAACCTTTTCTTAAGTCTCCCCAGCAAAGAGGACGGCAATCCCTCTCGTCCCAGATCCGGCAACCCTGCATGATGCCCTGCTATGCAGTAAGTCAGAAGCCAATAGCAGCCATCTAAATTTTCGCAGACCTTCGCCCCGGCAGTGGAATGATCCACCCAGATATCCAGATTTTCTTTGATCTTCTTTTGAAATTCCGCGGAATATTTTCCAATGTCATGTAACATCCCACAACAATATCCCCAGTCCGCTTTCCTGAATTTTGCAGCAAATTTTTCTGCAAGCTCTGCGGTTCCCTGTAAATGTTCTTTTACTGATTGCTCTCTGTCCCCATCAATGTGTGCAAGGTATTCCATGTTCTTCCCCTCTTTCCTACAATCTATTCCTTCCGCTCCGGCAGCATCCCCTTGATCTTCGCTCCACTCAGGTCCACATCCAGCACGATCTTCACCATCCAAAAGAACAGCAACAGTACCAGCATCGGGATCACACAGGAAGTAATGATCATCACGGCAACCGCCTCGATAAAGTGATTCAGGGAATTTTCCACCTTCTGTACCAGTTCTTCAGTAGAAATCGTCACATTTTCCACGACATTTGCCACCGAATCTTTAGCGCCGGAAATAGCATCCTTTGCCCAATCAAAGATATTAGCAACAGAGCCGGACGTGCTGTTGTCCTTCTCCTGTGCATCCTGTGTTGCAGTTCCCGTTGTTCCGGTTCCGGTTGTTTCCGTCGCATTGGTATCATCCACCACGCCACTGTTTTCCAATATGCTCTGTGTGTTCTTGGCATCTTCAATGGTTGCTTCGATCTGGGCCTGATAGGTATCACCGATGAGGTCGGAGATCTTCACACTGGCCGGAACCACGAAGGAGATTGCCAAGCCAAACACCACCAGTTTTGTTGCCAGTTTTCGCAAGGTGGCATTTGCAAAAATCAGGTTGAATATCCACAAGCCACAGGCAATCGGAATCAGGTAGGTAAATGCCACATATCCGGTAATCGTCACTAGATATTTTTCAAGATAAATGGCGCAGAGAACCACCAGCAGATACCCGCTGACATCCGCCATTTTCTCCGCAATGGGCGTTGCCGTGTCTCCCGGAAGCAGGGTGATCAGCGCCGAAGTCACCGTGGATGCCGCCGTCAGCTCCATGACCGTCTGTTTTTTCTCATCCAGAGAGGCTATGGTTTTCTGGTGATTTTCCGGGGCGGAGGCGTATTTTCCGATAACGGTTATGGATAGAATAGCGACCAACAGCAAAATCACTGCCGTAATGCATTTTTGTTTGTTAAAGTTCATGTGATTACCTTCTTTCCTTCTCGATTTCGATATTATTTCCCACAAATACCCTGCCATTACATTTTTCAGGACGTAATATGAACTATACGCTACACTTTTCAGGACGTAATCCAATGTTATCTTACACTTTTCAGGACATAACTTCTATTTTAGGATGACGTTACTTCAAAAATCTCCGTAACATCTTCTCTTTCATCTCATCATACCTCTGGTACCGTATCGGCAGATCCGTCCATGTCTTTTTATCCACAATACTTCTATAATGGCTGAAAGTCTCGAATCCGGCGCGTCCATGGTAGCCGCCCATGCCGCTCTCGCCCACGCCGCCGAAGGGCATGGCGCTGGTGGCTAGGTGGATGATGGTGTCGTTGATGCAACCGCCGCCAAAATGGCAGTGATCCAAGATCCGTCTCTGGGCTTTTTTATCTTCACTGAAGAAATACAGTGCCAGCGGATGAGGATGTTCCTCCACACAGCGGATCGCCCAATCCACAAAGTCTCCCGTGGCTGCATGCGTCCCGGAAGCATCCCTGCAAAAATCATTTTGTGCAACACCTTTCTCTGCATCATGTGCATTATACGTCAGCACCGGCAGGATCGGTCCGAAGATTTCTTCTCCCATCACGGCATCTTCCCAGGTCACATCCGTCATCACTGTGGGAGCAATCCGCAAAGTCTTTTCGTCATACTGCCCGCCGCAGACGGTCTTTTCCGCATCCATCAGCCCCAGCAGTCTGTGAAAATGCTTTTCGTTGATGATTTTTCCATAATCCGGATTTTGCAGGGGATCCGCACCAAACTGTCTCGAGATCTCCGCCCGGATAGCTTCCACCAATCGGTCGCGGATCCTAACATCACACAACACATAATCTGGTGCCACACAGGTCTGCCCGCAGTTTAGATATTTTCCGAATACGATCCTCCTCGCCGCCAACGGAAGCTTCGCCGTAGCATCCACGATGCAGGGACTTTTCCCGCCCAGCTCCAGCGTCACCGGGGTCAAATATTCCGCAGCGCTTCTAAGCACCTCCCGTCCCACGGTCTTGCCTCCGGTGAAAAATATCATATCAAACCGCTGCTGCAATAATGCCTGATTCTCCGTTCTGCCGCCGGTGATCACAGCCACGTATTCTATCGGAAAACATTCTTCCAGAATATTTTTCAGCACAGCTGCCGTCGCCGGAGCATATGCACTGGGCTTCACCACCGCCGTATTTCCGGCAGCTATGGCATCGATCAGCGGATCCAGCGTCAGTAACACCGGGTAATTCCAGGGGCTCATGATCAGCACGGTGCCATAGGGTGACGGAGAGCGAAAGCTTATCGCTGCGAACTGTGACAGCGGTGTCGGCACTCTCTTTTCCTGCATCAGCCCCCGCAGATGTTTCTGCATCCAGGTCAGCTCCGAGAGCGTCAGTCCGATCTCGCACATATAGCTCTCCATCCGGCTTTTTCCCAGATCCTGTTGCAGTGCAGCATTCAGTTCCTCTTCATGGCGCTGCAGGGAGGCCTTTAATTTTCCCAGCTGTTCTGCCCGAAATTTCCGGGAAAGTGTGGCTCCCGTAGCAAAATATTCTCTTTGTCTGTTCAATATCGTCCGGATCTCCTGCTCTGTCATAGATGTCTCCTGCTTCTATTCTTTATACTGCCATAACTATTCACAAAACCACCTCTGAATAATTACATACTACCCAATTTTGAGTCTCGGTGCAACCGCTTCCCTGCTCATCCTATACACAAAAACGGCAGAGTTCTCACCCCACCGTCGTTTGTCTCTTCCTATCTTGATCTCATTTCTCCTATTTCCACGCAAAATTCACTATTCCGTACACATAAATGAACAACACCGCCGCCGGCACAAAATATTTGAACACCGGCTTCATCCACGGCTGCACCTTTAAGCCTTTGCCGGCATTTGCTTCCTCCAGGAATTTGTCCCAGCCCCAGCCGACCTTATAACAGCAAAATACCGCCAGCAAGATCGAACCTATAGGCATGATGTTATTCGACACCAGGAAATCCCAGAAGTCCAGCCAGGTCGTTCCCGCCGCAAAGGGCTGAAAATGGATCACGCTGAAGCCCAACGCCGTTGTCAATGCCAACAGAAACGTTCCCACACCGCAGACGATACATCCTACCGGTCTCGACCATCCGGTCAGTTCCCGGACCATGGCCAGAATATTTTCACACACGCCCAGCACTGTGGACATGGCTGCGAACACCATGAACAGGAAAAATAAGGTTCCCCACCATCTGCCGCCTGCCATGTTGTTAAATACTGTCGCCATAGTATCGAACAGAAGGCTGGGACCCGCCGTCACTTCCACATCATAAGTAAAGCATGCCGGAAATATAATGATACCGGCAATCACTGCCACCAGTGTATCCAGGATAATAATATGGATAGACTCCCCCATGAGAGAACGGTCCTTGCCGATATAGCTTCCGAAGATCGCCATACCGCCCATTCCCACGGACAAGGTGAAAAATGCCTGATTCATGGCACCCACCACCACGGAACCGGTGATTTTAGAGAAATGCGGGATCAGATAGAAGCTTAAGCCCTCTCCTGCTCCCGGAAGTGTAAAGCTGTGCACCGCCAGCACCATCATCAGCACGATCAATGCTGACATCATATATTTGGTAATACGTTCCAGCCCACCCTGCAGATGGAAGCTTAAAATGACAAAAGCGATCAGCAGGGTGAAGAGCAGATATGTCACATTCACCGAGGGTGTCGTGATCATTTTTTCAAAACCAAAATCCTGATTCTGCCCTGTCAGAAATTTTACAAAATAATAGAGGATCCATCCGGACACCACCGCATAAAAAGCGATCAGTGCAATGTTGCCGATGAGGCAGACGATGCCCCACAGATTCCATTTTCCCCTGCCGCCGGATAATTTCCGGTACATATAAAGCGGACTCGTCTGCGCTGCACGTCCCACGGAAAACTCCATGATCATAGCAGGCAGGCCTAGCACGATCAGGCAGATCACATAGATCAGCATAAAGCTGCCTCCACCATTCTGTCCGCACATCCAGGGGAACTTCCACACATTTCCGCAGCCAATGGCACACCCTGCCGACAGCATGATAAATCCCAAACGGCTTCCCAGTCTTTCTCTTTTTTCCATACCTCTGATCCTTCCCAATACTTTCTTATTTTAAACGCCGGATACGACATATATTTTTGCTGTTTTCCCATATTTTCGCCATCTTTTCACATTGACAGCCCTGTTTTCTCATTATATAATTTTCTTAAATATTTGAAAAACAAATTATTTGCATTGCATTGATCGAAGAATTGAATTTACAATTTAGAAAGAGTATCTACCCTATGGATGTCAAAAATCTGGAAACCTTTGTTATGGTCAACGAACTGAAGAGCTTTACGCTGGCGGCCGGACGTCTGGGTTATACCCAGTCCACCGTATCCTTTCAGATCAAACAATTAGAAAAGGAGCTGTCCATCCCCCTGTTTGAGCGGATCGGGCATACCGTGACCCTGACCAACGAGGGGGAGAAGCTGTTACCCCTGGCCCAGCAGATCCTGCGTCTCGCCGCCGAAGCCACCCATATCAGCGGTAACACCGCTCCGGAGGGTCTGGTGCGGATTGCCATTGCAGAGTCCCTGGCCAGCTGGGAATTTCACAGCCGTTTTAAGGATTTTCATGAAAAATATCCCGGAATCCGGTTGAAGATCATCGCTACCAGCACCGATGAAATGTTCCAGATGCTGGGACAGAATCAGGTGGACATTGTATACACGCTGGACCGCCGTATTTTTAATCACAATTATGTGACCGCTTTCGAAGCTCCGGTAGATATTCACTTCGTCACCGGTGCCGGTCACCCCTTAGCCAGACAGACTCAGATCACCCTGGAACAGATTCTGCAATATCCGCTGATCCTCACAGAGAAAAACATGAGTTACCGGGCTGCTCTGGATGATCTGCTCTCCCAAAACGGTAAGGAGACAGTGCCCATCATGGAAGTGGGTGATACCCAGCTGATCCGCAATCTTCTGTGTCAGGACCTCGGCATCTCCTATCTGCCGGAGTTCGTGATCGCAGAGGATCTGGCAAACGGAAATCTCGTCAGTCTCACCATGACAGAGATTCATCCGGATATCTGGCGGCAGCTTTTATATCATAGGAACAAATGGATCTCACCGGAATTGAAATGCGTAATAAAATACCTGCAGGAGGAATAATCCCCTGCAGGTTTTCTATTATATATGAATGTCAGGGGGCAAAAGCCCCACCTTTAATTCCTACGAATTGTTTCGTGCTGCGCACTCCCACACTTCTATCCAATATTCGCTTATCGAGGAATCTTCATCCCAGAAGCATTCCGATTCCATGTACTAAAAAGGCTGCCACCCATGCCACAAAACACTGCCAGAGTACCACGGCGATGGCCCATTTTCCACCCAGTTCTCTGCGGACAGAAGCGATGGCTGCCACGCAGGGAGTATACAGCAGACTGAATACCAGCAACGACGCGGCTGTCAACGGGGTAAGTACCGTGGCAATACTGCTGCCGAACAATACTTCCAGGGTTGCTACCACACTTTCTTTTGCCATGAATCC
>ENA-UERN01002210-UERN01002210.1-human-gut-metagenome-genome-assembly--contig:-NODE-2210-length-15872-cov-6.974486_pt1 | contig 15872 bp, 15 predicted proteins | sample MGYA00242950_ERZ507950 | MGnify/ENA primary metagenome ERZ507950 (study PRJEB26167, sample SAMN06115515) | human gut metagenome | host: Homo sapiens | place: China:Ningxia | collected 2014-11-26...
ATGTGCGGCGAAGGTTTCAGCCATCTGATTTCCAATGCGGTATAAAGGATCAAAACAGGTCATAGGGTTTTGAAGTACCATGGTGATCCGGCTTCCACGGAGCCTGCGAAGTTCTTCTTTTGACTCTTTTAAAAGATCATGGCCATCAAAAACAGCGCTTCCGGAAACCTGGAAATTTTTATCTAACAGACCCAGGATGGATTTTACAGTCATGCTTTTTCCGCTTCCGGACTCCCCAAGGATCCCCAGGCATTCTCCTGGGTGGACTTCAAAGCTCACATCTTCTACCAGCTTTTTGGAGGCTTTACGATATGTCAGAGTTACATTCAGGTTTTCAACTTTTAAAACGGCAGACATTACAGCACCTCCTTTGGGTCTAACACATCACGGATGGCATCACCCATTAAGTTAAAGGCAGAAACCAGAATAACGATGGCAATACCGGGAACCAGCATTTGGGCCGGATTACTGGTCAGGACATTTTTTGCTTCGCTTAACATAGCACCCCATTCAGGAGTAGGAGCCTGTACACCAAGTCCCAGGAAGGACAAAGTGGAAATATTGATAATGGCCCAGCCTACATCCAGAGAAGACAGGACAGCCAGATCAGCTGCAATAGATGGAACCAGGTGTCTGAAGAGGATAAAACGTTCCGGAGTTCCTACACAGCGGGAAAACTGGACAAAGTTCCGGTCACGGTACTGCATAACGCCCGTTCGGATCATACGGGCATACCAGGCCCATTTGATAAATACATTTGCCAGGATCACGTTCTGTACGTTAATGCCCAGCAGCGCAACTACAGCAAAAACCATGATCTGACTGGGGAAAGACAGCATTACATCCACTATACGCATGATCAGTTCTTCCGTAATGCCACGAAAATACCCGGCTAAAAGGCCCATCAGGGCGCCGAGACCGATGGTGCCTAACATGGTCAGCACAGCCAGGCCAAGAGTGGGACGGATTCCGTAGATCATGCGGGAGAGAATACAGCGCCCAAGATTATCTGTGCCAAGGGGATATTCTTTGCTGAAATGGGCAAATTTGTTAAGAATATTGGTGGCATAGGGATCATGTGGAGCAATAAATGGGGCAAAAAGGCCCATGAATGCCACGATCAGTACAATGGTTATTGTACCAACGGCAGTTTTATTATGAAGAAACCGGTGTAACATTAGTTGCTCTCCTTTCGCATACGGGGGTCAGATACGGTCTGCAGGATGTCAAACAGCAGATTGAACATAACAAACAGGACACCGATGAGCAGAACGTAAGTCTGGATCACGGGATAATCCCGGTTGAAAATGGAACTGATGCACAAGGTTCCCAGTCCCGGCCATGCAAATACATTTTCCACTACAATGGTTCCTGAGATCAGCTGTGGGATACTCATGCCAATGGCAACAATACAGGTATGCATGGAGTTTTTCAGGATATGTTTTACCAGAATGGATCTCTGCGGGAGACCGCGTACATTGGCATAAAGTACATAATCCTGTTTCATATTTTCAAGCATATTGTTGCGGATCAGGCGGATATAGGTGGAAATATAGCTTAAGGATACAGTAAAAGCCGGCAGGATCAGATGCCTGATGGTACCGTTTCCGCTGGTAGGCAAAAGGTCCAGTTTAATGGAGATCAGCCACATCAACAGAAGTCCGACCCAGTAAGGGGGCATGGCAGTGGTCATAAATACAAGGCTCCGCATGATCCGGTCAAACCAGCCATCTTTATATACAGCACAAAGAAAGCCGATAGGGAGACTTAAAAGGATCACCATAATAAGGGAAGCACCTGCAAGCTGTAAAGTAGCAGGCATACAGCGCAGCAGTTCTCCGGCAACAGTACGGCTTGGGTTTACATAACTGATGCCAAAATCACCGTGAAGACAGTCCAATACCCAGGTAAAGTAACGGACCAGATAAGGCTTGTCCAGCCCAAGCTGGGAACGGACCTCAGCAATGGCATCTTCCGTGATGATAGGTACCTGGCGTACACGTAAAGCTACTTCAGCCGGATCAGAAGGGATCAGGTTGATAAAAACGAAGCATACAAAGGAAATGATGAGAAGGAGCGGTATGGCAGAAAGGATCCGCTTGATAATATAGGGTTTCAAAATAATACCTCCCGTTGAAAAAATAAATGTAATAAAAGGATCCGACTGGAACAAAGCCGCCTCAGAGGAGACGGCTTTATACACAAGATTAGGTTTGTTTTGCCAGATTTAGAAAGAGAAATCCTGGAATGGAACCTCGTACTGAGTCTGGGTAAAGTGGAAGCCTTTCATATCAGAGCGGTAGATTGCCTTATTGCACTCATAGGTCAGTGGAATATAAACGGCATCTTCGTGGAGATGGGTCAGAACATAGGTATAAAGTTCCTGGCGTCTGTTTTCATCTGTGGTGATCAGGATCTCGGTAATGGCATCATCGATTTCTGCTTTATCATCCAGACCAAGCTGCGCTGCATAGTCACCATATACAGGAGCGCGCATGGCAGCAAGAGAGGACTGTGGATCGTATGGTGTACCCCAGCAGATATTGAATACCATATCAAAATTACCTGCTTTCATATTATCACGGTAGGACTGCTCCTCTTCCCCGTGGATGTTTAAAGAAACACCGATGGACTGGTATTCGCTCTGAAGATACTCTGCAATGGATTTTTCAGTCACGCTGTCACTATTATAGAGAAGATCAATATTTAACGGCTGTCCATCCTTTTCACGGACATTGCCGGAACCCATTTTCCAGCCTGCTTCATCCAAAATCTGTCCTGCCAGTTCCAGGTCGTAAACATATGGTTCTAGTTCAATATCACAATATGGAACAGTGGATGCAAACAGAGTGTCTGCCGGTTTTTCCAGTCCGTAAAAAATACCGTCAGAGATATTCTGCTTATTAGTTGCATGCTGGAGCGCAATACGTACATCCTTCTCTGAAAGAATGTCAGAGGAAGTATTCAGAACAATCTGTCTGGTAGAGGTTGGATCAGAAAGTTCCACGGTAAACTGATCGCTGTCCAGATACTGATTAATGGCATCTGCGTCGATCATATTTTTTCCGAAGATCATATCAATCTCACCTTTTTCCAGAGCCAGGATACGGGTCTGATTATCCGGGATGACTTTCACGGTGATGGTTTTGATGGCAGGCTGTTCGCCCCAGTAGTTCGGATTTGCCTTGAATACAGCATACTCATCGGTAACAAATTCATCCAGCACATAGGGACCGGTACCAATATAAGCTTCTACCCCATCTTTGGTGCTGCCGTTTTTCATGGCTTTCGGGGAGATCATGGCAAATGGTCTTGTTACACCAAGCTCTGTTAAAAGGGGATAATATGGTTCGGATAATTCAATCACAAAAGTGTTTTCATCGGGAGCATCTACACCTACCAACAGATGCATCATTTCCAGCCAGGTATGGCGGTCTTTATTTTCCAGGATTGCGTCAAAGTTTGCTTTGATGGCATATGCGTCACACTTTTCGCCATCAGAAAATGTTACGCCTGGACGAATGTGGAATGTATATACTTTACCGTCATCACTGACATCCCAGCTTTCTGCCAGACAGCCTTCAAAACCGTCAGAGGTAATATTGACCAGGCCCTCATATAACATTTCCTGGGCGTACATTTCGCCGGCATATAAATGTGGGTTTAAATCGCGGATATCGCGGTAGTTTACGAAGATCAGGTCTTCCTTTGTACCTTCAGCTGTGGTGGTAGTTTCTGAAGGATTGGACTCTGCAGCAGAAGATGCAGAGTCAGAAGCGGATGAACCGCAGCCGCTTAATAAGGCGGTGCCTAAGAGACCTGCCAGAAGCATTGTGCCCCATCTTTTTTTCATGATAAGTTTCCTCCTGTTGTAAAAAGAACATAATGTTGTTTATTCATTCGCCTGAGGCGAACGGTAGAAAGTATAACATGGGTTAGGCAAAACTTACTACTAATGAAATTGGAGGGGCTTAGTTATTCCAAAATGTTATAACCGGGCGAAAAAACTTATAAAATTTCCTTAAAATGACAGATAAACCATTCAGCAGCTTTACTTAATTTTGCATGATCCGGGCAGATGTAGCCGATGAGGAGAAAAGGCTCACAATTATTGATCCTAAGCTGGCGAACATCATATTGGCGGTACTGGTCATAGAGAAAATTAATGCCGAGGCTGCATATATCTGTGTTCAGTAACAGATTGACAGTCAGATGATCACTGTTGGTATAGACTGCATAGTGGAGCTGCTCTGTGCTGATCGCCCCAAGGCTCACATGGTTCAAATGGTGCTCTACAGAGAAAAAATCCCTTACACCCCGTACAAAGGAAAGAGAAGAAAGGTCCTGAAAGTCAATACTTTCATCATGATAGCGGGGATGCTTTGGACCAACGTAAACACAGGCTTCTTTGCTGTCAAGAGGAACGAATTTCAGCTTTTTGTGGGACAGGATATGCTGGAACTGGTGGAGCTGTTTCTGTGCAATATAAACGATGCCAATTTCAGAAAGTCCCTGGGCTACCCGGTTGCTGATCTCTTCCACCGTGCCTTCTAAATGTTCTACAATGTAGGAATTTCCCATTTCTTTATAAAAATCAGTCAACAGACGGGAGATCATATTGCTGGGATAAGTGGCCAGACTGAATTTTTTTCCCTGGTTGTGATCGGTCAGTGAGTTGATCAGGCTTATATTGTGCAGGATATTCTGGGCATATTCACGGACCGTTTCACCATAGGGGGTAATGTGGATCCCCCGGCTGCTGCGCTCAAAAAGAGGCCGTCCCAGTTCTTTTTCCAGGGAACTGATCACTTTACTCACATTGGGCTGTGTGGTATAAAGGCACTCTGCAGCCTGGTTAAAGCTGCCTTTTTCACATGTGATCATAAAATATTCCAGCTGACGTAATTCCATAAGATCCTCCTGAAGTACAATAAACAGTAAGTTAATGCTAACTACTATAACAGAAAAAAAGACAGTATACAACAAGGCTGATAAAGCAACAGCCGAAAGAAGCACTTATTGAGAAAAAATGCCGGTTATTCCAAAGGGGAATATCAATGTATCCGGCGCCATAAAGTGGTGTGTTTTGATAAACAACTTGACAATTTTTACCAATAAATGTTATTCTGAATACGAACAGGGAGCTTGTGAAGCAGGCTGAGAGGAAGTAATCGAACTTCGACCTATTGTACCTGATGTGGGTAATGCCAACGTAGGGAAATAATGTGTCGCATATTATATTTGCGTATCGTGCGTATATTTTGCGGTCCGTTCCTTATGTGGGCGGACCGTTTTTTTTGTTTCTGCGCAAATCCAGATGATCCACATATGCGCTAGAGATCTGTGCAGCAAATGTGGAAAACGTTCCGTCCAGGTACCCCTTCTGTGGAAAAATATTATTATGTGAAGGAGAAAGAAAATGGACTACACAACACAGATGGATGCTGCCAGAAAAGGAATTATTACAAAGGAGCTTCAGGCAGTAGCAGAAAAAGAGCAGATGGATACAGCCCGGTTAATGCAGCTGGTGGCAGAGGGAAAAGTAGCAATTCCTGCAAACAAAAACCACAAATGCCTGGATCCAAACGGTATCGGCTCCATGTTAAAGACCAAGATCAATGTAAACCTGGGAACTTCCAGAGACTGCAAAGACCTGGATATGGAGCTTCAGAAAGTAAATGACGCAGTAAAAATGGGCGCAGAGTCCATTATGGACTTAAGCTCCTGGGGAGATACCCAGAAATTCAGAAGAAAACTGACTGCTGAATGCCCGGCTATCATTGGTACTGTACCGATCTATGACGCAGTGGTATACTATCATAAGGCACTGAAAGATATCACCACCGAAGAGTGGTTAAAGATCGTGGAAATGCATGCACAGGACGGTGTGGATTTTATGACCATCCACATTGGTATCAACCGTGCAACTGCCCAGCGTTTCAAGAAAAATAAACGCCTTATGAACATTGTATCCAGAGGCGGTTCCATTATCTTTGCATGGATGGAGATGACCGGAAAGGAAAATCCATACTATGAGCATTTTGATGAGATCCTGGATATCTGCCAGAAATACGATGTGACCATCAGTTTAGGTGACGCCTGCCGTCCGGGATGCTTAGAAGATGCCACCGATGTTTCCCAGATCGAAGAGCTGGTAACATTAGGAGAGCTGACAAGAAGAGCCTGGGAGAAAAATGTACAGGTGATCGTAGAAGGACCGGGCCATATGCCTCTTAACCAGATCGCAGCCAATATGCAGATCCAGCAGAGCATCTGCAAAGGCGCTCCTTTCTATGTATTAGGACCTTTGGTTACAGACATTGCACCTGGATATGACCATATTACAGCAGCTATTGGAGGTGCCATCGCAGCAACCTACGGCGCAGCCTTTTTATGCTATGTAACACCGGCTGAACATTTACGCCTGCCGGATCTGAATGACGTAAAAGAAGGCATCATCGCTTCCAAGATCGCAGCCCATGCAGCAGATATTGCAAAAGGTGTTAAGGGCGCTTCCGAGTGGGACCGCCAGATGGGAATGGCAAGAAAGAAACTGGACTGGGAAAAGACCTTTGAGCTTTCCATTGATCCGGAAAAGGCGAGAAACTACAGAGCATCTGCGAAGCCGGAAAAAGAAGATACCTGCTCTATGTGCGGCAACTTCTGTGCTGTAAAAAATATGAACCGCATTTTAGACGGCGAGATCGTAAGTATTTTTGATGAATGAAATGAGCCCAAAAGAAAAACAAGCGGCTGCGAAGCAGACATTTGTTTTTCTTGGGCCATTAACGAACAAACAGTCTGCGATAGCAGACAGTAGAGCGCGTTAGCGCGGGTTTGTGAGTGGATGATGGATATGAGAAAAGGAGAGAACCATGAAATTTGACAAAAGCCAGTTGTTGATCTATGCAGTAACCGACCGGGCCTGGACCGGGAAAATGAGTCTTTATGAGCAGACAGAAGCAGCCTTAAAAGGCGGCGCCACCATGGTGCAGCTTCGTGAAAAAGGACTGCGGGATGACAACGTGGAAGAATATCTGGAAGAGGCGAAGAAAATGCGCGCTCTCACAGAAAAATACAATGTTCCTCTCCTGATCGATGACAATATAAAACTGGCAAAAGCCTGTGGTGCAGACGGTGTCCATGTAGGCCAGAATGACATGGATGCCGGTCTTGCAAGACAACTTCTTGGACCGGATAAGATCCTGGGAGTCACAGCCAAAACGGTAGAACAGGCATTAAAAGCCCAGTCACAGGGGGCTGACTATTTGGGCAGCGGTGCCGTATTTGGCACATCAACCAAAAAAGATGCCCGCCCTATGACGATGGAACAGCTGCAGGCAATCTGCGCATCTGTAAAGATCCCGGTAGTAGCCATTGGCGGTATCTGCCTGGATAATATTGAAAAACTGCAGGGAAGCGGTGCAGCAGGAGCTGCCATTGTATCCGGTATTTTTGCAGCAGAAGATATTGAAGGGACTACCCGAGCCCTTCGTCAAAAAATGGAACGTATTATTTAGACGATGCCAAGTGGTTACAACTGGGATGTCCGTCATAAAAAGACATGATATTTCAAAAAATGAGAAAAATTCTTGATAACAAAGGGGACTGCCATAAGCGGTCCCTTTTCTATTTGTCCTGTTTTTAACAAATTCAGAAAAATGCCTATTTATTATATGAATAATGCTATATTCTGTTATTTCGATTTTGCAATCATTCAATATTAATGAAAGATCATCTTTATCAAATAGTTCTAATATCATTAACGCTGTACAATAAATAAACTTGGTATGCAACAATATCTGCCTACATCTCAAATTGTATTCTTCTTTTTCCTTTTGAAACAATAATGGTCTTTTAGGTCTATTTATTCTTTTCAATTCCATACGAGTTTCTTTGGCAATCTGCTTTAAAAGTTCATCTGAATGTTTTTCATTTTGAATAATTATATTCCAATCACGAGCAACTTGAGACAAATATCTCACATCCCTTAACGCTTCTTTGGGAGATGCCCTATAAATCTCCCCCTTTCTGACCTTTTGATAATTGCCATTGCCTGATAAGTCACGAAAATAATTAAGATATAGCTCTTTAAACCTATAATTATCACAACATCTATAATCTTCTAGCCTCCCATCATTTCTTAAAGAATATTTGACTCCTAAGGCAAAAAAATCTTTTTCATGCTCAGAAATTTCGCCACCATTAATAGCTCTCTCCTTTATATCCTCAAAGATACAGCGAGTACGTATTTGTTCTTCTTCTGAGTTGTCTTTCAAATCAAGTTCTTCTATTTCATACATAAATACAAATGAATTTCTGTAATATATTATTTTTTAATCTTTGATTATACAATATACATAAAAGCCCTAGCCGAGTGGTCAGAGCAAATTCCGCCATCGTGTCTTGGAATTAGGGAATTCCATGACAAAAGTACTACTTATTTCTGTACCCATATAACTATTCGTCCTATTATTAATAAAAGAAAAGCAATAACGATCCCGAAAGCCCATCCACCTAGCTCTATTTTCATTTGTTGCCACCGGGTTAACTGCTTCTCGACCGGATAGGGTACATTAATAGAATCGTTTATAAGAATCGTATCGGTACTATTTGTTGTTAGGTAGCGATACAGATACTTATATTTATACTGATAAACCGTATCACCCTTTACGAGCGTATAAATGCTATCTTGTTGATAGATACTATCGATCCGGATGCTATCGCGTGTTTGGTATTCGGTACGTACGGACTCGACCGGAACATACTGAACATTCCGACACGATGTAAACCATATTGCTGACGCCAGTAATATGATGATATAGATTAGTTTTCTCATGGCTGTTTGGCTTTAATCTTATCAATAATAGCTTTTTCACATCAGACTACCTTATTGTCAAACAAGAGAATAAACCACATTTCTCACATTCATCACACGAACTACAATTAGTTATACCAGTATTCATGATACTAGTAGACTTCTCCAATGCGGATAACAATTCGTTAATAGTCTCATTCATAAGCCTAGGTATTTAACTGTCTCATGACCGGATGACTGTATTACGAAGAAAATTAGAAAATTCACTCCTGACATCGAAGCAGGGACAAGCCTTGATATATTCCCTAGATTCTACCTCTCCGCTGCCATCCAGATCCGGCGAAGTATCGCGATGCCCGAGTACTTCAATAATAGGATACTCTTTACAGAGCTTCGCGACCAATTCGCGTAGTGCTGTCCTTTGAGCTGGAGTACGTGTATCAGCAGGCTTTCCAGATGTGTCCAGGCCTCCGATATAACAGATGCCAACACTATGCTTATTATACGAAGACTCTGAAAAGCCCTTAGTATTACAATGTGCTCCGTCAATGCTCAATGGGCGTCCATTCTCTACCATTCCGTCCAGGTCGATAACGAAGTTGTAACCGGTCTGATTGAATCCCCGGGCCCGATGCATCCGATCAATATCTTTGGCTCGTAAATCCTGTCCGGCACGCGTGGCCGAACAATGGATGATAATTGCATCAATTTTCTTCATTTCTTCTCCTCCTTATTCTTTGTTATTGGACCAATCTTTATCAAATTGACACGAAAAATGATAGCTATCAAAATGGCTGTTCCTAACCAATGCCAAGAATCTTGAAAAATAAACTCCAAAACTTCAATCATTTTGCACCTCCTTTTTGTAGATAGTTCGTTAAATAGGGAATGTTTTTTATAAACTCAACGCTCAGCACATAATGCAGGAAAGCTACTACCTTGTAACCATTGCTAGAGTTAGGGAGAATTTCTTTGATATTCCTCAGAATATTTACCCCGTAGAAATAGAAAACGCTATACGTAATAAATGAGACACATTGAAGTGCACCTTCCGGATTTCCTTTGTGTTCACCAATAAAATAGATACAACTAACTAAGGCAAAGAAAATAGTTGCTTCTACGATGCATCTCCAAGCCTTTTTAAAAGAAAAGCTTTCATGATTGATTAGTAGGGCAGTAAGAAGCCCACAAATGAAGTTGAGGGCAAATACAGCAATAAGGCTTTTGATCTCCCCTGAGATAGGATTAAGATAAGCAGCTATACCGGTAATCAATCCAATAAGTAAGTTTTTGAAATAATCCATAATCATTTATCTAAAATATTAATACTTCATTTCAATACCTCGCTACAATCATCAATAGCAGTCTGGAATACCTGTTTCACTTCCTCGGGAGTCAGCCCGTGATCCTCGTGTAGAGAAAAACCAGTCACCCCGTTTTTTGATATATTAAAGAATCCGACAACTGTTTCATCATTAGAAATTTCAGCTGTGACATCTTTTACAGCCTCAGTGCCGCGAGTTGACATCCTGTACTTGATCTTGATATCTGCAGTAACCTTTGATACTGCTGTACTGTTAGTTGCTTTAATATTCATTCTTTACCTCCTTTTTCTATTAAGTCATAAATCTGTCCATAAACGCCAGCGGTGAAAAATTCCGCACAAATCTCCTTTAGGAGAGTAGCATCGTCTGTTTCAATATCAAGCATACCTCGATTGTTGATAATCTGCTGCAGCATTTTATAAGCACGTAATTTTTTAGCCATATCCATACCTAGTTGAGCATTCATGCCGGTAGCATACAAGGCTTCTGAGATCATATCACGAAGAGATTTCTTCCTCTCCTTACCATCGACTAATTCAACTGCTTCTTGACCTTTGTGATCGAGTAAGTTTCGGTTTAAATTTACTTTCATAATTATACTTTCAAAATTAATATTGTGAACATTCTACAATCATTCCTTTTATAATGTGAATCTTCATGTCTTTAGAGGCAATACCTTCTAACTGATTATTTTTAAGTCCATAAAGCCATGCATCCGAAACGACTGAAACTGAATTCCCGCTGTTGTCTTGAGGGAAAAATCCTTTGGCGGAAACGTCGCCTATCACATGTACATTACCATCGAAAAAACCTGCATAAATATAGTTTGATGGATAAGTCGGATTTGTCTTTGATGAACCATATATCGCCGCACTACCACCTGCATTTGCTCCGATTGCTGCTACTCCAAAGCGCCCGTCTGTAGCGGGATTGAAGATCACATTAACAACGCCCTCTTTAGATGTTCCTGATCCTAATTTTAAGCTACGTGATGTCCCACCAAAATAATCGGAACGTGTCCAGATAAGACGTCCTTTTTCAATAGTAAATCCACCAACAAATCCAACCTCAGCATCAATTCGTCGTACTTTAATCAAGTCAGTATTAAGATAACCTCCTATGATAATAGTACTACCGAGCTGCGCAGCTTCAACGGCATCTTTAAAAGCCAATCCGCCTAAACCGTCTCTGTCTACTTTAGAATTAATCACTGTCTGCAGATCACTATGAAGCGCAGTAATAGTAACAGCACCTTCCAAATTGATCTTAGATGAATGGATTGTTGTTGCTCCGCCCGCCTGGTTGATATAAGATATAAGCGTATTACCATTTTCCAGCTCCTTAGAAGCGTATATCTTGTTACCGTCTGCCGTGGTAATCCATCCGGCTGTATCAATACGTTGTGTAATGCTATCTACACGTGTTACTTGTGCGGATATTCTATCGCTCAGTATATCTAATTCTGCCTTGTTATCGTCGGCGAACTGTTTGAGCGCATCCTGTATTGATTGATTAGCTGCTTCGACGGCTGTATTGAAACTGGCTAAAGTTGAGTTAAAGAGAGCGAATTTATCATCAACGTTTTTTTTCTCCGCAATAGTGGTCTGCCCGTCAGCAATAGCAACGTTGATTGCTGCGAGGAGATTGTCGATAGCCCCAAAGAGAGAGATTTTAGCATTGAGTAGGTTAGTCTTAGCAACACCAACCAAGTATGTATTTACATACAGCTTATTATATGTAGCTTCTACAGAGGCTTTCGTGTTCTTGACTGTATTGATATATTTCTCAATAGCTTTAGCTTCTGCTTCTGATATAATACCGTCAGCAAACGCACCGTCGATATAATCATGTAAATCACTAACATCACCGTTTACTTTTTCAGCGGCTTTTGCGGCATCCGCCGCATCCTGTAACGCTTCCAGTGCTTTTTTCATAGCATCATCGGCGAAAGACTTTAACTTGTCCTGTATGGACTTATTAGCTTCTTCGACAGCAGTATTAAAGTCAGCATAAGCACTGTTGAAGCCTGCAAACTCTGTATCAACAGCCTGTTTTTCGTCTGGAGTAGTAAGCTTGTCTGCAATGGCGGTATTGATAGACTTGATAAGGTTCTCAATGCTTCCCATTAACGTAACCTTTGCATTGAGCAACCCGGTTTTGGCCGTTCCTGAGAGATAAGGATTTACATACAGTTTGTTGTATGTAGCTTCTACAGCTGCTTTCGCATTGTTTACTGTGTTGATGTACTTTTCGATAGCACTAGCTTCCGCCTCGGATATTACACCGTCAGCAAATGCGCCATCTACATAATTATTTAGATTGGAAACTGCATTGTTTGCTTCACTGGCACTCTTGGCTGCCGCATTGGCTGCTTCCATAGCAGCAGCGGCCTCTCTTAATGCTTCTTCTGAATAACCTTTCAAGGCATCGTGTATCGCTTTATTGGCTGTTTCTACGGCGGCGGTGAAGTCGGCATACGCAGAATTAAACAAGACATACTTATCATCAACGTCTTTCTTTTCTGCAACAGTTGTCTGTCCATCCGCAATAGCATCATTGATAGACTTGATAAGATTCTCAATGCTTCCCATCAACGTAACTTTAGCATTAAGTAATCCCGATTTGGCCGTTCCTGAGAGATAAGGGTTCACATACAGTTTGTTGTATGTTGCTTCTACAGCTGCTTTCGCATTATTTACTGTGTTGATGTACTTTTCGATAGCCTTAGCTTCTGCCTCAGTAATAATACCGTCAGCAAATGCACCGTCGATATAATCATGCAGACCTCCAACAGCATCGTTTGCATCAGCTGCAGACTTCTGAATAGAATCAATCAGATCACTAACTTCAAGCCATTCCTCCAAATTTTCTAATCCGGAGGATCCTGCCTTAATTTGAATATTTCCACCTATTTCACTTTTAACCAGGTCGAAGTATGTCTTTCCATCCGGAGAGATGATCCGTTCTGTCGTTACGCGGCCCGGCAGAATCTCAGTGAATCCATATAACTCAACGAAGCTGCGCTCACCTTCATACTCACTGTTTAGGATGCCGGTTAGTAGGTGATAATATCCTGCTATCTGTTCCATTTTGATAGCTGTTTCACTAAGAAGGAATGTGCCGGTCTGATTCTCCTTGCTGCATACAGCATACAGATAATATTTCTTCTCTGGGGCAATAAGCGTCGGAGAATTATATTCAGCCATATCCCAAAACTTGTATTCGCTAGCCTTGTGTTCAGACGACACAGCTTTTATCCCTAGCGTCATGTGTTGGATAATGCCGGCAGGCGAATGTAGAACCTTTGTATTGATATTGTAAGTAATGTTATGAGATACTTGTACCGGGACCGCTTTTGATCTGACAAAGCGGAACTGCAAACTTTCATCACCTACAAGTAACTGCATCGTTTGTATCGTGATGGGGTTGATTGATCCGGAGAAGTTCAATAAAGCATCTTCAAGCATAGACATAGTTTCCTTTGCATCACGAAAACGGCGCTTGGTAAATCGCAAAGAATCTTTATACTTGATATCTACGTCAACTTCATTTGTCTCGATTTTATCTAGTTCGCTGGTTACGGACGTACCAACTGGATCATTTGATAATTCTATTTCCGGAGAATAGGGATTGTTCACATAACGCTTGATTCCTATCATACGAATAAGCGAACCTTCCGGATGAAATTGGCTATCGGAGAAGTTTACATAACCGCCTAATACAATTTTACCGCCTATCTTTAGCCAGCGTTTCTTTGCCCAGATACCGTCCAAGGTCCCGGTAAAAGTGAATTGCTTATCTTCATGCTCAAAGAGATATTTAGCAGCTTCCTTGAATACTTCCCAGCTCGCACCTGTCTGCTCTTCATCATTACAGATATATGAGTTCGGTAACTGAATGCCAAATACTGCGTAAGTATCGCCTGTCTTAGGATGCCAAACATCATATTCCGGCATAGTGATACCGTCGATCTCCTGTGGAACTATTTCAAAACGTCTACCTGCTTTCTCTATTTCTCCATCCTCTTTAAGAATGGGCTCATGGATATACTTGACTTCAAACTCTTTGCCTGTCAGTATACCTGTTTGGAAGATGACGGTCATGGTCTCTCCGGCTATCAGACATTTCTTAAAATCAAGATCGTTAGGTATATCGCTATCTACAAAATCATAGAAGTTAGTCTCCTTATTAACCTCGATAACAGAACTAACAGTACCAATACGAGAAGGATAGATTGCAGTGCAGTCTAGACTATCCTCTTTACCTGTAACTAAGGTCTTGTCAGCACGCATGACACTGGTTCCGTCTGCATCAGTTATATACGTTCTACCTTCATAATGAAGGGTCTTAGATTTGGGTAGTAACAGATATTTAGCTCCGTATGTCGAGTAGTTGATATTTCGATCAGAAGTTTCTACTAGGACAATTTCGGGCGGTATATCTCCGGATTCCCGACCAACACCAACCTTGAAACCATGGCCTTTACCATAAGACAGCTTCAAAGGATTATTCTTGTTATATTCAACTTTACGAAGATGAACCGTCTTTCCAGTAATCTGCCATTCCGTTTCATACGTATCTGCAAGTTGATTAAGGGCAGCAAGAATATATGTGTGATTATAGTTGATAACTTTATCTGTTCCTTCGATGCAATCACCGACTTTCCAGCCCATATCACGACGATTTAGGTTCTCGACGAGTAATCGTAGGTGTTCATGTGCTTTAGCTGTATATGCGAATTTGATGCTGTTATCTGCAATATGACGAACTTTCCACATCATAGCATCCGCTTTAGCTGTTTCAAGGATAAGCGTATATTCAAAGTTGCGCTCACCTTTCTTCTTGAAATTACTATCTTTTTTGAGAGAATAACGCTTTCCGTAAAAGTCGCACCAAGTTCCGACCGGTATTTCTAAGTATCCCGGATAGGAAAAATACAAATTAAGTGTATCCTCTGCCATAATCGCCTCGTAAGAGTAACTTTCGTCCTTTACATCGAGTTTTATTTCCTTGCTACCATTATATAGAATTATCATATTGTCTGATTAGAATTATAATCTAAAATATAATCAGGTATGTGTTTTTAATGCTATTCAAATAATAGTTTTTCCGGATAACCTACTGTGTAATCATACTCTTCAATCTGCGACACGATATACATCTTTTTTATAGCTGCAAGATGCAGCTGTGTCACATTATAGCAGTCGAGGGCATATAATTCTAGAGAATTTAACATTGCTAATGCGTTAAGAATAGGAATAGTATACTTCACACCATCGAACCACAACACTGTTTCGGTCCTTCCCATGTCTTGTTCTATTGAAATGGAGTTCTTCAAACCAACTCGAGTATCCTTATCAAGCCACATTTCTTTCCCACTCAAAGTAAACGAATTAACCGCCTTTGACTTGTCATACAGCAAGATACGATTTACCTTCATTTCTTTTATTTCATCAATAGAATACTCATGCTCTACCAAAATGGGAACACCATTATCACCTTCGTAAATTTCTTTTCCTTCAGACTGACCTTCTAACAAATCATTGTAATAGTCGTCCTCAATTTCTACCGAACCCTCAATTGGTTCATCGTAAAATCCTTGTTTCCAGTATTTCATAATACATTCATTTAGTTATTTGTTTATATAAAATTAGTTCTCTTGGAACTACGTACGCTTTGAAAGATTTCTCTAATATTGGAGTTAAATCACTTGGACAAAACGGTTATCG
>ENA-UERN01002211-UERN01002211.1-human-gut-metagenome-genome-assembly--contig:-NODE-2211-length-15864-cov-5.244632_pt1 | contig 15864 bp, 10 predicted proteins | sample MGYA00242950_ERZ507950 | MGnify/ENA primary metagenome ERZ507950 (study PRJEB26167, sample SAMN06115515) | human gut metagenome | host: Homo sapiens | place: China:Ningxia | collected 2014-11-26...
ATCCAAATATTCGATCCTTTTCTCCTTTCATTTTCATACTTACTCACGAAATTACGTTTCTTTTCTTGATTTTATCACGCAAATCAAACAAAGTAAAATCATATTATTTTATAAAGTAATAAATCGTCATTATACCGGCTATAGTCTGAATTCAAGTCTGTCGTCATTTAGATATAAAAATATAGTAAAAGCCCCGGAGTTTTGTGATTCCGGAGCTTTTACTATATTTTGATACCGGATTGCTATGTGCTTCGCACTTTCGCAATCCTAAAACTATTCAAACATTGCGCTCTCAGCGCCTTCAATCTGAAGATTGGTCTGATAGAATTTGGTCAGAGCACTGATTGCATACTCCACATCCTTCACACCGGCTGTCTCGTAGCAGGAGTGCATACCAAGCTGCGGAAGACCGATATCTACCGCATGGACGCTGACCTGTGTATTGGACAGATTGCCCAGTGTGGAACCGCCTGCGCTGTCGCTGCGGTTTGCAAATGCCTGAACCGGTACACCAGCTTCATTGCAGATATTGGTAAATACTGCACGGCTGAATGCATCCGTGGTGTATTTCTGGTTCGCGCTCTCCTTGATGACGATACCTTTGTTCATCCAGGAGCAGTTGACTGCATCCGTCTTCTCCCCGTGGTTCGGGTGAACGGCGTGTGCGTTGTCGCAGCTTACGAGGAAAGAACCGGCAACTGCCTGATAGTAGTCCTCCGGCGTCTTGCCAAGCGCACCGTTGATGCGGTGCAGGACATCCTGTAAGAAGGTGGACATCGCACCCTGCTTCGTATTGGAACCAACCTCCTCATTGTCGAAGCAGCAATATACGCTGACATCGCGCTCATTCTTCGCCGCCAGAAATGCTTTCAGGGAAACGTAAGCGCACTGTAAGTCGTCCAGTTTCGGGCTGGAAACGAACTCGTCCGCATAACCCCAGATCGTACCCGGCTGACGGTTTACAAGGAAGAGATCTTTGCCTAAAATATCTTCCACGGCCACGCCAAGCTCTTTTGCGATCATCGCGTCAAACGCGCCCTTTTTCAGCGCTCCGGCAGAAAACAGCGGGCATAAATCAACCTGGCGGTTGTATTTGTATCCATTGTTCACCTCACGGTTGAAATGAATCGCTACGTTCGGAATGATGAACAGATCTTTATCGATGTACAGAAGTCTCGCGCTCACGCCCTGACCGTCCTTTACCAGCACACGGCCTGCGACAGTCAGAGGGCGGTCAAACCAGGTGCTGTCGATCATGCCGCCGTATGCTTCTACATCGAGACGCAGATACTCGCCCGGACCATTTAACTCCGGTACATTCTTGATCTTGTAAGTCGGTGAATCACTGTGGGAGGCGCACATCTGGAAATGGTAATCGCCCAGTTCCTTTCCGACGCGGAACGCAATGATACTGGAATGGTTGCGGATCGTGTAATACGTTCCGCCCTGCTTCACGTCCCAGCAAGTTCTCTCCGGCAGATAGGTAAAACCTGCCTCATCCAGCATTCCCTTGATCGTCTCAATCGAATGAAACATACTCGGGCTGTTCTCAATAAAAGTCAATAATTCCTTCGCAGCATTCATCATGCAGACTTCCCTTCTCTCTTCTTAATCGCCGGTAAAATCAGTCCCAGTGCTACCAGAACGACTGGTGTGATGACATTCAGCATGGTTGTGTACAGATCACCCTGTTTGTACATACCTAATAAGCAGCAGGCTGCGGTCAGGATAAAGCACCATGCGCCAAAGCCCAGTGCCACTCCGTTGTTCTTCACGAAACGATACTCGCGCTCAAACTTATCTGAATGTTTGCGAAGCATGAAGTACGCAAAGAATACCCACAGATAACGCATCGGCATGGTAACCGAATTAAGCTGTGTCAGCTGGCGCAGAACCGTATCCGCATTCGGAACCAAAACCTGAGCCAGAATGATGGAACCGGACAGGATGACTACCATCCAGATACCATTGACGTAAGCGCCAAATTTGTTTTTCTTTAAGAGCTTGGTCGGGATGAACTGACGCGCATCCTCGTTGTCAAGCAGCATACGAAGCGGTGCATCGATGCTGACTACCAGCGTCGAGAACTGGCCGATCGCGTTGCAGGCTGCATAAATGATCATAATCAGGTTTCCAACGCCGTAATACTCACCCAGTTTCTGGAATGCCCAGTACTGTCCATTCGCATTGTAAGAGTCAAAATTAGCCTCAACCAAGGATACATCGAACATCATACCCATCGCGATTGTACCGAAGATCGCGCAGACGATTACCATGATCGCTGCAAAAATCATACTCTTCGGGAATCCCTTGGACGGATCCTCTACCTTGTTTACATATGGGGAGATCTTCTCACAGCCGCCGACTGCAAATACAAGGATGGACAAGCTGCTGAAATACTTCCAATCAAAATGCGGAATCAGGTTTTTCAAGCTGAAATCCACCGACAGGTAACCACCGTTCGGATTGATGACCGGTGCAGCAAACATCAGCAGAATGTACAGGATACTCATGACAAACATACTGGTTCCCGCCAGGGTAGCCAGTTTCTTTAACGGGTTTAAGCCGCGGCTTGCAACCCAGCAGAAGAACAGCAGTACCGCAAAGGTAACTAACTGAACCGCTTTCGTGTTAAAGGACGCATACTTCTCTGCGTTCTGGAAAATCATCCAACTCAGCGCTTTCAGACCGCCGGATCCCTTCGATGCGATGTAGGTGACATGGCAAGCCCAGTAGGTCCAACCTGCGTAGTATGCGGTCTTCGCGCCGGTTGTCTCATGAATCCAGGAGCTGACACCGCCGCCCGAATTCTTAAATGCGGAACCAAGCTCTCCGACCATCAGTGCGTACGGTACAAAGTACAGTGCGAACATCAGAATCCAGGAGAAGATAACCTGTGTTCCATTGAAGTATACGAAACCATTTAAAACGTTTCCAAATCCCCAGAGGGTGGAGAAACACATAAAGGAAAGCATATACCACTTGATTTTGTTTTGTTGTGATTTGTTCATATCTTATTTTCTCTCCTTACTGAAAGTATCTTTTTTATTCTCTCATATGCTGCGTTAATTGTCAAAAGTATTTTTTTATTAACCCAGTATTTTCCAGTCCGAATCGGTAGTATTCTGTAGTTTGTGGCTATTTTTTGTTAAATCCATACAATATGCACCTATTTTTTCCCCAAAAAAAGCGGCGATTCGAAAGAAAACGCCGCTTTTTGCCTCTTGTTTTATAAATATCGTTTTCGATATACACAGCTCCTCCAGCGCCACGTTAACCCCCGCGCAGAGGAAGTGCCAGAGACTTAACTTCTGTCCCTACTTCATATAACCTTTCAGCGCCCACTCATACATCTCGATCGCCTGCTGCAGGTTCATGTTAGCTGTCTCCTTATCGATCTGCTTTTCCAGTACGGAGACTTCCTCGCTCTTGTACTCCATCTGAGTCGCCATGCCAAGCTCCAGCTTCTTCTGCATCGCATTCATCGCCTGCGTCTCTGCTGCCAGAGACGCATCGGCAAGCTGCAGGGCTGTCTGCTTCTGCATGATGTCGTTGTAGAGTGTCTGCATACTGGAGCGGATCGTCTGCTCCTGGTTCTTGATGGTGCGGTCCATGTTTTTCTTATCAGCTGAACCTTCTGCCATATTGGCATAGCCGCGCTTATTGGACTGTAAGGATAGGTTCTGTTGGAGCGCCGTCTGTGTGTCCGCCGCCAGGTTCATTGCCGCGATCCGTCCAAGATCCGCCTGCGGCAGATCCTGGATATCCGGTTCCGCGTCATAGGTCCAGCCGGTCTGGACGCAGAGCTGCTGGTGCTGGGTCTGAAGCCCCGCTTTCGTCTGTGTCAATGTGGATTGAAGCGACTGCAGCGATTTCTGTGCATTTAACACATCAATCTGGGTCGCCTGACCGAGCTGCTGGCGTTTCTGAGTCATCTGCAGTGTCAGTTCCTGCAGTTCCAGCGATTTCTCCATCAGCGGAATTGTCTTTTTGACCTGATTATACGCCGCAAACGCTGCCTCTACCTGTACCACGACCGCATCCTGGCTGTTCATATAGTCCAGACGGTCCATCTCGCTGTCACGGTAGGAGGCATCGGCCGACTGCTGCGTTTTTAATGCATTCTGCTCGACCATCACCGATGCAGACATCAGGCTGGCATACGCACTTGCCATGCCCGGCACTGCCAGATAATCCTCAATCTGGTCTGCCTGATCCCGCAGGTTATCCGCGCTGTCATACAGGTCATTTGCCTGATTGTACTGCTTATCCTGCACTTCCTTCGCATTCTTTGTATCGCGTCCTGCCTGATAGGTTGTCTGGTTGTTTAAATACGTCGGGTTGTACTCCTGTACCAGATACGGCAGCTCGCTGTATTCCATCACATTGTCCTGAAGCTTCGCCCATGTATCCGCATCGTAGGCGAACTGCGGGCTGGCAGCCAGCGCCGCAAATGATCCCTGCAATGCCAGAACCGCTGCTGCCGCTGCGCTCAGAAGCGCCGTTTTCCTTCTTCTATGTTTCATTTCCGGTTCCTACTTCCTTTCTGTTCCCATTCACGTTACGGTTCACGCATACGTGTCCAGTAACGGAATTTGCCGTGGCTTCGCATTTAAATACGGCAAATTCCTGACGAACTACTTGCTTACAATCAGGCCTCTAACTGCCCACTCATAATTTTCCACCGCTTTGGTATATTCCAGCTCGGCGGTCTTATACGATGCCACGCTGCTGAGCCAGGAACACTCAAGCCCCAAATAATTGGCTCTTGAGAGCATTCCCAGTGCGTTCTGGCGCTTTGCCGCCTCGTAACTCTGCGCGGCCGCCTGATATCCGGCTGCTGCACTGTCATACGCCTGCTTCTTGGATACTACCGCCGCATAGAGGTTCTGGATTGTGATCGCCACCGAATCCTCGGTATAAGCAACGTTTCTTTTTTTGACCGTACGGTTGGAAGAACCCGTTGCCTTATTTGCACGTACCGACATCAGATCATAATTCGCACTGACTGCCGCCTGTGTATCGGTACCCAGATCCATTGCCGCGATCCGGGACGCATCCGGAACCGGCACATCCGCAAAGGTTACCGGCGCATCCGCGCCAAATCCAAGTAGCATTAAAATATTCTGTTTGAGCTGCAATGCCCCGTTTTCTGCCTGCTGGGCGCTGGAATTGGCCTGTTGCAGCGCCTTCTGCGCCGTCAGGACCTCCTGCGCGGAAGCACGGCCGAGCGCCTGCATCTTCTGTGCGGCATCGGCATTTACCTGGCACATTTCCACATTCTTTTTCGCTGTTTCCACCTGCGGGAGCAGTTCCTCATACTGGATGAGCAAGTTCTGCACCGCCTTGACTAACTTATTCTTTGTCTGACGCAGGGTCCGGGCATAGGTGCCGGAAAGCTCCTTGTTCGTAAGCTTTGCCCCCTGTTTGCGCAGCTCTCTCGCTGCCGCCTTGTAGCCCTCAAACAGCTCTCTCGTCTCCGCATCCATATCGTCGGACTTCAGGTCCATCGCATCTTCCATGAGGGCGCTCGCCTCTGCCGCCAGGGCAGTTCCCGCCGACTGGCTGGTCGTCTGGCTGTAGAGCTGGGAACGCAGGTTTAAGTACGTGCTGTTGTACCCCTCGATTCGCCATGCGATCTCGCCATATTCCAGCGTCCCATCCTCTAGCTGTTCTTTGGTGTACGGGGAAGTTTCCTCCTCCACCTCGGTATTGCCGCCCGTCAGCACCGGACCGGTCGCATCGTCGCCAACCAGCGCATCTGAGCCGATCCCCGGCGTTTTAGCCGCATATGCCGGCATCGTCATAGCCGTGCTGACTAACGCCGCCTGTAAAAGAATGGCAAACAGTTTTTTCCTGTTTTTCTTCATCTTACTCATCTTCATTTCCTTTCGGCGCTCTGCGCGCCCGCTCCCGATTCTATCCCAGCGCCCCGTTTCAGGATGCCGAGTGTCAGGGCAAACCGTTCCCGGATACGGTTTTCCGGAACTCCGTCGTGAAAGCTCTTGATCTCCATCGCGATCGCCATCATCGCCATGCGGAAAAAACTCATATATTCCTCCCAGCCCATCTTCCGCAAGGATTTTCCCACGCACGACTCATAGGCGGCACGTTCCAGCTTCCGTCCACGCACGGCGCGTGGACTGTCCGGATCGGAGCTGAATATATCAAAGATCAGCGCCTCGCGGCTGCTGCACTCCATGATGTTGCGGATGAAATCGGTGCGTCTCTCATCGCGGCACAGGGCAAGCGAACCGTTTAAAAACTGCCCTAACATCTCCCAGATGTCCCCCTGCGCCTCTTCAAGGCAGCGCACGCCGCACTCATAAAATTCATTGATAAAACTCTCACACAGATATCCTAAAACATCCCATTTACTGTCAAAATACGTATAAAAACTGCCCCGGGAGATCCCGGCATCTTCTATCATACGGTTGAGCGATGCTTTTTCTATCGTTGTCCGCGTATATTCAGCCATACACGCGTCCCGGATTTTCTTCTGTTTTTCCTCCGGCAATCGCTTAAATCGTTCCGACGGCATCTTCTTCTCCCCCTTTTTCTATCCGTACAGGCAGCTTCCCCGCCCCGGGTCCGCCGCCTGACAGATTCACTGCTTAACCTGCTTTTCCTTAGTCGCAGTCCAGCTTATCATACTCATCTTCTTTGCCTTTTCCCATGTTATAAACCACCCGGTAGAAGGACGGAAGCAGTACCAGCGTCAGGATCGTCGCCGCAACCAGACCGCCGACGTTTACAAGCGCTAAGCCCTGCATCATCTTGCCCGCCTTACCAAATGCCAGACAGTTCGGGATCATCGCAATGATGGTCGTCAGTGTCGTCATGCAGATTGGGCGTACACGGATCGCACCGGCTTCTACCAGCGCCTCGTCTAACGGCATCTCCATCCGCAGCTGGTTCACCGTATCCACGTATAAAATACCGTTGTTTACAACCGTACCGACCAGCATCAGGAAACCAAGCATGGAGTTCATACTGATCGGGCAGTCCGCCAGAAACAGGAATCCAAAGGAACCGATCAAACTGAACGGGATCGTTGCCATAACCATCAGGGAGAATTTCGGGGACTCAAACTGGATCGCCATGACAATGAAAATCAGAAAGATCGCTGTGACAAGCGCCATTCCCAACGCGGAAAGCTCCTCGCCCATCGACTCATCCAGGCTATTGGTCGCCATCTCAACGCCGTACGGGAATTCCCAGTTCTGCACGAAGCTCTTGACATCTTTTTCAGCCGTCTTCTTATAATCTGCCTGTGCCTGCATCGTGATCGATACCTGGTACTGTTTCTCTTTTCGTGAAATCTCCTGTGGGCTATCCTGGTAGTAGATCTCTGCCAGATCCTCCAGCGGAAGCGTATTACCCGTCGCCGTCGTGATCATCATGCCCTGCAGTTTCGCGATGGAATCGTAGCGATCCGGCGCAAATTCTACCTTCACGTCCTGATCATTGCCGTTGACGGAGATCGTCGCCGCTTTCACACCGCTTAAATTACTGTATACCATCGAACCGATGCTGGCCGGGGTCAGTCCCTCTGCCTCTGCCTTAACCGGATCCACATTTACCTTGATAACCGGCGCCGCATTCTCAACAGAAGAATGTACCTGCATAACATCCTCGCGCTTGCGAAGCTCAGTTACCAGATCATCCGCTGCCTTCTTTAGGGTGTCGTAATCGGTACTCTGCAGATCCACCTCAATTGAATCACCGCTGCTCATGCTGCTGCTCATACTGCTGCTGCCCTGTTCCAAGGTAATGGTCGCATCAACGTAGTTCTGTGTCGCATATCTCCACTTCTCGATAACCTCGTCCGTGGAAAGTTTTCTCTTATCTTTTAAGTAGGCATTCAGCGTCACATCACTTCCGGAAGTCATGCTGACACCACTGTTTCCATATGTCATCAGGTAATGATCCACATCCTCGTCTGTCTCTACCATATTTTCCAGATCGAGCACAGTGTCACGGATCGCCGATACCGAATAACCCGGTTTCGTCTTGATCGTCATCGTGACGATACCTTCATCGATCGAAGACATCAGCTCCAGGTTCAGTCTGGACGCCATGAGGATGGACAGGACAACCAGCACTGCAGTCGTTCCGAATACAAGCGCATAGCGCTTGATGACATGCGGCATATGCTTGCGATACCAGCCCTGGATGCCTTTGATTATACGTCCTGCCGGCGCATGATCCTTCTCAACCGGATGCCAGAACATATAGCAGAGCGGCACGATGATGACTGCTGAGAATAAGGAAGCCGTCATACAGAAAATGATCGTGTACCCGAGCTGTGTAAAGAGCTGTCCAGACATACCATTTAACATCAGAAGCGGAATAAATACAACACAGGTTGTCAGCGTACCGCCGGTGATCGAGCCGATCATCGTGCGCGTACCTTCCAGCGCCGCATCATAGAAATCCAGTTTTTCCTTTGCCCGGAAACATCCGTCGAGGACGTTGATCGAGTTATCAACCATCATACCTACACCGAGAACGAGCGACGTCAGGGAAATAATATTCATTGAGAATCCCATCGCCGCCATACAAATGATCGCCAATACAACGGAGATCGGAATGGACGTACCTACGATGACCGACGCACGCAAATCGCCATAGAATAAGAACAGAATGATCATGGACAGGATGATCGCCAGGATCAGGGTCTGGATTACGCTGCTTAAAGACTGTTTCAGCGTGTCACTGGCATCATCTACCACGGTGATTTTAAGACCCGGATACTGCTTTTCAATTTCCTGCACCTTCTTGGTTACCTGGTTGGAAACCTCGATCGCGGTGGAACTCTGCTGTTTTTTGATTCCCAGGGAGATAACATCTTCGCCATTGTAACGTCCGATCGAGCTTGCATCCTCCAGCGCCTCATAGACATTTGCGATATCAGAAAGATGGATCGTCTCACCGTTTGCCAGCGGAAGTACGACATTTTTCAGACTTTCCGTGCTCTTAAATTCGTTGCCGACACTGACGTCGAGATCCTGTTTTCCAACCCGGACATCGCCCGCCGGGATCGTGAAATCGGCGGCACCGACTAACTGTGCAACCGTATTCATATTCAGGTGGTACTGTGCCAGTTTTTCCGGAATCAGTTCCACGCGGGTGTAGCTATCCTGACCGCCGGCAATCGAAACCTCGCCGACCGAGCTTAATTTCTCAAACTCAGGAACAATTTTGTCATCTACATATGTATAAAGGTTCTGATCAGCGTCGCCGCTGACTGCCAGCGTAACCGTCGCCATCGAGTTGATATCCAGCTCCATGATATTCGGATCGTTGGCATCGTCCGGCAGATCGCTCTGAATGCCATCTATCGCCTTTTTCAGGTTAATGTATGCGGTATCCATGTTGGTACCGTACTCATACTGGACAATGACGATCGATACATTTTCACGGGAAATGGACTGTACCTTATCGACCGAGTCCAATGATGTGATCGCATCTTCTTCTTTCTTGGTAACCAGATCGGTTACGTCCTCCGGGCTGGCTCCCGGATACACCGTAGCGATGATTAACATCGGCATCTCCATCTCTGGCGTCAGTTCCAGCTTCATGCCCATGACGGACTGAAGGCCGAAGTACGCGATGGTAATCAGACAGAGAATGATGGTAACCGGACGCCGCAGTGCGAGTTTTGTCAGTCGAATCATTCTTTGTCACCTGCCTCTGTCGTCTCCGCTGCTGTCTCATTGTTTCCGTCTGTCTGCGCGCCATCGGTATCCTGTGCTAACAGGACTTCTCCCTGATCCACCAGCTCGTTGCTCCAGCTCACGATGACCTGGCTGTCACTCGTCAGACCCGATTTTACTTCCATATTTTCATCGTCATAGATACCTGCTTCGATCTCGGTCTTCTCCGCTTTTCCATCCTCATAGAGATATACAAACGGGGCACCGTTGTCATAGCTGACTGCATCGACCGGAACGGTCAGCACCTGGCTGACATGGTCCATGATAACCGTCATTTTTACGCGAGAACCATTCGTAAGACCTGCTGCATCCGGCACCATCGCACGCGCGTCATAAAGGCCGCTGCTCTCGTTGACCATAGATCCGATTTCGGTTACAGTACCGGTGTAATCCGCACCATTTTTCTCCAGCGTCACGCTGTCGCCCAACTCCATCGTCTGGTGGATCTTCTCGGTGATGCCGAATTTAACCTGTAACTGGCTGGCACCGGAGATCGTGCAGATCTCGCCTGCCGGAGATACATGATCATGCGGCTCGACGCTCCGGGACTCGATCACACCGTCGATCGGCGCCGTCACGGTCGTGTATTTCACCTGCAGATCGTACTGGTTCTTCGCAGATTCATAGGAAATCTTCGCATTCTGTGCGCTGTTTTGTGCCTGCTCCATCGCCTCCTGGGAGACAAAACCATCAGCAAAGAGCGCCTGGGTACGGCTTAAATTGCTGTCCGCATTCTTTAAGGCAACGGAAGCCGCATCCACCTGTAGCTTTAACGCTGTCAACGCGTCGGAATCGATCTTGCACAGCGCCTGCCCTGCCTGGACCGTATCACCCGCCTGGAAGTAAACCTCCAGCACCTCGCCGCTCATCTTCGGCATGACGCTCGCGCGGGACTGCGGCTCTACCAGTCCGGTCAGATCCGTGTACAAGCTGATGTCCTGACGAACCGGATTTTCTACTCTTACGGTTGGACGGGATTCATATTCCACCGCCGTATTCTTATGACCGCATCGGGACAAAACGACAGCGCCAACAACTACAATCGCAGCCAGCGCCAGAATCTTTCCTCTTTTTTTCATAATTTCCTCCATCTATGCTTGTTCTTGGTAAAAATTTTTCTCAGTCTATATTTTACTCATCTCGTATACACTTTGCCACTCCCAAGTTCGGACAGGTGTGTACACAAATTCGCCAAAATGTATCTATCCATGTTCATCTTTTTTTCATGGCACCCGAATTCTCCTGCCGCTGACCGTTTTTTCCGGGTACATGACAGCAAAAACGCAGAAAAAACCAACCAAATACCGCTGATTCCTCCTGCGTTTCCTTGTTCCATTTTCTAATTGATAATAATTCGTAACTGTTCAGTACCTTCACAGTCACGCGCAGACCTACTGAACAGTTACAATAATTCTCAAAACTGCCGGAAACCTGCTTTCCTAACGGACCTGCATAGGGTCACGCCCGGTGCATTTGCGGATCACGCTCATGAACGTGGCGACGCGCTCCTTCACATCCGCCTCATCCTTAAACGGCGCGTCAAACGCAACTCCCATAACCGAGAAAATGATGATCTGCACCGCCATCGCCGCCTCCGGCATCGTCAGGTTCTTAAACATACCAATCCGCTCCAGATGGTTATAAAAATACTGGTACACCTTTTCTCCCATCTGACGGCGCAGCGCCATGAACTGTACCGACTCGGACAATGCCCTGATATGCTTCTGATTTTCCATGATATACATATACAGCTGTGTCAGCGCCTTCTCCGGATCTGGCTGGCTCATCGTCTCTTCCATGACGCGCTTCATCTCGCGTTCCATCCGGTATTCCATCAAATCATATATATCTTTAAAGTAATAATAAAATGTTTTTCTTGTGATCCGGCTCCGCTCGACCAGCGCCGTGACCGTGATCTTCTCGACCGGTCTTTCCGACTCCAGCTCGATATAAGCCTCTACAATCCGTTCCTTCGTATTTCCCTGCTGCATACTCTTTTCCTCCGGCAAACCGTTGTTGTTTAAGTATAGTTTATAATTCAACAAACTGCAAGTATTGCCTGAAATTTCCATGTTCCTACTATGAATCCGCGTTACTGTTCACGGATAGGCACTTTTGGAACCGAAAGTGCCGTAAGAAAACGTGCTTACTTGTGAACAGCAGCCGATACGGCCGGTCCGATTTCGTGTTTCACACGCCCTTCCACCTGCGGCAGTTTCTGCGAGTATACAACCACCCGGTCGCCTTCCAGTATCTGCGTACCGCCGTCTGGAATGATGATCTGGCTGCCCCGCTTTATCATCACAATGATCGTATTCTTATAGAAGCGCGCCTCCGCGATCTTCTTACCACACCAGCGGTGATCTGGTGTCATCAAAATCTCTTTTAAAAGGATTCCCTGGCTGTCCGTAAAGCCCTCTGCACCCAAGACGACGGTATCCCCTTCCTGAATTACAGTCTGTCCTTTGGGCACAATCGTCTGCGCGCCGCGCCGGATCACTGTGATTAACATACCCGGAAGCATCTCGATCTCACAGATTTTACGGTTTTTCCACGGATGATTGTCCCCGATCGGAAGCTGCACGAACTGAATCTGCATATCGCCCGTATAGTCCGAGAACGTCCGCATGACATCGGTCGAGTTGTCAATCATGTCACATTTTTCTGCCACCTTCGGAAGCAGCGAACCCTGAAAAATGATGGAAAATAAAACAACGCAGAACACAATGTGGAATATATCATATTTCATATATCCCTCACTGAGCGTCGCCATGATCGCAAATACGATTGATGCCGCACCGCGCAGACCCGCCCAGGAAATAACCAGATACTGCCCGATCGGCGATTTCGACGGCGCGAGCAGCAAGCCAACCGCCGCCGGACGCGCCACAAATGTTAAAAACAATGCGATTGCGATCGACGGAAGCACGATCGACGGCATCTGCGAGGGAAACGCCAGAAGTCCCAGTAAGAAAAACAGAAGCATCTGCATCATACCGGTAAACGCATCAAAGAAGCCAACCAGCGCTTTCTGGTTCTTCAGCTCCTGATTTCCGAGGATAATACCGGTCAAATACACACTTAAGTAGCCATTTCCGCCAATCTGGGATGCAAGCGCGTAGGAAATGATTGCCGCCGCAAAGACAAAGATCGTGTCAAATCCCTCGCCATAAAAGGCATACCGCTTTAAAAGCCATGTCACCAGAAACGCGATCGCCGCGCCGGTCAAAAGCCCGAATGCGAGCTGGCGGATCAAAAGCAGAACCGCCGAACCGCCGCTCACACTCCCCGTCATCGCAGACAGCAGAATCACCGTCATCATGTACGCAAACGGGTCGTTGCTTCCGCTCTCTAACTCCAGCATGGATGCCGTGCCGTATTTGAGGTTCAGCTTGCGCGAACGCAGGATCGAGAACACGGATGCCGCATCGGTCGATCCAAGAACTGCGCCGAGAAGCATTCCTTCCATCAGTGCCATCTTAAGCACCAGATGACAGAACAGGCCGGTCAAAAGCGCCGTCAGCACTACACCCACCGAGGATAACAAAATCGACCGCCCCGCGACCGGCTTCGCCTCACTCCAGCGCGTGCCGAACCCGCCGTAAAACATGATAAAAATCAGTGCCACCGAGCAGACCTGTTCCGCCAGTGCAAAATTGCCGAATGGAATCTTAAAAATACCGTCCGATCCAAACAGCATTCCCAGCATAATAAAAATAAACAACGTCGGCACCCCCAGCCGCCCCGAAAGACGGCTTCCCGCGATGCAGACAAGGATAATAATCGCTACGACCAGAAGCGCAAATGAAGTTGAAATATGTATCATTCCTTTCTATGTTTAGTAGGTATCATAAATGTGGTGTTTTTATAATGATACAATATCTCTATGCCTCTTTCGTGTTAAGATTCCATTAAAAAGAGGAAATCTTACAGCGACAGATCTCCCTTCGCCCGCGCCCTCCGGTCGCGGATCGACTGGATCACCGGCACCAGGAACATTGCGACGATACCGCCCGCAAATCCATTGTTATAGAGGTTCATGCCCCCATACACGATCCCGACATTGAGCGCCACCGACGCGTGCAGAAAACCGGCTAACACGCCGCATAAAATTCCAAACTCTCCGGCGATCGGCGCCAGCGTCGTGGAAAAGAGCAGCGCCAGAAGTGCCGACGGATTCGTGATATCCCACGCCCGGACGGTGCTCGCAATGCAGACGCCCGCCATGATCGGGAAAATATTCCGCAAATGTTTTCCAGTCGCACTGAATCCAACGATGGTAAAGATTCCGCCGATCGTCGGTCCATTTAGGTTTCCACCGACTGCCAGCACAAAGAAGGTCGCAAACAGACCATTGAGTCCCATGTTGAGAAGCGTCACCGCACCGCCCAATTCCAGCAGGTAATCGGTACCGCCGATTCCCGTTGTCGCAAGGAGTTTTTCATACCCTAAAAGCGTATCTTTTCCGCGCCACAGCACTGCCACCACCGACATGCCTGCAAACAGGACAAATAGCAGCCCTAAAAGCATCGCATCATTGCCGGAGGACCAGATAAGACGCGCCTCCGTCTCAATTCCAAAGGACTTAAACGTGGAGACCAGGACCGTCGCAATGATGCCAGAGGCAAATCCCACATTATAAAGGGAATATCCCTTATGGGCATAGTGGGAATGCGTCGCGAGCGGTGGAAGCACGAATCCGATACAGATTCCCACCAGAATCGTCACACAGAAGCGCTGCCAGAGCGGCAGCTCCACCACGTGCATCAGCTGTGTGATGATCGGAGACAGGCTCGTTCCGTAGATGCCGACATAAATATAGTTGGATAAGTGCATTTTATGATATTTTGCATAGAGAAATACACCCAGAAAAATCGCCCAGATATTCATCAGATTTTTTCCGAACAAAGAGAATCCAAACATCAGACAGCAGGATGTGATCGTATGCCCGTCCATCTCCATCCCAAGACTATAGACAAAGTAGATGCTGATAAGCGCCATCATCCCGGCATTGACAAACGCGGCTCCCATGCCGCCGACCGCAATATAATCGGTGATCAGGAAATCCGGCTCTTTTATGATCCGCCAGAGTCCTGGTATGATGTCCGAGAGAGGCTGGATCATCAGTCCCACCACAATAAAATACAGCGGGATCAGCGCCAGAAGACCAAATTTTTCTGCACGTATATATATCCTGTTTCTGCCCATACATTCTCCTTTTTCTTTGTATTTCCCGTTTATTTTACTATAAAAACGCCCCCACTGTAAACAGCGGGGGCAAAATTTCCAGGAAAAATACGAACAGGACAGCCAGAAGCTGCCTTCCGGTCAGCGGATCTGGGACAGGATCCCGGGATCCTTGATCCGGTCGTCTTCTGCAAACAGCAGGATCTTTGACAGGATCTCCGCCGTCTTCGGATCGTCGTCCACAAAGGGAAGGAAGATCCGTCCCCGGTGCTGGGAGTGGACGGGCACCACAAATACCATGGCATTTCCCATCTGATGGACAACTCCGCTGCCCAGATGGACCGTATACTGCCCCAGCTTTCCGTCGATGAACGCATGGGTCTTTTCCAGACGGACATTTTTCAGCCTGAACAGCTCCAGGCTGCACTGGATGATGGCGCTGCGCATCTCCACCGTGGACCGGCTGGTCTCCGGATCCACGCCTCCCGCATGGGCCGTGCTGACAGCCAGATCCACATCCCGCATCACTTCACTGTATATGACGTCGGGAATCTCCCGTATCCTCAGAGGCTTCATGCTCTTTCTGTCATAAAATACCACAGCTTCCAGAGTCGGAGCCTCAATATCACTGGGAGAAAACCAATCGGCCATGGCATAGATACGGGCCACGATATTTTCCCTGTAATAGACCTTCTGGAGACCGTCCTCATAATCGGCCACCCAGCGTCTGGTCCGCAGGGTCCCCGCCGTTTTCTTCGGCTGGATCTGATTTCCCGCAAACATGGCTGATTCTGTCTTTTCCAGTTCCTCCTCCAGCTTCACATACAGCTCCCGGAATACCTGCTTAAAGGGCTGGCGGATCTGTTTTTCAAATAACAGCCTCTGGTACTGGTGCCAGCAGCCCTTCTCATAAAGATCTCAGGGATGGGCAATGAGAATTCCTGTGTCCTCCTGTACC
>ENA-UERN01002213-UERN01002213.1-human-gut-metagenome-genome-assembly--contig:-NODE-2213-length-15855-cov-4.345608_pt1 | contig 15855 bp, 8 predicted proteins | sample MGYA00242950_ERZ507950 | MGnify/ENA primary metagenome ERZ507950 (study PRJEB26167, sample SAMN06115515) | human gut metagenome | host: Homo sapiens | place: China:Ningxia | collected 2014-11-26...
CGTTTCGGGAACTTTGTTGCCGCCGTCGGAGTTATTGTTGCACCCCGCAAACGCGCCGCAACCCGCAACAACCACAGCCGATAATGTTAATGCCAACATTTTTACAAAAAATTTGTTTTTCATTTTTTATTGTTTTCGGCTTCTTTCGCCGCCGCCAGCACACAGAAACGTTTAATGGTGTTAATCTCTTTCACGTCGTAAGGCAAACCGTTAAAGCGGTAAATATCGTGCTGCCATTTAGTGAGGTCAAGCGTGGAACCCTCTTTCAGATAATCCACAAAATAATGTCCCCACGGCTCGTAAGTCTGCGAATACCCCGCGATAAGTCCCCAGTGATAAGAACCTATTTTTTCAAGATAGAACAACGGGAACAGCTCTTTTACGTCGTTGCCGGCAATACGGTTAAGCCATTCGTTGTTTATAAGCGGGCGCCCGTATTTTTTAAGATTTTCTATGATGATAATCATATTTTCATACGAACCGTAATAGTGGAAGGTTATTACGTCCGAAAGATCTACCGCCATCTTTTCCATTTCGCGCTTGGGCATAAAATCTTCGGTATAGCTCCAGCAATCGGCAGTAAGCGGCTGGATGGGGTTATGCGAGCGAATGATTTCGAAAAACTTTTTCATCGCTTTCAAACTTAAATTATCGCGCCTGCCGTTGCCCGGTTCGTTCCATACGTCCCAAATTTGCAAACGCTGGTCTTGACTATATTTCGCCGCGAGTTCGTCTACCATTTCGTAATATTTCGGCTCGATTTCGGGGTCGTCGAGCAGGCAATACCCGGGACCTACAAGTCCCGCCGCGTGTGGACCCGCCTTTATGCCGCTGTGATAGCCCCAGTCTACATTCTGTTTGCCGAACACCACGGGTTTGAATTTTTCTTTAGGAACCGTGCAGTCGTTGCCGAGCGTGAGCATTACTTTAAGCCCGTATTTATCGGCGAGCGTAAAGTATTCTTCGAGGTTATTCATAAAAGAATCGTGCTGATAATACCAGCATTCGAACTGAATAATGGCGCGCACGGCGTTAAACCCAGTTTCTTTTGCAAGATTAAATTCGTATTCTATCTGCTTAAAAACCTCTTCGTGTTCGTATTCCTGCCACATGGCTATGCGGTTTACGCAGTTCGACGGATAGCCGTTATACCCGCGAATCCAGGGTTGTTCGTTATACCATTGCCAGGCGCGTTCTTTACTCCACTGCCCTTTAACAAGTTTTTCTTCCATAAAAAATTCTCCTTTCGTAGGCAAAAGCCGTACGCCCTTATATTTTTCCGTATTTTTATTTTTGCGCGATTTTCGAATATCTCGATTTTTTATATCCGCTATATATCGCGATTAAACGTCCGCGTTTGTTTTTTTGTGCGATTAAAAATTAAAAAGTCTGCCTATAAGTCGTTTAATCGAGTATTCTGCCAGAATTTACGAAAAGCGTTTTTAAGGTTTGGGCAAGCTGAGCGCCCGCCTTAACGCTGTCTTCAACCACGGGGTGTCCGCCAACCGATTCGGTAACGCCTGCGTCAAAATCCAACGCCGCGATATACGGATATTTGGGTTTAAGCATCTGCGCCGCTCCGCTAACCGCACCCGCAAGCCCCGAGTTATGCACCATCATTCCGCTGCACAACACAATGGGAATATCGAACCCGTAATACGCGCCCACAAGCTTATCGACAAATTCTATATAGGCGGCTTCCATTCCCGCAAGAGAATAGCCTGCGTTACTGCTTAAACTGCGCAGATAGTCGTTGGTGCCGAGGTAAATAACCACGGCATCGGGAATATCGGAAAAATCATATTCGGGACATTCTCCGTTTTCCACCGACAAATCGACCGCCATACTTTTGTAGTTGTTGATAACCGAGAACGGCTCGGTTGCGGGATTTCGGAATTTTAAAGTAATTCCGCCCCTGCCGAACACGCCGAACGAAGCGCCCAGTTCGCTTGCGCAATAAGCCGCGTAAGATTGCAGCGCGTTTTGCGTTTCGGCGGTGTAAATTTTGCTGTCGGCGGGCTTGTATTCCCTTAAAACGCCGCTTCCGCACGTTATTGAATCGCCATAAAAGGCTATGTGTAGTTTCGGCTTCTCGGGAGCTCCCAAAAACGCGCCGTCGGAGGCAAGATTTTTTATAACGGCATAGTCGGCGCTCGACATAGTGCGCTTTAATATTTTAAGCGTATGCTCGCCGCCCGGCAATCCCTCGACCAAAGTTTTTTTGGTAAACATTCCGCGTTTTTTTTTAAACGTGAGAACGCGGGCGTTGCTGTCGGTTTCGCCGTCTACGAAAACCGACCACATAGAATCGCGCGAACCTATAACGCAAATATCGGCGTAAACCGCGGTGCCGCGGAATTTAAGTTCAAACCCCGAGGCGCTGTTTATAAACGTGGTGCCCTCGTAATTTTCGTTATAATAATTTCTGCCGTACAAGTTAACGTAACGGTCGTCGGATAAATCTTCTATTTTCTGCGTTTCGGGAATTTTGTTTCCGCTGTCGGAATTATTATTGCACCCCGCAAACGCGCCGCAACCCGCAACAACAGCCGCCGATAATGTTAAAGCCAACATTTTGCCCCAAAATTTGTTTTTCATTGTTCGAACGGTTTAATTTCGTTTATAAGCCGCAGTTTGGCCATGTCGGCTTTGGGCTTTCTGTCTTCGGTGAAAAGCCCGTTCTTTTCCTGCATTACGTCGGTAAACTGCGTAAGGCAATACCCTTGGCAATTAACGCTTTCTATCGCGCGGGTAAGCTCGCACAGCCTGTTTATAAACTCTTCTTCGCTTTTCGCAGCGTTGCCGTAACCCCAGCCGTCGGAACTGTTTTTTATAAAAGAAACTCCTCCGTATTCGCTTATTATTATCGGCTGTCCGCCGTATTTGTAACCGTTTGCGAATGCCGCGCGCGAATGCCTGTCTTTTACAAAATCGCCGTTTAAAAACGCCTGCATATCGCCGTAAGCTTCAACTATTTCTTTGCCCGTCTGCGCGTAGTTGTGCAGGGTTACTATGTCGCTTTCGGTGTGTTCCCAACCGTCGTTGGATATAACCAGGCGGGTTTGGTCGAGCGCTTTGGTAAGCCTGTAAAGCCCCGCGGTAAAATTCTGCATGGCTATATTTTCACTTGTTTGCAATACGCCCCAACTTTCGTTTATAGGCACGTAAGCCATAAGCGACAAATACCCTTTGTGTTGAAGAACTATCTCGCTCCACTGCCTTGAAAGTTCCGCCGCCGCTGCCGAGGTGAAATCGTATGCCGCGGGCATTTCCAACCAGAAGAACAAGCCGACCATATCGCAGAAATAATAAAACCGCTCGTCTTCTATTTTTTGGTGCAGCCTTACGCCGTTGAAGCCCGCTTGTTTTATAAGCAAAACGTCGTTCAAAAGCTCTTCGTCGCTTTCGGCAGTCATTCCGCCGCGCGGGAAATACCCTTGGTCGAGCACCATTCTGAAATAATAACACGGCAGATAGTTGACCTCTATGCCGTTGTTTTTGGTTCTGTAGTCTACAAGCGCGGTATACGACCCCGCTTCGTCAACCGCTTTGCCGTTTACTTTAAGCGTGAATTTCAAATCGAAAAACTGTTCGGGGCGACCTATGCTCCACGGCTTCATAACAAGAACTTTGTTAAAAAGCGTAAGGTCGAGCACGGCGCGCCCGTAATCGGCAAAAATTTCGGTTTCTATGCAAGCTACCTTTTCGCCCTGATAGCTCGCCTCTATTTGCAGCGACGAGCCTTTTACGAATTTATTAAGGTAAAATTCGAAATTCGCGCGGCAGTTTTCATATTCGCAGGAAGAAATAACGTTTTTAAGGTAAACGTCGGCGGTTTCTTCCAGCCAAACGGTTTTCCATATGCCCGAAGTCGGGGTGTAAAAACAGGAAATATTTTTTTCTACGTAGCGCTGTTTGCCGCGTGGCATAACCGGAGAGAACTCGTCTTCGCACTTTACGACCAAAAAATTTTCGCCGCGTTTCAAATAATTAGTAATATCGAAAGAAAAGCGCGCATATCCGCCCGTATGGCTGCCTATAAACACGCCGTTAAGCCACACTTTGGCAAGGTAATCGACGCCGTCGAAATTTATTATAAGGCGTTTGCCGCGCGCAAGAGAATAATTGAACCTGCGCGAATACCACATATACGAGTGGTCGGTTTTGTCTTCCACGCCGCTCGCTTCCGACTGATAGGCAAACGGCACGTTTATTTTCACCGACTTTCCAAAGCCCGAAAAATCGTTATAATATTTATGCTTTTCGCCTATGTTTTCGTCGTCGAATATAAAATTCCATTCGCCGTTTAAGCAAGCGTAACTTTCGCGCACGAACCGCGGACGAGGATACCCTTTTTTATAACACGCTGCGTGTTGCATATTGTCACCTTTTGTTTTTAAAAGCCGATCCGAAAGCTCCGATTACGAACTTATAGCCCGACTTTTATAATTTTTAATATTAGCCCTTAACGGCGGAAATCGCCATGCCCTCTATAAAGTAGCGCTGGAAGATTATGTAAATTACGTAAAGCGGAACGCTTGCTATAACCGCGCCCGCAAACGATACGGGCAAATCTACTTTCGAATCGGAAAGTGATTTAAGCATAAGCTGCAAAGTCATAACCTTTTCTACGGTAAGATACAGCGACGGAGCGAAGAAGTCGTTCCAGTTGCCCACGAACATAAATATAACCTGCGCCGCCACGGCGGGACCCATGCTGGGAAGCATAATGCATACGTATTGCCTTAAATAACTTGCGCCGTCCACTTTTGCGGCTTCGAAAATGGCGTTTGGAACGGAACGCTGAAACTGCACGAAGAAGAACATCATCGAAACCCCGCCGAACAGCGACGGCAATATGAGTGGCCAAAGCGTATCGGTAAGGTTAAGCGAGTAGTAAGCGCGATAAAGCGGCAGAACCACGCATGCGTAAGGAATCATAAGCGCGCTTAACTGCACCATAAGGTGAACGTTTTTATGCTTAAGATCCATTTTAGAAAACGCGAAAGCCGACAAGCCCGACATAAACACGCAGAACGGAATGGTAGCCACTTCGATTGCCATTGTGTTTAAAAATCCGCGGAACATATCGATTTTTTCAAAAACCACGGCGTAGTTGTGCCATTGCGGGGCTTTGGCGAAAAACGTAAGAGTTAAAGTGTTTACAGCTTCTTCAACCGTTTTAAGGCTTGATAAAAACATCCATAGAAACGGAAAAACGCAGGTAAAACAGATTAATATAAGAAAGATATAGCATAGGGTAATCCCGATAATTCTTCCTGCTTTCGGCGCGGCGGGAGACTTTTTATTATATGCCTTATTTTCGATATTCGCAGTCATAAAAACCCCCTCCTTATTCGGAATAAACCCATTTTTCGCTAATTTTAAACTGCAACAACGTTATAATCATAATGCTTATGGTGAGCACGACCGAAGCGGCGGAAGCTATTCCGTAGCGGCTGCGGCTTATGCCGTAGTTCCATATGAAATAAACTATGGTTTGTGCGCCGGGATGTCCGTTTGCGAAAACCTGCGAATCGACGTATGCCTGCAAATTTCCTATAAAGCCGGTGCAGAACAGATAGAACAAAGTAGGCGAAATAAGCGGAATAGCTATTTTGAAAAACTTGGTTACTTCGCCCGCACCGTCGATTTCGGCGGCTTCGTAATAATCGCGCCCTACGTTTGTTAGCGCGGCAAGGCACAATATCATAGAGCGCCCTATCGAGCCCCATGCCGACTTGATTATTATGGCGACCTTAATCCAGTGCGAATCTGTAAGCCATTGAATATTCCAGCCGGTAACCTGATTGATTATACCGTACTGGTTATCGAATATGTAACGCCAAATTATGTTCATAGCCACTGCGGAAGAAACCACGGGGATATAAATGAGCATTCTTATAACGCGCGAACCGCGTATAAGGTTTTCGCGGCTTAACATAACCGCCACCACAAGCCCGATTATTATACCCAAAGGCACGCTTAACATAAATATAAGATTGTTCAGCACCGCGTTTATAAACGCCTCGTTATAAACCGATTCCCCGAACAGTTTAACGTAGTTGCCGAAACCGCACCACTTTTCGCCCATTATGGTTAAAAAAGGCTCGGTTTCGATTCGGGCGTTATAGTCGGTAAAACTGTATAAAATAGCGAATATAAACGGAAGCACGGTAAAAACTATAAGCCCTAAATATTTTATGGATATAAACGCAAGAGCGATTAAATTTTCTTTGCGTTTAAGCGTGCTTTTCTTTTTTTGGGGCGGTTTACCCGAAACAACTGCGGTTGAAGTTTCCGATTTGTTTACGTTCATCTGTTATGCGACCTCCCGGAATATCGCGCGCCGCTAAAAAGCGGCGCGTTCGGATTGTTGATTGTGTTTTGTTAATGTTTCGGTTTAGCCGATGAAATCTCTTCCCTCGTCTAAAAGCCCTTGCATAGTGGATTTATAAGCGGTGAGCGCTTCTTTTACGTTTACCCATTTGCCGCTCTTATCCGCCTGCCAGAACGAGCCGTAGTTGCCTTTCTGACCGGACATAAACAGGTTGAGTTCGGTTTGCCACAAACTATCGAACGTATAGCTTGCCGCGCGGTATTTACCGGTGATTTTATCGGTATAAGTAACGCCGTTCACGGTTTTCTGCGCGCCTGCGCCGTCTACTACGTCAACCCATACTCCGCGGTTTTCGGGGTAAGCTTTGTCGCGGTTAGCCTGCGTTTTAGCCTGATTTTTAATAAGCTGTTGCGAATCGGTTATGTATTCTTCGGCAAGGCTTTTAAGGTTAGGCACGCACTGTCCGCGTTTATACTGCGTTCTTTGAGCGGTTACGTCGGTAGAGAAATATTTAACTACTTCCAGAGCGGCGTCTTTATACGCGCAGTTGTTGGAAATTGCGTAAACCATGCTGCCCACGCAAGCGGTGGAAACCGAACCCTCGGCGTCGCCGCAAAGCACAGGAAGAATGTTCCAGTCGAAGGAGCAGCTCTTCCAGTAGTCTTTGGTCTTCCAAGGACCTACCGCGCCGTAATAGAACAACGCTTTGCCCGAGGTGAACAAGGTTTCAGCCGAAGAAACGGCGCCCGCGGGAGGAAGTATGCCCTCTTTGTAAAGGTCTTGTATGAACTGAATAGCGCCCACGAAGTTGTCGGAATCGATATTAGCTACCGCGCCGCTGTCGTCGGTGAAATAGTTGGCGTTGTTGGAATAAACCGTGCTTTCGATGTCGTAACCCGAAAGAACGTATTCGTCGGCGCCAAGAACGGTTTTAAGCTTTTTGCCAAGCTCTTTGAAATAACTGAAAGTCATAGGCTCGGTGGTGCTTAACACCGCGGCTTCGTCGATTTTATCGGCGTCGTTGGTGGTTTTCGCGTTATACGCGGCTATAAGCTCTTTAAGGCGAGCTTCGTTTATAGCGAGCGCGTAAGGACCGTTGTCTTTGGGCAAACCGTAAAGCGCGGCTTTATCGGTTTTGCCTATTTTGTTGGTGGTGTGGTCGAAATAATATTCGTTGCAGGCGGATTCATACATATCGTCCATAACGCTTTCGTCTATATGGTCGCGAATGTTGGCGAGCTTGCCGCTGTATGCGTAAGACGAGAACATTATATCGTTAAGCATAAATACGTCGGGCAGGTTTTTGCCCATTCCGTCGAGCGCCGTGTTGTAAGCGGTGCCGTCGCTCCACCATTTAAGTTCTATAACGATGTTTTCGTGAGTTTTATTGAATTCGTCAACAAAAGCCTGATAGTTGGCTTTTTCGGTGTCTACGTCGCGACCCGCAAAAACAAGCTGAATGGTTTCGCCGCTTTTGAGCGTGTTCCAGGCTTTGTCGTCGTCTATCTTACCGCCACCGCCGCCACCGCCGCAACCGGCAAAAGCCGAAAGCGATAAAACGAGAGCCGTAGTAAGGCTTGCGAATTTGGATTTCTTCATATTGTCACTCCTTAATAGTTTTTTATTTTTCATGTTGTTTTTCGTTTGTTTTGCAAAAAACAACCTTAAAATTACAGTTCTATATATTCGTAGTCCGAGAAAAGATAGCTCGAATTCTTTTCGGCGTAAAGCGCGATGTAACCGCTTGTGTAGCACTCGGCGTCCACGCACGACAAGAACTCCTCGCCGTTTAAATAAATTGTAATTTTAGTGTTTTCGCAGCGAACCGTTACCCTTACCTGCGCACCGTTATTGAAAGACAGCCCGCCCTGCGGTTTGGCGCCGCCGAGTTTCACGTCTTCCCTGCCGTAGGAACGTTTGTAAAGGTTTACGAGGTATTTGCCTATGCTTAAATAATATCCGTCGTAGTTGGTTCCCAGCGAAGTGGTTTTATAATCGGTGTGCGAGAAATTGTTCATTCTGAACAATATGCCGCCCTGCGCTTCCTGCGAAATTATTTTTACGTTTACCGAAAATTCATAGTTCGAAACTCCGCGGCTGCCGGTAAGAATAAGCGTTCTGTCGTCGCTCGTGTTGGTCATAAGCCCCGCGCCCGAGAAAGAAGCTTTGGCGCCTACTTTCTGTTTGAATACGGAGGAGTTTTTATCGCGAAGCGAATCGGTTACCTGTTCGATCGCGGTCGCGTTTTTGCTTGTGGAGAAGTTTAAAACGTCAAGCGTACCGTCGAACACCCTTATTTTTAGCGAATGCACGCCTTTTTCAGCGTGGAACGAACCCGCGTTTACGTTTACGTAAGATTGATTGCCGAACTCGAGGTCTTCGGGAATTTCGCTTTTTATTATGGTTTGATTATCGATAATAATTTCGAAAACGCAGCCCTTGCTCGCCTTGCCTACCGTAAGGCTTAACGAATAGTCGTCGGTTTCGGGAGCGTCCACAAGGTATTTAACCCAGTCTTCGGCGTTTAACACCAAAGCGTACGCTTCGTTCTGGGAAGAATACGCGGTGCTTTCTTTTTCGCCTTGACGAACGCCGTCGCGTTTTACTTTTGCGTTAGCTATGCTGTAACCGCGGTTTTCGCCTTTCAAATAAGAGGTCGCCGCGAAACTGCCGGTTAAATCTTTAACCGCTTCGAAATCGGAAGTGCCGAACGCGTCGTTTTTAAACTGCAACGATGTAGCCGTAGTTCCGCTTCCTACGCCGACAAGCCCGCCGTTCATTATTTTTTCGGAAGTTATTACAAGCATATTGTCGTAATAAATTTGGGCTTTGTGGCTGCCATTTACTATTTTAACGGTGTGAATGGCGTTTTCGTTTGTGGAAACCGCAACTTTTGCCGAAGCTATTTTTTGCGATTTTCCGTTTACTACCCGCGAATAGGTAAGCGACGTTCCGTCAACAGCAACCTCGAAGTAATTGCTTTCGTCTTCGAAACCCGCAACCGCCGTGCCTTTGCTGTTTGTAAGCGTAAAGTTTATTTCGGCGGTGAACAAAGCCTCGGTTTGAGCCGCGCTTAATTTAAAGTTCGCGGTTTCGCTTAAATTTTCGCCTGTTTCGGAATAATCTGCGCCGGTGGGTTTAATTTTGGAATAATTTCCGAGCCCGTCGGTAAGAACGTAAGAGCCGTTTGTGAAATAACGGGTTAAGTTATACTTTCTGGTGCCGGATACCATCGTATTGTCGTAATTAATACGGTTGGCGTTGTGATAAGCGGTGTAAACGCTGTCGAGGTCGGGACCTATAACGTTACTGCTATGCCCTAAACCGCGATAGTTGCTTACCTGTTTAACCGTGCTTTTGCTCGCATAGCCCAAAGGAGCTTCGTTGTCGAGTCCGGTTGAAATAAGAGTGGTGTTATACCATCTGGAAGAAAGTTCGGTAAACGGGAAATTGTTCTTCGAATAGGAATAAGCTACTTTATAGCCCGCGCTGTCAACGTGGTTGCCGGTGTAAGTAAGGTAGGTAAAACCGTTGCGCTTGAAATACCCGGGTCCCTCCGTCCAACCGTTTAAGTTGGCGTTTTCTATTTTCTGCGCTTTGCCTAAATTCACCTGCGGATTGCCTAAATTCACCTGCGGATTGCCCGAAGCGTCTTCGGGGAAATCTATGGTGTAATATGTAAGGCAGGAAAGCGCGTCGTTCGCGCTTACGAAATAAAGTTGCCCGTCGTCGTGCAGATAAAACGAACCGTCGATTCCCATACCCAAATTATCGGAAATAAGGGTAAACGGACCGTTGGGGCTATCGCTTCTGAAAAAGTAATGCCCTTGTCCGCGGCGGGATTCACACATATAAAACCAGCCTTTGTAATAAACGACCTCGGGCGCGAATGCTATGTATGTTTCAGACGACTGCGAGGTGCTGTTCGGGTCGTATGCCCAGCCGCTCCATTTCCAGTCGACCATATTATCCGATTCCCAGCAAGGAATTTTGCCCGAATATTTTTTATTGCCGTTAAGGGAGGTATATAAGTAATATTTACCGTTAAACCTAAACACGTATGGGTCGCCTATATCGTAAATATCGCCGTCGCCGTCGTAAAGTTCAATATAGTTGTTATAACGCGCGCAGTCCTGGTCTATTGTGAAAACCTGTTCGCCGTTGTCTGTGGGAACGCGGGTAGACGGGTCGTATTGCCGTTTGGGCGTATTGTTGTTACCGCCGCCGCAACCGAATAAAATCATGCTGCAGCAAAGCATAGCCGCAGCAAGCCCGACTATTCGTTTTTTAGGAAATTTGTTTTTCATTTAGTTCCCCCGTTTATTGTTTAGTTATATAAAATTTTTGCAAAAGTCGCCGTATAAGCCGATTAACCCAACTTTCGGCGACTTTGCCTTTTTTATTTAATTGTTATTGCTGTTCATCGGTTATGGCTTCGCCGTTCGCGTTGCAAAGTCCACAGTTAACAAGCTCGCCGCAGTCGGAGTTGCCCGCTTTATCGTCAATCTGTCCTACGACGGAAGCGGTTAGAACCGAGCCGCCTACCGAGGTTTTAATTCCGTAAAGGGTAAGCGTTTTTGCTTCTTTACCGTTGATAAGCGCGGTTTCGAGACAGTAACTGTTTTGGACTTTTACCCTGCTGGCACCGACGATGCCGCCCACTTGAGCAGAACCCGTAACGTTACCGAAGTTTTTGCAACCGGTTACGTAAGAGTTAGCCGCTTTTCTGGGAAGACCCGCTATACCGCCTACCATAGTGCCTTTCGCGGTTATGGTGCCGTAGTTTTCGCACGAATCTATTACGATAGTGCTTGCGCTCGAACCGAGTATTCCGCCCGCAAACGCAAGACCGGAACCCAAGGTGCTGGTAATATCTGCATAGTTCTTGCAGTTTCTAATTGTAGTTGCGCCTTGTGCTTTTCCTACAACGCCCGCGACGTTCGCCTCAGAGCCGCTTACGGAACCTTTCACGGTTACGTTTTCAACCGTGCAAGCGGTATCTTTCGTTATACTGATAAGTCCGCCTACAATCGTGGTCTTTTGAATTTTAACGCTTAAAGTAAGGTTTTTAACGGTAGCGCCCGAAGCGTATTCTATAAACGCGTCGGTAACGTTTTCAATAGCGAAATTCTTACCGTCGAATATACCCGAGAACACTTTATCGGAGGTTTTGCCGATAGAAGTCCAAGCCTTAAAGTTCATGTTGACATTTTTGGTAAGAGATATATATTTGCCGCTGTAATTGTTGCCGCCGTTTACGCTTGAAGCAAGGTAAGCGAGGTCGGCGCCGCTGCTTATAAGGTAAGGAGCCTCTTCGGTGCCCTCGCCCGAAAGCGATTCGCTTACAGTTTCGCCGTCCCAACCGAAACTTGCGGTAAGGGTTATAGCGGTTACGTCGGCAGCGAAAACAGTGTTCTCGTCAACGAGTTTGCCGTCTGCGGTAAGCCAGCCGCCGAACGCTTCGCCTGCTACATCTATGGTAGCGGTGGGCAAGGTTCCTATAGCGGTGCCTGCGTCAATCGATTTAGTGGCTTCGCCGTTGATGGTTCCGCCCTCTGCGGTAAAGGTTATTACGGTTTGAAGCACCCATTTAGCGTTGAGATCTACAACCGAAGCTTCGAAAGTGCTGGTTTCGGTTATTTTGTTGTCGTCAACGTCGTACCAACCGTCGAAACGGTAGCCCGCTTTTGCGGGAGGAACGGGAAGAGCGCCTATTTCTTCGCCTACGGTAAGTTCTTTGCTGTCAACCAAAGCGCCGTCGGAGTTGAATTTAATGTTGGATTTCTGCGCCTGTTTTTCCCAGTGAGCTTTAATTTCAACGTCGGCTTCGTAAACGTCGTCCGCGGTAACGCGGGTATCGCCGTTGAACCAACCGAGGAAAGTGTAACCCTCTTTGGTGGGAACGCCCAACGCGTCGGCGTCAAGTTTTCCGCCTTTATCGAGCGTTATGGTGGTTTCGCCGTCATATTCGCCACCGTCGGCGTTAACGGTTATAGTCACTTGTTCAACGTATCTCGCCACAAGCTCAACGGTGTGAGCGGGACCTTGGAATACGGTGGATTCGGTAACGGCCACGTAAGAAATTGTTTGGTCATCGCCCTCGCCCGAAACCACTTTGAGTTCCCAACGAACAAATCTGTAACCCTCTTTAACGGGAACGGGCAACTGACCGAGCACTGCCGTTTCGGCAATTATCTCCGCGGGAGAAGTAACGCCCTCGGGCAATGTTCCGCCGTCGGTGTCGAGCACCGCGGTGATTTTTACGGTTATGGGGTTGCCGTCTGCGTCGCAAAGTCCGCCTGCGGTTCTCATTGCGGCAGCGGTTTCAAGTCTGCCTACGATAGCGCCGATATAGGTGGCGGTCTCGCCGTCGAGGATGAGGTCGATAGCGGCAGAGCCGTTTATTTTAGCGGTAGAAAGAGTGTAGCTGTTTTCAATTCTGTCACGACTGCCGCCGACTATACCGCCAACCTGAACGGAGCCGCTTATATCGCCGTAGTTGTAGCAACCCGAAACTTTATAGTTCGTATTGCCGTTTACTACTCTTAAAAGACCTATTATACCGCCGCCGAAAGTGGAGGTAGTGGATACTTTGCCGTAGTTGGAGCAATTTATTACCAGCGTTTCAAGACCCGCCGCCGTCGCTCCGATTATACCGCCCGCCGCGCCTACGTCGCCGGGTTTAGCCATGGTAACGGTTATTTCGGCATAGTTTACGCAGTTTTTAACAACAACGTTGTCCTCGCCGTTCTTAACGGTATCGCCGGCTATGCCGCCTACGTCCGAGCCGCCGCCGCTTACCGAACCTTTTACGGTTACGTTTTCAACGAGAGTGCCGCTCTGCAACTGACCTGCGAGCAAGCCGTTAACTCCCTTTTCGCCTACAACGGTTCCCTCTATGGTAAGGTTTTTAACTGTTGCGCCTTTCAAAATAGCGAACATACCGAGGTAAACCTCACCCTCGAGCGTCATATTGTTTATGGTTTTGCCGTTGCCGTCGAACACGCCCGAGAAAGGTTTGGTCTTGCTACCTATTTGAGTGAACGCGCCGTTTAAAACGATGTCGTTTTCAAGTTTAATGTAGTAACCCGCAAGACTTTCGCCCGCGTTTACAAATTCGGCAAGTTTAGTAAGGTCTGCCTCGGTTTTAACGAGGAACGGATTTTCTTCGGTTCCCTCGCCATCGAGGAATTGCTTTTCAGAAGCTTTCGCATATATGGTAAGCACGGGTTCTTCGGTATCCGCGCCGATAATGTCTGCCTTTTCGGTATCGATATTATCGAAGTCCACAACGTTCAGGCATTCGGCTTCGTAATACCAGTTGCCGTCGAATTCCATCATGGTGTAGGCAAGTTCGGGAAGCTTGATTTCGTTACCCTCGTACCAACCGGTTACGTCGTCTACTTCATAACCATCTATGCCGGTGTTGAATTTAACCGTGTAGGGTTTGGCGCCCGTCTTTCTCCATTGAGCAACCGCTTCGATATTAAACATATCGGCGGAAGCGATGGTTTCGGCTGTAAGTTCTTTTTTAGCGCCGGTTATATAATCGGTGTAATACCAGCCTGCGAAATCGAAGCCCTCGCGGGTGGCAACGGGAAGAGTACCCATCGCTTTGCCGTATCCGAAAGATTTGCTTTCGATTGCTTCGCCGCCGTTTTCGGCATAGAACTTAACGTTTAATTCGCTTGCCTTTTTAACGGTGATGTTGCTGTATTTAACGCCTTTGGTTTTAGCGCGCAAACCTACTATGTTGCCGGTGTGCTTGGTAGAGAACGCGTTCGCCGCGTTGCTTATTTCGCTGTAACGAACGGCTACCTCGCCAGTGGTCAGACAAATGTATTCTATTCCGTCAATACCTATATAATAGCTTATCTTGGTAACGCCCTCTACAGTGCGTTCAACTCTTCTGTAAGTAAGTGTGAACGTAGCTTCTTCGTCGCTTTCCTGATAAGCGAGCATTTTCTTTTCGTAAGGCGTGTCTTTCAAAAGGTCGCCGCCTAATCTGTAACGAGCTATAAGCTGCGCGTCTACCGTGCCGTTCGGGGTATCTACGTCGCCCCAGAATTCTATAGCGCCGTTCGCTTTGGTGGGCGCCGAAATAAACATGGTTACGTAAGGCTCGCCTATAAACGAAGTTTTCTCTTCGTTGAACGCCGAAGCCGAAAATACGGGTCCGCAGTCGTCGGTGTAGGTCGACCAGTCGGCGGGAAGAGTCATATCTACCGAGTAAATCTCGCCGTCGTTAAGCGTATAGTCGCTGAAACGAGTTTGAGTTGTTTTGCCGTCGGTCGAGGTAGGAATATAATATCCGTCGTCGGTGAGTTCGAAACTAGTGCTAACGCCCGTATCGTAAACGGCGAACAAATAAATGTCAATCGCGTCGACGGTGAACGTTTCGCTAACCTCTTTGTTGGTGTTTAAAAACGCCCAGTAACGGAATTTGCAGGTGGCGGTGCCTACCACTCTGGCTTCGGGAACAGGCAAATCGACTGCGTTGATTGTGGTGCCGTATGCGTATTCGAGAGGCTCTATGGTCTGCGCCGTTCTTGTATCGAAATAAATTTTATGCAAATTACTCCAACCCGCATAAAGCGTTAAGGTGCCGTTTTTCGCATAAGACGTGTCTATTTTAGCGGTCGCTTTTTTAGTGCATTCCGCGTCGTAAAACCAACCCGTGAACGAATAGCCGTACATTTTCGGGTCGCTTCCGATGCTGGGAGTGGGTAAATAAAATTTTTCGCCCACGGTGTAAGTGCTGTTTTCAACCGCGGCGCCGCCTTGAGAATCGTAAACTATCGTGTACTTGTTGTCGCTAGCGTTTCCGCCGCAGCCGCTTATGAACAGCGCGGAAGATACCAACAACGCACAGATGAGCGCTATTATGACTATTGCCCTTGATGATTGTTTTTTTATCATATTTCCTCCTGGTTTTTCAGCCGAATCTCCTCGCTTCTTCGTTAGGCGTTTTGCTTTTCGTTCTTGCTTATCAATCGCCCCGCTTGCTTTTATCAAGCGGTTTATATGGCGTTTTTAAGCGTTTTTAAGCGTTTTTTCAGCGTTTTTTCAGCGTTTATCGCCACGCAGGCAAAAGCGACACTTCGACCTTATCTCAAGCTTATTATATCACGCAAGCGGTGCGTTTACAAGACAAAATTTTTTGCTATTTCTGCATAAAAAATAGTACCCGCTAGGCACTCCCCGCCGAAAACTTTAAAACCCGAACGTTTCGGGAAGCTGAATTGTTTTTTTATTTAAACGTTTTTTCGGGCGGTAATTAAATGGCTTCTATTTCTGCGGCTAACGTCGAGTCGATTGCGCCCTCGCACGCGGGGTAAAACGCTTCGCCTTTGTCGTAAAGCTCGGTTGACAGTTTAAGCCACAACGCCATCGCGATTTCTTCTTCGCTGAAACGGCAGCCCGTAAACGGATTTTTGAACAGCACCTCGCCGTCGCAGACTATTTTGTCAAGTTCGGGCGCGTGCAGGCTGCAATCGGTTCCGCTGTATATAGGC
>ENA-UERN01002215-UERN01002215.1-human-gut-metagenome-genome-assembly--contig:-NODE-2215-length-15848-cov-24.106081_pt1 | contig 15848 bp, 17 predicted proteins | sample MGYA00242950_ERZ507950 | MGnify/ENA primary metagenome ERZ507950 (study PRJEB26167, sample SAMN06115515) | human gut metagenome | host: Homo sapiens | place: China:Ningxia | collected 2014-11-26...
GGTTTCTGCGAATAAATCAGCAAATGAGGGAGCTTTAATCTTCATAATCACACTTTTCGGTAGTGTGCTAATTATAGCATATCACCCACCTTTTGTGCAGAGGTTCCTTAAGTCTCTAAAGGCCATTGGGAAGAATCAAGCATTTTACAGAGCTTACTTAATCTCAAAATGAAGAAATAGTTATAAGTCAATTGGATAGCAATATTTGAGTTAAGCGCCCGGAGCCCACCAGTCTTTCAAATTCGTGAAAATAGAACCATGGAACAATGCTATATTGCCGTCTCTCTTCATTCAGCCTTTTTCCATCCAATAACTTAGCGTCAATGAGACAGAGGTCCGGCTTGCTGAAATAATGGCAGCGATTAAAGTAGCCGTCAGCCGAACCGGCATCGGATTCCAGCCTGCATAATTGGGTTTGTAATAGGACTTGATCAACGAATGCAGAAATGCGCGCAGACGGCTGTCTATATCCAGCGTGAAACAAGCCAGAAGCGCTTCGATGTGACTTTCTTGTTTAAAGGTGATGTTTTGAGCGACCTTTTCGTAGATGTTGATGTCTTTTCTGATTTCGCTATGCCAAACATCATACGGAAGAACCAATCCTGTGCTGTTCTTGATCGTATAGGCGCTGACGTTTGCCATTGTTCCCGTCAGCCCATCGATATCACCCATCGTTCGATTAGGGAGAATGAGACTTAGTACGTGCTCCTTGTCCTGCGTGTCTCAAAAGCGATAGAGGCAAAGACCGGTCAAAAGAAGTGTAATTTCTCCGTCAGGCGCGCCGTATTTCAGTTCCTCTCCCTTCTTGAAGGTACGCTTTTCGCCTAGGCGATTAAAGATTTCTACAACCTCTGCCGGCGCCTCAGGATGGAACCATTGTTCACCAAAAAGTATCTGTCTCATTTCCGTATTTTTTCTTTTTATCCTTGTGAGTGTAACCCCGTAACTATTTTTGAGATATAGCGATTACCCTGAATATAGCCGAAAACTCCTTCTCATCGGGGATTCTGAGGTTGGTAACTGCAATTTGTTTAGTACTTAACAGGACGAAACTTTCATGAGTCAAACTGTTCAGTACTTAACGGGGTCGTTTTTTGAAAAAGAGTAACTTTGAACGGTAAAAAATCCATCCAAAGGAGAAACTATGCGAACAAAATTAACGCTTACTGCCGCCTTTGTTGCTCTTACATTCGGCCAGGCCGCATTTGCGGCTAACCAGAACCTTTCTACGGATGTTCTGGTCGTCGGCGCAGGCTCAGCAGGTTTAACGGCAGCCGTCCAAGCCGCTGAAAAAGGCAAGAAAGTCATCCTGTTAGAAAAGAACCTTGGCGTCGGAGGCAGTTCTCAATTTGCTGAAGGCTTGTTCGCGGTCGGTTCCGAATGGAACCGCCTGAGAAGCGATCCTCTTACCAAAGAAGAAGCTTTCAAAACCTTAATGGAAAAACACGGCTATGTGATTGATGCCGCTAAAACCAAAGATTATGTCGAAGGCAGCGCTGAAAACATCTCCTGGCTCGCCGGTCACGGCATCAAATTTGAAGTTGTGCGCATGACGCCGTGGGAGGCCGCAACCTGGCACGTCATCAGTGATTACAAAGGCACAAATCACGGTGCAGGCTTAATCAAAGGACTCAAAGATGCTGCCGACAAGGCCGGCGTAGAAACCAAGCTAGGAACACCTGCCACTGAACTAATCCTGAATAAGGAAGGCGCAGTCGTCGGTGCGAAAGCTGCAGATGAAAAAGGCAATACCTACACCATCAGCGCAAAAGCCGTCATTCTTGCGACCGGCGGTTTCGGCGACGATCCTCAAAAAGTCAAAGACTGGGCGCATCGCGATCCTGAAGGCTGGAAGAGTTCTGTTCCTATCGGCAAAACCGGTGACGGCATCATTATGGCAACCAAAGCCGGTGCAGCGATGGGAAATGTTTCGTTCGTTCAGCATCTTGGCACCGAAGGCAAAGGCATCAAATTCTTAGGCAACCTCTATGCCACATCCTGGCAGCCTTCTGCACTTTGGGTCAACTGCGACGGCAACCGCTTCAGCAATGAAGATGTCGCCTTCTCTTTTGCTCAGGCCGCCAACGCGATTTACGCGCAGCCTCATCATTATGGCTGGTCGATCTTTGATGACAGCCAGGTCAAATACATGATGGAAAAAGGCGTGGATTCCGGTATCGGCGTTTTGGTTCCGGTCGGACAGAAACTGCCGAATCTGCAAAGAGAGATCAACGAAGCCGTCGCTGTTAAATCCGACGGCTTTAAGGCCGCAGACTCCGTTGCTCAGCTTGCTAAAGAATTAAGCGTTCCGAAAGCCAACCTGCAGAAAGCCGTTGACCAATACAAAAAGGCTTGCGAAGTCGGCTATGACGGTGAATATTACAAAGAAAAAGCCTATCTCCGTCCACTGAATACGAAGAAACTTTACGCCATCAAACTCAAAGCCTACTTCTTCAGTTCTTACGGCGGTTTAAACACCAACCGCAAGCATCAGGTTCTGGACAAGAACAACAAACCGATTAAAGGTTTGTACGCCACCGGCCTTGAGGTCTCCGATATGGTAGGACCGACCTATTCCACTTGGTCTTCGGGGCATGCTTTCGGATTTGCTTCTTATTCCGGCCGGCATGCAGCTCTAAATGCGATCGAAGAGATGAAGTAATCCAAAGAATTTAGGGAGCCGACATCGACGCCCAAAACGAAAAGGTCCGAGGCTAAAAACCCGGACCTTTTCTCCACCCGTTAATGAAAGCTATTTAGTGACAGCCGCATCCACAGCCGCCGCCATGTTCTTCATGACCATGGCCGCCGCATCCGCAGCCTCCTTCATGTTCTTCATGACCGTGACCGCCGCAACCGCAGCCGCCGGCATGCTCTTCATGATGGTGTCCGCCGCATCCGCAGCCGCAACCGCCATTTCCTTCAGGCTGAAGGGTTCCTGCAATCAGGGCTTCAATGACTTCATCGGGATTGCCGGAAACGCCGGGAAGCACATCAATACCGCTCTGAGCCAAAGAAACCAAAGCTCCTTGGCCAATGCCGCCGCAAATAACAGCCTGAACGCTCTGTGTGGCTAAGAATTCAGCCAGAGCTTCGTGGCCGGAGGCTTCACTGTCAATCACAACACTTTCAACGATGCCCTGAGGCTGAACGTCAAAAATCTTGAACTGAGGAGCTTTGCCGAAATGCTGGCAAACAACGCCGTCTTCGTAAGGAATGGCAATACGCACTTTTAATTCTCCAGAAAATATTGTTCAGGAATTGTATCAAGGTTGCACGTAGGTTTTAGATGGTGACGAGCCGATGAAATTTCAAGCCTCGCAAATGCAAAAAAGTTTTTCTAAGCCGAAAATGGTGCTTAGCAATGAGTCGTTACTTCTAAATAGAACAATAATTCATAGAATTACAGCTCACAAAACTGATCCTTAAATCATGTCCCTCATCGAAAAGCTTTTTAAAGTCAAAGAGCGCGGCTCATCGACTAAGACAGAATTCTTAGGTGCCATCTCGGCATATCTCGCAGTTTGTTATCTTTTCATCGTGGTCCCCGGCATGCTTGCTGACGCAGGGATGCCGATCGGAGACGCCACGGTCGCTACCATTTGGGCGGCAATTCTCGGTACATTGATGATTGCGTTCATTGCCAACTATCCGGTGGTTGTGGCGCCGGGCCTCGGAATTTCCGCGTACTTCGCATATTACGTCTGCGGAGCCATGGGCCTGACCTGGCAAGCCGCCTGCGCCGCAGTTGTGATTTCCGGCTTCGTGTTCTTCATTTTGACGGTCACCCGAATCCGGCAAGCCATCATTAAAGCGATTCCACTGGATCTTAAGCTCGCGATTGTGGCCGGTATCGGCGCTTTCATTACGATTATCGGTCTTAAAAACGCCGGCATCGTTGTCGCCACGCCTTCTACCATGATCGGCTTGGGCAATATGATGCAGCCGCAAGCTTATCTGACCATTCTCGGTGTGGTGCTTGCAGGATGGATGATGGCCAAAGGCATTCGCTTAGCTTTGCTGATTACCATCCTGATCGTTGCCGCCTTAGGCATCGTCACCGGTGTGACCCCGACAGACGGAATTCACAATCTCCTCTCCACCGACTTCAAACTCCTTCCGACCGAAACCATCTTCCAGGTCGATTTCAATAAGATGCTGACTGTCGGTATTGTCGGCGTGCTCTTCTCGATTACGATGGGGGACTTGTTTGACAACATGTCAACTTTAATCGGCTTGTCTTTCCGAGCCGGTTTCATGGATAAGAGCGGTAATATTCCTGGACTTGACCGAGCCCTTATTTCTGACTCTATCGCCACGATGGGCGCCGGTTTCATTGGCACACCGACTTCTACCGCGATTCTGGAAAGTGCCGTCGGTATTGAAGCCGGTGCCAGAACCGGTCTTTGCGCCCTGTTCCTCGCCGGTTTCTTCGCCTTGACTTTGTTCGTCGCTCCGCTGCTCACCTTGGTTCCGGCTTTTGCGACCGCCTGCGTTCTGATCATTGTGGGTTACATGATGCTTCAGGGTACTGCCTCCAGAATTAATTTTTCTGATGTAACGACCGGCCTTCCCTGCTTCTTAACGATCTTCATGATGCCGTTTACCTTCAACATTGCCACAGGTCTGGCTTTCGGCGTCATCAGCTTCGTGCTTCTGAAGCTTCTGGCAGGAAAGAAGGAAGAAATCACGCTCACCATGGCTGTTCTTGCGGTTGTCTTTGTGGGTATTTTGATTTCCCACTAATCTTCAGCTAACCGTTTCGTACAAAAGTTCACAGCAGATCGGACAAGAATGCCTTATCCTTGTCCGATCTTTTTATATGAATTTGAAGAATTAAAGATGACCAGCATGCAGGAAACAAAAGCTGAACTGACTCTCGACCACTTCGGAAATGACCCGATCACCCGTGTTGAAAATGCTCTCTCCGGTTTAAGAGAAGGCAACGGCGTCGTCGTACTTGATGACGAAAGCCGCGAAAACGAAGCCGACTTAATCTACTCTTCCGATCATCTGACAGAAAAGCAAATGGCTCTGATGATCCGTGAATGCTCCGGCATCGTCTGCGTCTGCCTTCGTGACGAAGACTGCAAACGCTTAGAGCTTCCTCAGATGGTTGCTTCCAACTCCAACACTCAGGGCACTGCTTTTACGGTATCCATTGAAGCTGCTCACGGCTGCACCACCGGCGTCAGCGCTAAAGACCGTGTCACAACGATCAAAGCTGCTGCCAATCCCAACGGCAAACCAGAAGACCTTCTTCGCCCCGGCCACGTTTATCCGCTTCGCGCCCGCTCCGGCGGCGTGTTAGAGCGCAGAGGCCACACTGAAACGACCGTTGATTTGATGCGAATCGCCGGCCTGAATCCTTGCGGCGTCCTTTGCGAACTGATGAACGAAGACGGAACGATGGCTCGCCTGCCGGAAGCATTGGCTTTCGCAAAGAAACACGATCTTCCGATCATTACGGTTGAAGACCTGGTTAAATACCGTCAAGAAAAGAACGTCTAATCATTCGTTGCTGGCCGGACAAAGTTCCGGAGCGGCAAAGTAATTGATTTTTGAAGGCTTCCGACATTAATTCGGAGGCCTTTTGTATTTCTAACAGCTGCAAGCTTAGGGCTCAGCCTTCTTTGTAATACTTCAATCTGAAGATCGTAGCGCCTAAGGAAGCGGCAACAATAATCAAAATACCTAAGAACGTGAATGCGTCCGGAATTTCGTCAAAGAACAGATAGCCGAATATCACGGCAAAGATCACAGCACTGAACTGCAGTGAAGCGCAAAGAAGCGTTTTGCCTTTCTTCCAGCCGATGTTTTGTGTCCATTGACCGAGTGCCGTGAAAACGCCCATAAGCAGAACAGGAATCGAGAATACATGCTCTGCCTGCAAGCCTTTCGAAAACATCAAGGTCGCTGCCGCGCCCGACACCGTGCAAGCCAACGCAAACCAAAAGAGCGTTCTGATCGGCGGTTCACCTTTTAGTCCTAATAAACGCAACGAAATACTGGAACCCGAACTCAATGCGCCGGACAAAAGGCCGAGGCCGACATAAAAAGCATTTTGATCGGCCATATCAGGTCGGAGAACAAGCAAGACGCCCGCAAATCCGATCTGCAAAAAGGCAAACAGCATCCAGGGAATCTTTTTGCCTCTGAACAGATACCAGCCGAAAACCCATAACCCAAGAAACAAAGGTCCTGTGTATTGAAGCGTTTGAGCCGTAGAAAGAAGAATATGCCGAGCAACCAGGATTATTGATGCTCAAAGCGCCGACGCCGCATAAAGCGCGCGAGAGCTGAAGCGCCGGTTCATGCGTCTTAAGAGAAGTTTTTGTGGCGGCGACAAGGCAGATGGCTACGGACAAGACAACGATGGAGCGCAGAAGGAAGATTTCGTAGAAAGCCATCGACACCGGCATCGCCTTGATGGAGACGTATGCGCAGCTGATGAAAAATGTAGAGAGAACAATCCAAAAAGAACCCACGGCTGTATTTCTGTTTCTTGCCAGTCGCAGATACAAAAATATACCGTGAGTTACGCTGTCTCCTCAATTTTTAGGACAAAACAAAACCGGCGTCGGCTGAAAAATTTCAGCCGTCACGCCGGTCCTAACCCACTAAGGTAAGGTTACTTGCCCAATGTCAGCAATTCGCCGGAGAACTGACCCAGCCATCCGTCGCCAAATGCATCATGTGCATAGTGACGGAATTCATTGCCGGCCTGCTGAAGTTCGAGTTCGTTTTCAGGCGTCATATCGCCGGTACCGAAGCCGAGCATGTCTGTGACGAATACCAAAGTACGAACTTCCTTGTCATTCTTCATGACAGGAGCAACGAGGAAGAAGTCGTTGGCTTCAACGTTCTTGCGATCAGCGCCGAAGAGCTTGAAGTAGTCATTAGCGCGAAGAATGTTCTGGCAGAGAATGATCTTCGGGCTCTTTTCAGCAACTGCGGCCTGGAAAACCTGACCTCTCTGAGCAACGAGGAAATTCAGGAAATCACGGTAAGAAGGCAGTCCGGTGTACTTCGCCATTGTGACTTCGCCGTCAGCGGTCTTAACAGCAGGCTTTTCCATCCAAGCGTTCGTTGTAATCATTCCGGTGCAGAGCGGAGAAGCACTCAGCATAAGGATCGGCTGTTTATCTTCCTGTCCTTCGGGCTTGAAAACAAGAGAAGTTTCTGCTTCAGGATTGCCTGTAATACTGTTAATCAGACGAGTAACGGATTTGGTGCAAGGGCATGTTGTCGGCAGTGCGCGCTTTAAAGCATCGATATTCGTAACCGGATTGGCAAAGACTTTTTCCGGATCGATCGGCAGCGGGCAGCGAGCGCTGTGATCTACGACCAGCCAGATCGGTGCATTGGGGTTGCCGCCCATGCAGCCGGAAAAAGAGCTGATGAATTGAGTAAATAACTCAGGAACTTGAACCATTTCGATATCCTCCAAATTAAAAATATTCTTTTTGTCGCGCACCCGACTTTGGGCAAGAGAAACACCCGCTCATCCGAGGCTGCTCATGTATAAGCAGCACTCAGAAGGAATCCTTAAAGTCGGCTGACTCGGAATAATTATTTTTTGCTGCAGCCGCAACCGCATCCGCTGTCTGTGGCAGCTTCGACTTCTGCATCCATCAGAGCTTCGGTTTCAGCCTGTTCAGCCTTTTCCTTTTCTTTCTTTTCGACCTTGTGGCTGACGGGACCGCAGTCGGTAGCAGCCTCGACTTCAGCGTCCATCAGGGCTTCAGTCTCGAGTTGTTCTTTCATTACTTCGTCTTTTTTATCTGCTTTGGTCATTGATGCTCCTCAAACATAGTTTTTATTGAGGCCCCTTCGCCCCAACACGTATTTCACGATTCACTTTAACCTCAGAGGGATCGGTTAGGTGTGAAGAGGCCCGAAAACGGGCATGAAAATCCAGTCTCGTGAATGTGCAGTCACGACCAAAATTCCGTTTACCCGTCAATTTCTGGCGTAAATACAGAGGTCCTATTGGAGTTAAGGATGCTGTCATACCAATAGAGGTAATTTTTTCAATAAAGACTGTTAGTAATGCAGATCTTGTGAAATACCTATATAACGCGATTACAAGTCAGCTGTAGCAAAAGTAAAATTCGAAGAAAGGTGAAGTCGTGAGTTGGCAGCACGCTGCCGGCAGATTGATAAATAATTTTTGGCTGGCGAGATGAAAAACGAAGTTTTAGCAGAACACCTGCGCTTCTTCAAAGAAACTGAAGAAGGTCAGGAAGAATTATCCGAGGTCGATGCTCGCTCCGTAGCCCGAGGCGAGATCAGAGGGGAGATTAGAGGGGAGATTAGAGGGGAGGCAAAAGGATTCGTGAAAGGCGAACTTTCCATGGTCACTAAACTCATACTCACTAATAAGGTGCCTTTAGAACTTCTTGCCGCAACGTCAGGCCTATCTGTAGATGAGCTAAAGAAAATCAAAAATAGCTTGTTGAATCCTGCTTGATGCAATCAACCTGCAAAAGTTTCTAAAGCGCAGTTGTTTCTGTTCGGATAGTAGTTTGCTATGCCGTCCTCTGCGGCGCTTGGATTCTAAAAAATTAATTGGCTGATTTTCCCAAAGGAAAGTTAATAAGATGAAGGTAGAACTTTCACCTGGACATCTGTACTTCTCCACACAACAGGAAGAAGACGGGGAAGAGTTGTCCGAGGTCGATGCCTGCACTGTAGCTCAAGCAAAGGCCGAGGAAAAGTTATCCATAGTGACAAAGCTCATTCTCATCAACGATATTCCTTTGGAGATCATTGCCAAGGTATCAGATTTACCAATGGAAGAACTGGAAAAAATTAAGAAGGATCTGACTCCTCCAGCCTGAACCCGACTTATTTCGTTCCGCCGAACCTGAGTTTGACATTAGATTTTTTGAAATAGTATGATTATTTCAAAGCTCTCCTTCATATTTTATCGAAAGGCTCGGTCGCTATGGACAAAAAAGTTAAGAAAGAAAACCGCGGGGGCGCTCGCGAAGGTGCAGGCCGCAAAGGTCTCGGCAGTACAAAACGTGTTTCTGTCTGTCTCACGGACGAATTGGTTCCGGTTTTCAAACAGTTAGGCGGCGCGAAATGGCTTCGCTGTGAGCTGGAACGTGTCGCAGAGCCGGCACGTACGCTGGATACAGACCAGATTTTGGTTCCGGCAATGAATCCGACACATCTGAGTATTCCCGTCTATGAATGCGGCGTTCAGGCAGGTTTCCCTTCCCCGGCAGAAAGCTATGTCGACAAGTCGCTGGACTTAAATGAATACTTAGTCGCCAATCCTGCCTCAACATTCTTTGTCTACGTAACCGGCGACTCCATGGACTTGGCCGGCATGGACGAAGGCGACCTCTTAGTCGTCGACCGCTCCCCGGAGCCCAAAAACGGCGACATCGTCATCATGAGCATTAACAACGAATTTACCGTTAAGCGCTATATGAAGGACGACAAAGGGCTGCGCCTGCTCCCCGAGAGCTCAAACCCGATCTACAAGCCAATCCTCCCGAAAGATTTTGATGAATGGCGCTTTATCGGCGTCGTGAAGTACACAATCAAAAGCAACTAACTATGCAGGTATTCGCGCTGGTAGACGGAAACTCTTTTTTCGCCTCCTGCGAAAAAGTCTTTCGTCCGGACTTAACCGACCGCCCCGTCATTGTGCTCAGCAACAACGACGGATGCGTCGTCGCTCGATCCAAAGAAGCGAAAAAGCTCGGCATCAAAATGTGCCAGCCCTACTTCGAGATCGATGAGTTCTGCCTTCGGGAAAACGTCGCCGTTTTCTCGAGCAACTACGAACTCTATGCCAATCTGTCCGGACGCATGATGTCCACCATCGCTTCCCAAGTCGACTGCATCGACCCGTACAGCATCGATGAATGCTTTGCCAATATGAGCGGGTACGAAGGATTAGGCACCGACCTGACCAAACTCGGCTTTCGGATCAAGGATAAAGTGTTTAAGGATGTCGGCATTCCCACCTGCGTCGGCATCGCGCCGACAAAAACCTTAGCCAAGTACTGCAACCATCTGGCAAAACACTACGCCGGACTTAAAGGTGTGTGCAATTGGCTCGACTTAACGCCTCAGCGGCAGGCAAAGGCGCTTGCCTGCGAACCCGTCTCAGAAATCTGGGGCGTCGGCAGACGCTACACCGAGCACCTCGGCAAGATGGGTATTCGTACCGCCTTGGATTTAGCTTGTGCAGATGCGGAAGCCATCCGTGATCGATTCGGTATTACGCTTTCCATGACGGTAAGAGAACTTCAAGGAACGTCCTGCATTCCGCTGGAACTTGTCAAACCTAAAAGACAGCAGATCATGCGAAGCCGCAGTTTCAGTCAATTGGTCTGCGACAAAGACGACCTTTTAGGTGCGATTACTTTCCACGCCCAGGAATGCGGAAGAACCTTGCGCCGCGAAGGTACCGTTGCCCATACCGTGGGAATCGTCTTAAACACAAATCCTTTCCGCCTGCAGGATGTCCAGCAGCACGCGTATCCGTGCGTAGGGCTCCCCTACCCGATCTCGGATACCAACACAATCATTCATTACGCTCGGAGATTACTCAACCAGACGTATCGCAGAGACTGTCTGTACAAACGCGCCGGTGTGTATGTCGGAGAAGTCGTTCCGAAAGACGCCGTCACTAAGGATCTTTTTGAGGAGCCGGAGACCGAGCAGCAGCAGGTCGTCTGCGAACTGATGGACTCCATCAATACGCGCTACGGCAAAAATACGCTCTGTTTTGCGGCCTCTAAATTAGGCAAAAGCACTTGGGAAATGTCCCGCGCTCGTTTAAGTCCCGGTTACACCACCTGCTGGAAAGACCTGCCTCGCATCGGCCCGCTCTTAGTGGAAACGGTGCCGTTCTAATCGGCACAACGCAAAGAAAAATCGGCAGGAAAGCCAAGAAGCTCGCCTGCCGATTTTGTATTTGTTCATCTTCGATTACAGAAGACCGGTCAGAACGACGGTGATAATCAAGAGCGGAGACAAAATACCGATCACAATACGAATCGCCCAAAGCAGCCAGGTTTGCACGGGACCTGCGCTCGTGAGCTGCTTAGCGGTCACCTTCCAGGCAATCCAAGCTGCGGCCACGCTGAAGCCGATTTCGGAAAGCGGCATACCGACGTTGCAGGTAAGAAAGTCGAGCAAATCAAAGACGTTCTTGCCGAAGATCTTAAAGTCGGACAGAGAGCCGAAGCTCAGTGTGCAGAAAAGGCCGATAAAAGCGGCCAGCGCAGTTGTGATCCAAGTCACGGCTGCACGAGAGAGGCGCGTGTAGTCCAAAACAGAAGCCACCACGGCTTCAAGCATGGACATTGAACTCGTAATCGCCGCAACAACCAAGCAGAAATAGAACAGAATCGCAAAGAAAACACCGAACGGCATCTGCGAGAAAATCGCCGGCATCGTCACAAACGTGAGTCCGGGGCCTGCTGTCGGGGACAAATTAAAGGCAAACACGGCAGGCATCACCATTAAGCCGCCGAGCACAGCAGCCATGATCGCCAGGAATGCCACCCAAGCCGTGGAGGTTAGAAGATTCACTTTCTCGGAGAGGTAGCCGGCATAGGTCACCATCACGGCCGCACCTAAAGACAGCGAGAAGAAAGTAAAGCCCATCGCGTTAAAGATCGCAGAGGAAGTAAAGCCGCTCCAATTCGGTTTAAAGAGATATTCCAGACCTTTAACGGCGCCGGGAAGTGTTAATCCTCGAACGATCAAGATGAGCATGAGGATAAAGAGAACCGGCATCAAAAACTTAGCCAGTCTCTCGATACCCTTCTGGACGCCTAAAGAAACAATCACCGCGTTGGCGAGCAAGAAGATGATCTGATAGAAGTACGCTAAGGCGCCGTTGCTCACAAACGAACCGAAGTTTTTATTGAGTTCGTCCGCATTAGAGACAATTCCGGTTCCTGTAAATGCGTCGATCAAATACTTGATACACCAGCCGCCGACGCAGGAGTAAAAGCAAAGAATCGCAAAAGCGGTAACGACACCGACCGTGCCGAACACGCCCCAGTGCTTGCCGACCACTTTCTTTAAGGAACCGATCGCACCCATTCTTCCTTCTCGGCCGATGACATACTCGCTGATGAGCATCGCCACACCAACTGTAAAGGTAAAGAGCAGATAAGAGAGAAGGAAAACGGAACCGCCGTTATTGCCGGCAAGATAAGGGAATTTCCAAATCGCGCCCAAGCCGACGGCAGAGCCTGCACTTGCCAGAATGAATCCGATTCTGGATCCCCATGTGGAATTTGAAGCCATAGTCTTAATCTTGTTGGTTTAGCTGCTGTATATGTTACAGGCTGAAATCATCACGAGAAGGACCCGAAACAACAGAATGATCAGCGGCCGTCTGGTCTTCCGCTTCGACACGTATCTTCAGAGACAAAAACCTTATCGATCAGCTGATTGTTTTTATCGACGTGTTCGATTTCGTAAGCAGGAAATCCTTCTTTGAATCTGTCCCTGAACTGTTGATTGAGGCAAACGCCGTTGAAGCCTCCCGTTACTAAGCGCTGTTTGTCTTCCTGAGAGAAGTTAGCGGCAAGATTCTGAGTATGTTTGATGCGGTAGCGAATCACGCCTTCATCGGAAACACCTAAAGGCGTGACTTCATAGCCGTCCTCACTTTCGATTTCGGGGATTTTGGCGTAAGGCGTTTTAAGCAGCTGCTGAGCCGTCTTGGGCTGATCGCGCAAAAGTGAGCCGATCGCCGGAAGCAGGTCTCTGGAGATATGCGTTGAATTCAGGCTCTTGTCGAAGTTCAGACAAGCTTTCGTTTGAATCTTGGCACTATCAAAACGCGTACCCGCTCCGTCTAAAAATTCGTAATTGACGTTTCCGATGTTGTGGTCGTAGTAGGCCGGCGTCTCAACACAGGTTAAGCCGAGAAGGAAGGTTTTGAAGTATTTCTTTTCTGCTTCCGTAAAAGAAGAGCCTTTGCGACCGACAAAATTCAGGCGAACGTTGATTTGGGACTTTTCGTCTTGGCCCAGGACAGAGGCTTTTGCGCCTTCGAGGGATGCGGACTGAGCGCTTAAGGCGCAAGAGAGTTTTTCATTCAGAGCTTCTACGCTGAGTGCCTTTGAGTTCTGTGCTTCCTGCTTATCAGTTTTGACTTCTTCGGATTTATTTCCGATAAATTCATAGGCCAAAATAAAAACAGCGCTGACTCCGGCAATCACGTAGCGATAATCCACTCCGAACCACTTCACTTTATCTTCTCCGACACTTTAGGACTCAACGGTTAGTATTACGGTTTTTGTTCGCTAACAAAGCGTTTCCATTCTATTTTTGAGCCGTGCGGTGATGTGCCTTAAATGCGCACCAAAAAAAACACGAGCCGAATTGAGTGGTTATCCTGTGGTGAAAATTAACGGAGGTCTGCATGATCACAAAAACTCTTCCTTTTCTTTTAGCTGCCGCTTTAGGCTTATCCACTTCTGTTATGGCTCAAACAACTGCAACTTCGGCAAAAGCAAAACCGGTTTCCCTTACCCAGCAAGTACAAGATCTCAAAGCAACCGTGCTTCAGCTTCAGAAGCGGGTCGATTACCTTGAAATGCTGGTTCCTCCGTCCACAGCCGTGTTAATGCCGGATGCCAGAAAGCTTTCCAGCATTCGTGTTAACGGAGCTACTTTTCTGATGTCGATTGACAAGCCGTCCGGCAACGAAAAAGGCAGCGACTTCATTCTCACGGTCGTTAACCCGCAGAGCATTACTTACACGAACATCGGCTTTGATATCCGTGTTTACGGTAAAGAAGCCAACGGAGACCCGAATGCCTATAAGAGCGCTTTCCTTGTCTCCCGAATCACTCCGGCACTTGCTCCGGGCCAGACAACACAGTTCCGTTTTGCTGTTCCGGGTATGACCCCTGAAGACTTCACAGCCGCTTATGTCGCCTCTATGACTTTCGGCGGTATTGCCTCTCCGACAGCGGAATAATTTCTGCTTTTGATCACCTTGCAATCCGAAGCATTAACCGCTTCGGATTTTTTGTGGCTCTTAGCAAAAAGGACAAATTCTCAACGAAATAATACAAATTGTTTCCGCATACCTCTTTTGAGATACATGTCATAAGAACGTAAAAGTCGTACCGTACAATCACTTTTTCATTGTTTTTGTTAGATAAAACCCTTAACTAACGGGAAATAATCCCATTTCTTAGGAGTAAATGAATGAAAAAACCGTTTTATAAGGTGCTTTACGTTCAAGTTCTTGCTGCCATTGTGATCGGTGTTCTTTTAGGTTTTTTCTTTCCGGATATCGGCGCGTCAATGAAACCGCTCGGCGACGGTTTCATTAAGCTCATCAAAATGCTCATTGCCCCAGTGATTTTCTGTACGGTGGTCATCGGTATTGCCGGAATGGAAGACATGAAGAAAGTCGGCAAGGTCGGCGGCATTGCCCTTCTCTACTTTGAAATCGTCACGACGCTCGCACTTCTTGTCGGACTTTTCCTTGTCAATGTTCTTCAGCCCGGCGCCGGCATGCACGTGGATCCCGCGACCTTGGATGTGAACTCGGTCTCAATGTACGCAACGGCAGAAAAGCCGCAGTCCACACTGGACTTCATTTTCCACATTATTCCTTCGTCCGTGGTAGGCGCTTTTGCACAAGGCGATATTCTTCAAGTCTTGTTCTTTTCAATTATTTTCGGATTTGCACTTCAGTTCTTAGGCGGCTCTCAGCATCCCATCTACGAACTCATTAAGAAGGGATCCGAGATTCTCTTCCTCATGATCAACTGGATCATGAAAGTTGCGCCTATCGGTGCGTTCGGCGCTATGGCCTTCACCATCGGTAAGTACGGCATTCATTCCCTGCTTCCGTTAGGCAAACTCATGCTGGTGTTTTATGCCACCTGTGTGTTCTTTGTTCTGGGCATCCTGGGTGCAATCTGCCGCTTCAACGGTTTCTCGATTTTCCGCTATCTTGCTTACATTAAAGAGGAACTTCTGATCGTTCTCGGTACATCTTCCTCTGAAGCTGTCCTTCCGCAGATGATCACAAAGATGCAGAAAGCCGGCGTGAGCCGTTCTGTGACCGGCCTTGTAATCCCGACCGGATATTCTTTCAACCTTGACGGAACCGCGATTTATCTCACCATGGCAGCGGTATTTATTGCGCAAGCCTGCGATATTCAAATGACCTTTACTCAGCAGGCTACGCTTTTAACCGTTCTTCTTTTAACAAGTAAAGGCGCTGCAGGCGTTTCCGGTTCCGGATTTATTGTGCTCGCAGCCACGCTTTCAGCCGTCGGAGACATTCCGGTTGCCGGATTGGCACTGATTCTCGGTGTTGACCGCTTCATGAGCGAAGCAAGATCGATTACCAACATGATCGGCAACGGTATTGCCTGCGTCGTCGTCGGCCGCTGGGTCGGAGAATTAGATAAGGAGCAATTAAAAGAAACGCTGAGCAAGAAGAAGACCGAGCCAGATCTTTTAGAAGAGATCGAAGAAAAGATTGAGAACGAAATCGAAGAAGTCCTCGCTCCGCAGCCGGCTTTAGTTCCTATCCCTGTCAGCGAATCGGCTTCTGAACCAAGAGAAGTTAGATAACGTCGAAGCAGCTTTTAATTCTCTAGAAGCGGCATGAGGTTAGCCGCTTACAAGCAAAGGTCGGTCAAATTTGCCCGGCCTTTGTTTTATCAACAGGGCCCTTATATCACCGTCATTCATGACGGTGATATAACCCAAACTCCCGTGAAATAGCCCGTGATTTTTTTTAATCGGGCTATTTTTCTTCAACTAATTCCCTGATTTCTTTAAATAAAAGATTTCAAGATCAGCGTTCTCATGCTATAATAGATCGG
>ENA-UERN01002261-UERN01002261.1-human-gut-metagenome-genome-assembly--contig:-NODE-2261-length-15590-cov-9.467930_pt1 | contig 15590 bp, 15 predicted proteins | sample MGYA00242950_ERZ507950 | MGnify/ENA primary metagenome ERZ507950 (study PRJEB26167, sample SAMN06115515) | human gut metagenome | host: Homo sapiens | place: China:Ningxia | collected 2014-11-26...
TATATAATTCTATAATCTCTGTTACAGTTGTTATTGCTTTATGATATTTTTTAGCTAAAGAGTGTGCTTTTTCACCATTAATGTAATCCTCAATAATCTGCTCCGCAATCAATTCATCAGCCGTATATTTTTTACATAATTCACTCAAATATTCTTTTATGCCGTTTTCTACATCTTCCCTGGAATATTTTCCATAGGCTGTCAATTGCTCGATGGAAACATTTTTTACAAAATACAAGCGCACAAAATTACTATTATCTACAGTGGGAGAAATTTCTTCCATTTTCGCCGTAGCGGCCTTGTATTTTTTAATGCAATACTGGACAGTCGAAATACTACATGAATACTTTGCAGCCACTTCTTTATAAGTGCTGTTCGTATTGAGATATGCACAGGCAATCTCTATATCTTCTTTGTTTAAAAAATTTCTTGTTAAACTACAGTCCGTCTCCAATTCCTTATGTATATTTCTATAACTGCGGATTGCGCGCCACACGGTAGAAGCGGAACACCCTAATTTTTCCGCTATTTCATTGGCTGTATATTTTTTCTCAAAATACATTTCAATAATTTCATGTTCATTTATTCTATTAGGTTTTTGAGAAAAATAGCCTGGATGCTCTTGGTCGTATTTTTTAATATAATGTTGAACTGTCGAGATATTAATGTCATTTTCTTTCGCCAGTTGAGCCCATGTTTTTTCAGTTGTTCCATATTCTTCAGCTATTTTACAACAAAGCTTATCTAAAGCTTCTCTTTTGGCTTCAGTATAAGAGGAAATACGATTAGTATAGCCATTTCTTGCTAAAGAAAAATGTGCCATAATCTGCTTTCTAAGATAAAGGTATTTAAAAGAGTTCGAAGAATCCGGTAATATTGAATTGAGATATTCTTCCATTTCTTCGATATGATATAATTTCGGTTCATTTTTCTTTTCCATATTATCCCTCTTTTCCTTTGATGCATTTCCATCATATCAATATTTAGCAAAAATGAAAAGTATAATTTGTCGAATATTTTTCATGTTATTGTCGTAAAACAAATAAAATAAGGGAATTTGATTAATACAAGAAAATCAAAATCGGTTTTTCCAACTCTTTTTCTTTCATATTAATATCATCAAAGAAAATCGGAGGTAAAAATTCATGACAAATAAAATTAACGAAAAAATGAAGGAACTGATTGGTAGATCTTCGTTTCTAGACTACCGCGAATTATGGTCTAAACTGGACCTGGAAAAGAAGATAAATTATATCGTAGACGGTGATTTTACTTATTCTCTGTCCGAGACAACAAAGGATATAATGCACGAACTCGGTTTATGGCAGGGCGAGATAATTGATGACTACGAGATTGAAAATTATATCAAAGAAGTTGAAAAAATTCGCATTCAGCTCAGTGAAATTGGAGGAGAAAGACCTTTTGCGAACATTGGTTGTTTTCTTCAGTTCATGGGTACGCAGGAAGGAATTGCGCTTGATTCTTGTCCCGTTATCGAAGTTATTATGTATGGACATCGGTACGGTTATGCTTTTTTGAACGAAAATAAGATCTATACGCTTGCTGATCTGCGTGAAAGACTGCTGAAAGATAGAGAAAATTTCAGTCTTGTATAGACGTGAAGAAAGGAGTGATTGTTATGCACGGAAGCGGCGGTCCTTTATTTTAACTTGAGACCTCCCGGGAATTTCTCGGGAGGTTTTGTTTTTATAAAAAATCTATCATAATAATAGTGAAAAAGAAATAAAAATATGTTGACAATACTTCCGGTAGGTGTTATAGTATCAGTAGATGAACGGAGTGCCTGCCGCGAGTCTTAGATTTTCTATCTGAGATTAGCTGTTGGACTCCGTATTTTTATGCAAAAATTTTTAGAAAGGAAAAGAAAGACCATGATAGCAATGATTATGAAAAACAAACCTCAGTTCACACAGATGTCATTCGCACTGGAAACAGGGCTTGGTTTGGTGCGCTCTAATTATCATTATGGATGGGATCTTATTGTCGATAGTAAGCCGGAATGCAGTCTTTTTTCAGCGATTATAGCGTATCTCAGACAATTACATAATTCATTCAGTGGTTCTTTTCATAGCCGTTTCAAGCGGTCAGCAGATATCGGAACAGGCACCCGGTAGAACAGGAACCGCGCATAGATTGGAAATATGAAATCATGACCACTGGATTAAGAAATTGTCTTAGTTTAGTGGTCTTTTTAATTATATGGGGTATGGGACTGCAAGGGGTGGTCGCCTGTTTTGCAAACAGGAAAAACAGATGGGTTCGATTCCCATATGCTCCATTGATTTGGCCGATTCGACTAGAGGACGAGGTCACGGGAATTTCACTCCCGAGACGTGGGTTCGAATCCCGCATCGGTCGCTACGGAAATATCCGTAATACAACAAAACAGGGACTTATGGAACCAGGCACTCCGTTTGTCCCACATGCAGATGTCGTATAGCTGGCTAATACACTGGCTTGCCAAGTCAGAAATGCGGATTCGAGTTCCGTCATCTGCTCTTAAATTCTGAACCAGGCACTCAGGATTTATACAATATACGAAAGGACATTGAAAAAATATGGATAAACGATTTTATGGCGGTAAAGACGATACTGACTTTACCGAGCCTCGTAAGCTAACTTGGTAGAAGCGCTGGATTGAAGCTCCAGAGGATCGGATCGTAACCGAAACGAGGCATTATGGCTCCATCGCCTAGCTGGTTTATGGCACCTGCCTGTCACGCAGGAATAACACGGGTTCAAATCCCGTTGGAGTCGCTTATGTGTGTGTAGTGTCAGCGGATAGCACATCTGCCTTCCAAGCAGAAAGGGACGGTTCGAATCCGTTCACGCACTCTATTCTCGCATAGCTCAATCGGTAGAGCGTCCGGCTGTTAACCGGGATGTTGCAGGTTCAAGTCCTGCTGTGAGAGCTTAAGAAATGTAAAGGAGATGACTGATATGCCAGACTATTATTATATGGGAACTGAATATTATTAACGGCAGGTATGCAAAAGGCTGAAGCAAGCAGTCTGTAAAACTGTGACCCTCGTGGTAAACATTGTGAGTTCGACTCTCACCCTGCCGACTTTTGGGCGAATATCCCGTAATTGGCAGCGGTACTGTCTGTAAAACAGTTGGCTTCGGCTTCTGAAGGTTCAAGTCCTTCTTCGCCCACTTAAAATAAATATGCCTCGGTACGCAAATTGGCAAAGCGGCAGAGCTAAGGACTCTGTGATTGTTTATGGGTTCGACTCCCATTCGAGGTACTGTGATGTCCATGTGGCGCAATTGGCAGACGAACTGTCTTCAGATGGCAGAGGTTGGTGGTTCGAATCCACTCATGGGCACTGTATCGGGATGTGGCGCAATTGGTAGCGCGCGTGATTTGGGATCATGAGGCTGCAGGTTCGAGACCTGTCATTCCGACTGTATGCATCAGTGCCGCAACTGGCAGACGGGGCCGGCTCAAATCCGGTTTTCTATGGGTTCGAATCCCTTCTGGTGCATTTTCTTTCCTGTAGAAAGAGTATAACAAATATAAAGGAGAAACAAGACTATGAGACGAATATCTATACCGAACCTTATTTCATAAGGGGTGGTAGCTCAGGGGTCAAGAGCAGCGGCCTTATAAGCCGTGTGTCGTGAGTTCGATTCTCACTCGCCCCATTTAGATAATATAGTATTGGTTTGTAGCTCAATGGTAGAGCGACCGGCTGTTAACCGGTAGGTTGTGGGTTCAAGTCCCACCATTCCAGCTATGGAGGCTGTGGCCGAGTTGGTTAGGCAGCAGATTGTGGCTCTGCGGAAGCAATTCCTACGTGGGTTCGAGCCCCACTGGTCTCCCTGAAATTAAATATGCCGCTGTAGCACAATGGTAATGCACCTGCTTTGTAATCAGGGGATTAAGGGTTCGAGTCCCTTCTGCGGCTTATAGGCGGTTAGGTTAGAGGTAAACCGTGCGGTTCTGAGCCGTGAGACACCCGTTCGATTCGGTTACCGCCTGCTATGCTCTCATACGCTAATGGATAGACGGCAGGGCTACGAACTCTGTAGTTGGCGTTCGAGTCGCCATGGGAGCACTGTAAAATGCCTGTGTAGCTCTAATTGGCAGAGCGTCTATCTCGTAAGTAGAGGGTTGCAAGTTCAAATCTTGTCACAGGCTTCATAAAAAATATTGTGGTGTATTTCAATGGTAGAAAGACCGTCTGATGAGCGGTTAACGACAGTCCGACTCTGTCCACCACAACTATGCTGATGTAGCTCAACTGGGAGAGCATATGCCTTACAAGCATTGGGTTACAGGTTCGAGTCCTGTTATCAGCATTTGCGGGTGAGTGGAACGGATTTACCATGCAGGGCTCATAACCCTTGCGATACCAGGCTTCGACTCCTGGACCCGCTACTCCAGGGTAGTATAGCGGCGAGTACGGCCGGTTCATACCCGGCAAACGCAGGTTCAAATCCTGTCCTTGGGATTGAAAATCTTTATAATAAAGGAGAAATAATCATGAAACGAAAACAGTTATGCAAGCGATTATCAAAGTTATAATGTATGCATCCGTCGCCTAATTGGTATGGCACCAGACTTTTAATCTGGCGGAATTACTTTCCATGCGAGTTCGAGTCTCGTCGGGTGCACTGATACCGCATGTGTATCCACGGGTATGTAACTCAAGTGGCAGAGTATCGGCCTCTTAAGCCGAAGGTTGCAGGATCATGGCCTGTCATACCCATTATGCGCCAATAGCCCAATCGGCAGAGGCACAGGGTTTAAGCCCCTGTTAGTATCGGTTCGAATCCGATTTGGCGTATTTTTCCAGTTTTTATGCAGATACAGAAAAATTGCAGGAAGGAGTAAATAATTATGCATAACGTAAACAGATGTAGCAGACAATCCAATAGTTCGTGGTCAGAGAGTAGACATGATAAGAAGATGTACTGCTTTATTTGTTGATGCAAAAATTTTCGCATAACAAAATTACCGGCATTCTCTGCAGCATCTTCTGATAAAAAGTTTATCAAAAGAGGCTGTTTTTTATTGTTCATTATTATGGGTGCGTGGCTCAACTGGTACAGCAACGGTCTCCAAAACCGTGATTGTCTGGGGGTTCGAATCCCTCCGCGCCTGCTAAAAAATATCAGAAAGGAGCAACGTGATCATGAGTAAGAAACATTACAGTGAAAACTGGATTTCGCCATCACACGGTGAGCTTATGATACAGGAAATTCCAAAATATATAAAGGCTTACTATGAAAGAATGAAAGAGTATGGTACTGGTATTCATATTACGATCGGTACGGATTCGCAGAATTTTGATTATACGAAAGAAGTAAGTGTAATTGCTGTGATCTGTGAAGGACACGGCGGTATTTTCTTTTATAAGATTAACGCACGTGACCGTATTTCAGATGTAAGAACAAAACTTCGTGTGGAAACCGGCGATTCACTTGAAATAGCAGAACAGCTTATTACAATATTTGAGACAACGGAATATGAAGACGTATTTTTGAACACAGAGTTTTCTATTCATATTGATGCTGGTTATTCTGAACATGGTAAGACGAAGGAATTGATTCCTGAGCTCATAGGCTGGGTCACTTCAATGGGTTTTGAGGCAAAGGTTAAGCCGGAGTCTTATGTTGCATCCGGAATTGCTGATAAAATTTCAAAATGATAAAGGCTCTTGTTAAAGAGCCTGATATGGAGCGGTGCCTCAATTGGTACAGGACCCGGTTGGAAGCCGGACATGTCGTGTCAATCCACGCTTTGAGGGTTCAAGTCCCTCCCGTTCCGCTTTTGCTGTGATGGCTCAACTGGTACAGCACCGGCCTTGAAATCCGGCATGTCGGGTGAGATTCCCGCTTTCAGGGTTCGAATCCCTGTCACAGCGTTAAGTCCCCATAGTCTAGCGGTCAAGGACATCTGCCTCTCACGCAGGGAACGGCAGTTCAAATCTGCCTGGGGATATTTTATACGGGCATAGTCTAATTGGATAAAACAACGGTCTTCTAAATCGTACTTTGCGGGTTCGAGTCCCGCTGTCCGTAGTATTATGGCATCGTGGTCGAGTGGTCTAAGGCGCCTGTCTGCAAAACAGGTTTTATCGTGGGTTCGAATCCCACCGATGTCTTTGCATTTAAGCTGTGCGAAGCAGATTAGTCACCTGTTTCTATTCAGTGTATATGCAAAAAGCCCGTGCTAAACGGTATTTCAGTCGAAATTGACTAACGGCTGCGGTATTCGTGATAAACCTGCCAATCTGCGGGGCACGGGAGTCTGCCAGTGTGGCTCAAGTGGTACAGCACCTGCTTCGAACACAGGCAAGCCGGCATTTATGTCGACGTACAGGTTCGAGTCCTGTCACTGGCGTTTTTTAGCCCATTAGCATAGCGGTCAATGCACTGGGCCTTGACCCCAGGGACTGCGGTTCGAATCCGCAATGGGCCGTTTATATTTCTTGCCGTGGTGGCTCAAATGGTACAGCAGTGGATTGCTAATCCACCATCTCGGAGTAAAATCCGGTTTCGGGGTTCGACTCCCCGCCACGGCGTTAATATTTATAATAATATTCCAAACCTTCCGGATAACTTCCGGAAGGCTTTTCTTTCATATTAAATATATCAAAATAGATAAATGGAGGAAAATATTATGGGACAGAGATCGCAGATTTTTGTACGCTATCAGGAAACAGACGGGCCCCGCAAACTGGTGGCAAGATATTATGGCTGGAATTACGGAGAACGCATGATCAGCCGCGCAAGACACACAATGGAATGGCTGAAAGAAAACTATGAGCTTATATCTTTCTATGCAGAAAAAATACCGAGAATTCTCGACACAAATTTCGATATGAGAGACTGTGTGATCAGCAGTGATATTCTGAAAGAGTACCAGGAATTATATGGTCCGGAGGATTCTCTTAACGACGTTTTGTTTTACGGGCAGGATAATAATGATGGAAGAGTGCTGATCGATATCGATAATGCCGGGAACATCAAGTATGCGTTTCTTACCTCGGAAAGCGATACGCCGTTATCACCAGTAGAGTACATGGAGTGGGATATCGGTTCTGACTGGAATAAAGTGTCAGAATGCAACAGCAAAGAAGCCATTCAGACCTGTAAATGTAATATCAGTAAAATCGATATAATGGCAGATTTGATGACCGAAAAAGAGGTACAGGAATTTATTTCTACGGATTACAGCAGCAGTCTTCCTCAGAAACCGAAAACAAACTGGATCGTGGCCATTGCAGATATACTTACCGGAAACGGAAGCAATGCTATCTGGTGTGACGACGACAGACAGATCCTTGTAGCAACGGAAGAAGCAGCAAATGCCGTAGCCGATCTCATCGAAGCTTTTTATCGATCTCAGGGAGAAGAAATATCCGTAAATACCGGATATTATGCCCCGGAAGAAGATGAAAGAAATGAAGAAATAGACAAACATACCGGATGGTGGTATGTTAATGTTAATTGAGGAAAAAATATGAAAGTATATCTAAAAACAAGAAAGGGATATTTGTGGTTCACTAAAACTTCTGTCGAGGTAGTCGCAGATAAGAACCGGGCTACACAGGTTGAACTTAAGGATGCAAAAGATACTAAGGATACGATTTATTCTATGAATCCTTACATCGGTATAATTACGACAGAAGTGGCAAAATAATCACAAGGAGATAGAAATTAAATTTGATTAAATGAGAATTGAATAATATCGAATTACGCAACAAATAAAGGCGGTTGCTGCTGAAAGAACATTTCGGATGTATATGGATGCTATAAAGCAGAATCCAGAGCAAATAATGAAAGGAAAATAGGAGGAAATAGATATGACAAAAATTGAAATCGATGACACATTGAATAAAATTTCCGCTTCATTGGAATCTTGTCCGATATGTAAAGGAAAAGCAGAAATTTTAGCAATGCACGCTACTCTAAAAGAAGTTGTTATTGACTCCATTGGTTGTAGAAAATGTCATCTTGCAGTTGAAAGAAAATGGCGTTTGGCAGAAAACGACAAACTGTTTGTAAAACGCACTACTACAATAGTTAATCCCATACATATATGGAATCAAAGAGTTAGTGAAGTTAATGATTAGTGAAATTTTCCCATTCTATGTGACTATCTTCAAATCTTTGCATAGAAAAGGAGAAATAACAATGTAACAAAAACAAAATAACAAAAGTATCCGCAAATACCTCTTATCATTGCTATATACACTTAAAGATTTACTGTTTTAATCTTAAAAAGTAGAATTAACGATTTAGAAAAACAATATTATCTTTAGCCATGTTTTTCAATGAAAATTCTAAAAAACAAAATCAGGGGCTTTTAAATAAGTTATATAAAATATTTGATAAAAGTGAAAGTTGAAATATCACAAGGAGAGAATCATTAAATGTCAAAGAAAATGAAATATAATCCGAAGGATTTCACGATCGAGATCTGCCCGTGGTGCGGAAAAGAGCAGGTGATCTACGCAAAAGGTATCACAAGATGTCTTTGTGGCAAGCCGCTCGCTCCATGCAGTATGTGCGAAAGCTGCAATTACAAATATTGCGATTACGGCTGCAACGGCACAGACACAGATGCCGAAAAGCAAGTAGATCACGAAACTCTTCCGGAAGAAGACCAGAAAATTTTATATGAAAAATTATAAGAAAGCAGCCCTTGCGGCTGTTTTTTTCTTACTGTTTTCTTTCATAATAATTTCATAAAAGAGAAAAATGGAGGAAGAGTACATTTATGATGAATGAAGAGATTAATTTTTACAGAGGGCTTGCAACCGAAATTAAACCGGAAGGATTCAGATGTTTTCTGTATCTAAGCGAAACATCCGAATGGCTGTATGTAATTACACCCAATAATTCCTGGATATCAATTGATTTTGAGTCAGATGGGCTTAATATCGTATATCATTATGAGCCTTCCCGCGAATTCGGACAGGGATGTCGATGTAATGAGAATCCGCTTCATGAAATTACAGCAGAAACACTTCTGGAAGCAGAGAGATTCGGTAAGAGTTTTGGTCACAGAGGCTGGATCAATGTTCCGAACAGATACGACGGCGGCACACACACAGAAAATGTCTGGAGAAAACCGAAACATCACGAGAATGCTTATAAAGCAATGATGCAGAGCTGGTGTGCGAAGCAGTTGATCGAATTATAAGAAACGGCGCCTTGAGGGCGCTTTTCTTATGCAGAAATTTGCCGATTTCGCTCAAATATGATAAAATTTCTTTATAGGGAGGTATTATTCCAATGGTTGTATTGTTTCGATAATCTACAGAAGGCACTATCCGGAATCAATCCGCATATTGTTCTCATTTCCTCATGGAGAAAAGGATTCGTATCTCCGGGAAACGAAACTAACACGACGCAGATAAAAAGATTGGAAAAAGAATTATCCAAACGAGGACTTCAAATCGATGAAAAAGCGCCTGACTGGATCGATAACAGAGATTATTTGGCTAAAAGATACGGTGAAAATACACTGATACTGTACGATGATCCGACAGAATATAAAGAGAAACACAATAATCTGTACCTAGTTGATTGCGAAACCGGATTAACGGCCGCAGATGCCAAAAAAATACGCAAGATAATAAGCAAGATGTAAATTCATTCAAAAAATATTCTATGCAGAAATTTGACACATATTCATAATGTGTTATAATAGCATTAACGACAGGGAAACCGAAATCCCCACAGAGGGGTGTCGCGCAAGTCCCCACAGAGGGGCAATTATAATCTCCTGGATTGTATAATTCAGGAGATTTTGTATCTTTATGAGTTATTTTTCTTTCATAATATATGTAATTAAGATAGAAGGAGGAGCCGAAAAATGAAGAAATACCGCATCAGCAAGGAGCTGAGAAATTATATTTTTCTTGTGCTTAAAAAGCAAGGTATTCCGTACAAATTGACCAGGGACGACTCAGGACAGAATTTTGTGGAAGTTCCTTTAAGCGGGGAGCGTTTTCATAAAGTGGTGCTCCGAGCCAAATGCGAAAAACTTACTTCGGAAAAAGGCGTCTGCCACTTAACGAAGGAAGAGGCCGCTGATCCCCTTTTTGTACAGGCAATACTTCCCGACGGAGGGGCTTTTGTGACACTGGGAAAATAAATTGCTTTTATTTAGCTGATGCGCTGTGCATCAGCTTTTTTTATTGCCCACAGAGGGCGGAAAGGATACAACCGATGTACAACATTACACAAGAAATCGAAGAAATCTTGGATCCGGTTATTTTTGACGCATCTCATGAACTCAAGGGACATTGTTTGTTTGAACATGTCATTTCCGATAGGGATTTGAGACTGAAACTCAAATACATGAGGAGAGCCCAGTACGGCGAAATCGTCATCGCGAGCCGTTTCTTTTCGAAAGAGCAGGCAAGAAAGGTCATCTATATGCTGCTTAAGAAAAATGAGAGCGCGATAATAACGTGGCGAAAGGAATTAGATGAGCCGTATCTGGAAATTGAGGGTAACTTCAGAGAAGCTATAGGGGAAGGAATCACTAAAAACACTGACTTCAACAATCTTTTTCCTTTACATCGATTGAGAGTTGTTCTTGTAAAAGGAGACAGCATTGGACGGGCATTTTATATCAAAACCGCCTATCCAACAAACTCAATTTTGGACAACAACATTATCTATGACGCTATGGACGAATGGGCAGGAAAAAAGAAATAACTATAAGCCTTCCGGAAACTTTCGGAAGGTTTTTCTTTCATAATAAAATTATCAAAGAGAAAAATGGAGGATAAAAATATGATCTACAACAACGGAACAGTAAGCGTACACAAAAGTTACATAAATAGTCTGCTTTTTGCAGCAACGAGATCCGGCTTAGTAGAAGATGGCTTAAAAGCAAAAGGTATGATCCGTGAATCCAAAAACGAAGCACTTCTTGAACTGGATGATTATTACAGCGTTGGTATAGACGGCTGCATTGAGGAACAGTTACAAAGAGCAGTTGATATTCTCGCTGATCTAAAAATCAGGACCAAAGTGCAGATAGATTTCTACGGTGACGGAGGAGATGCCGACATTGAAGGGCGTTATATCCTCGAGAAAAAATCTTCAAAGCTGCGGATCTTATCAACTGATGAAATGGCAGTTATGGACGCATCTGACAGATCCTTGATTGAAGAACTGATCGACAGAGGATACAACGTAACAAAAATCGAAGCAGAGCCCGCCGTTCATGAAGGTGACGATGACGCTGATTATATCAAATGTCCTCATTGTGGTGAAATACTCGTTACAAATGACGATTATCGCGAAATGCGGCCGGCATATTGCCCGAGATGTGGATGTAAAATTAAATATTAAAAGGAGAAAAATAAGATGAAATTTAATTCAGCAGAAGGGATGTATCATTATCTTTGCAATAACGGAGATTTATATAATCCCGTAAATGAGACATATATGTTCCAGTACAACGAAGACGGCGCAATTTGTTGCTATAGTATTTCAGAAGACCATGCTGCCGAACTCGCTGTAAAAAGCATAGAAGACGGAGAATACTGGGGCGCATATCTCGGAACCGGAGGACATATCTACGAAGCAGAAGAAGCTCTTGAAATCTGCAATAATTTCGCAGATGAAAACTGGATCAACTGCCGCGAATATGCCGCTGATGTCTTGAAAGAAAAATTCAAAGAAAAATATCATTATAAGTTCAGCTGTGCCGATCTGACTTCCGATACGCTCGATGGACTTAGAAATCATTGGATGCCGGATCTGCTCGAAAACGGCGATCCGATCAGAGGTGCAGCGGTATTCGAGAGCGGATACCTTGATATCGAACTGAACATTCACAGCATTGCGCAAACGACACTGGATGATGCGGAAAGAGAAAATTACACACCTGTCTGCAGTTATTTCTGCTGTGTAAAACACGGAGACAGTGACGACGACTGGGAATCTTTCGATTATATTGATGCGCCGGTAAATGTTGACTGGAAGACAGATAATTGGAAAGAACAGCTGGAAAAAGACATGGTTGTAACTCTTTATAAATATGCTTTTGAAAAGGGTTTGAGTTTCGATCATGCAAACTAGTGGTATCATCGCTAATTAATTTTAAGCTCCCTCCGGGGAGCTTTTTCGTACAAAAAAGAATATTTGTACATTGTTTTCTGTCATAATAATATAAACAAAAAAGAGAAAAGGAGAAAAGATAATGAAAAATAATACCGTTCAGAATGTAGTGCATGGGTTCAAGGTGTTCAGATCTGATTGGACTTGTTCACCTAATGGCAACACTAAACAATACACTTGCCCCGGAAAATTTGAGGAAGAAGGGGAACTTGTTGTTTGCTTTCACGGTATGCACTTCTGTCAAACTGCTGCCGACTGCTTCAATTATTATAGTTTTGACAGCAATAACAAGGTTGCAGAAGTCATTGCTTATGGTGAAGTGCAGACAGAAAATGACAAGTCATGTACTGATAAACTGGAAATCGTGCGTGAAATCCCGTGGGATGAAGTGCTGCGAATCGTCAATATCGGAAAAAATTGCACGGGTCGCTGCAACACCGGGGATTGGAACACCGGGAACTGCAACACCGGGGACGGCAACACCGGGAACTGCAACACCGGGAACTGCAACACCGGGAACTGCAACACCGGGGACTGGAACACCGGAGACAGGAACACCGGAAACGGGAATACCGGAAACGGGAATACCGGAAACGGGAATACCGGAAACGGGAATACCGGAAACGGCAACACCGGAAACGGGAATACCGGAAACGGGAATACCGGAAACGGGAATACCGGAAACGGCAACACCGGAAACAGGAACACCGGAGACAGGAATACCGGAAACAGGAACACCGGGGATTGGAACACCGGGGATTGGAACAAATCGTCTTTTAATACTGGCTGTTTTAACACAAAAGAACAGAAGATCAGGCTATTCAATAAGCCGTCAAGCATGACATATCGTGAATGGATAGATTCAGATGCAAGATATTTACTGAATCAGATACCAAAGAATGTTGTTGAATGGGTACATAAAGAAGATATGACTGATACGGAAAAGGCAGCACATCCAACCTATGAAACAACAGGCGGGTACATCAAAGTGCTTGATGAATCTGAATGTGGTCAGTTGTGGTGGAATGCTCTGACTGACTATCAGAAAAATATCATCAAGGGAATACCAAACTTTGATGCTGATATTTTCTTCCAATGTACCGGAATCAGAACCAATTAATTTTAAGCTCCCTCCGGGGAGCTTTTGTATTGCTCAGGCAAAAAAGAAAAGCTGCGAAAAAGCAACTGATGTTCCATGTATAACAATGATCTGTTCGCATCCAAAAACGAAATGTGTACAGCAAAGCTTATCGTATTCAAACACGGTAATGAAAAGTTTCAAAATTATCTGTGCAGAAATTACCAAACTTCTTAGAATCTGTCATAATAACAATAGATAAAGAGAAAGGAGATCAGATATGAGTAGCCCCGAAAAAATTATGACATTTAATGTTATGGCAGAAGCTGAACTGGCATGTTTTACGGCCCAGGAATTTAAAACAGACAGATTTTCCTATCCCATTCCCACTCCTGGAGCGTTAGAGGGAATGCTGAAACAGATTTTCTGGAAACCGCCTATCGAGTACCGGATCAAAAAGATTGCCGTGTGCCGTAAACCTAAATATCGTAATATAAAGCGTAATGAAATAAAAGATAAGGCAAAGGCTACGAATTATACTACAGGAATTTCTGTCAAGGACAGCCGCACACAAAGAAATACAGGATATCTGGTAAATCCAAAATACATTATTCAGGTAGAAGTTTTCTTACTTCCGAACAGAGTAGAAAGAGATCTTGCATCAGGGGTAAACATCAAAAACAAATACCGGGAAATCATAAAACGTAGATTTATGGAACAGAGTGAGTTCCGTACCCCCTTCTTAGGATGTTCAGAATGTATCGCTGATGTAACCTGGATTGATAATTTTGAAAAGGCCATATGCGAAAATATGGACGAAGAAATGAAAACCTCTGGAGATATCGACTATGGGTTCATGAGATGCCGTATGAAATTCAGGAACGGTGGACACCCGGATAATAATAACTGGGATAATCCGGTATGGAATGAAGCAGCGGATCCTACATTTTATCATGCTCTTATGAAAAATGGAATAATCACCGTGGAGGAGGCATAATGACGCAGAATAAGGGACTGGTCCTTGATTTGGTAGATTATTGTGAAAAATTAGAAAAGGCTGGAAAAATCTTGCCTTGCGGCTATGAGAATAAAATTGCTCATTATTGTATTCATTTATCTATTGATGGGTGCATTACAAAGATCGAATCCTTGGCTTCCGAAGAAAAGCCGGGAATAGTGATCCAGACAACATTTGCTAATTCCACAAAAGGAAATATCCGAATCCCGGAAATTCGAGGAAAATATCTTTTTGGAATGGAATTTGACAAAGATAAGAAAACAATTGTTATTAAAAAGAATAAGAACGGCTTTCTCGAATTGCATGATAAGCTGATGGAAGAAACATTAAAAGCTCTTGGAGATGAAGATGATCCAAATAAGGTAGACTCGCCGGTAGTAAACGCTTATCGAAGATTTGTTGAAAAATGGAATCCGGAAAAATGGATGAACAATCCGGTTTTTGAGCCATTTCTTGAAACAAATACGGCACAGAAGGTATTGTCTCTTAATTATATTATTTGTGTCGATGACCCGGAATGTAGCTTTTTGCATGAAGATCCCGCATTAAGAAAGCGTTGGGATGATGTTATCTTCAAACAGAGGTTATTGGAAAAGTCGAATTATAACGGCATCAGCCAGCAGGATGGAAAAACATTGGTTCCGATTGCAAGTGTCCATAATCAGATAACCGGAATGTGGGGTGGAAGCGGAATCACATTTGCCTGCAATAATTTCGAGGCGGCAGTAAGTTATGGTCTGTTAGATGCAAATACATGCGGGACTTCCGTTTATGATATGGAAAAGTACACCCGCGCTTTGAACTATTTGGCAGCCAGTGGTTCAAAACATAATTTTAAAGAAGGTAACAGCGTATTTGTTTTCTGGTCCATGGACGGAAGCGAAAGAGCAGAAGAAATTTATTCTGGATTACTGGATCAATATAATATGGACGAAGCCATGGAAGAAAAAATCCGCAAGTTATTTGAATGTGTCCATTGCGGAATCCTGGATAGAGACAGGTTGGATTTATTACTTGGAGAAGTTGCTAATAGTGATTTTCGAATCCTTGAACTGGATGTCGGAACGAAAGGAAGAATTATTGTAAAAAACTATAGCTATTCAACATTTTCGAATATTGTTGAAAACGTAGTTAAATTTCAGGAGTCTTTGCAGATTGGTTCTAAAAAAACAATCCGTTCATATAAGAACATACGAAATGTTTTATTCCCGGATATTGCAAACGCAAATAATGTCCTGAACAAAGAAGAGTATATGCTGAGAGAAATTCGTCGGTCTGCTTTCTATGATGGATACGCATCGTTTAATATAGCTCAAAGAGCATTATTAAGACTATCCGTAGAAAGAAACTTTTTCAGCAGCAGGTTTTATATTC
>ENA-UERN01002263-UERN01002263.1-human-gut-metagenome-genome-assembly--contig:-NODE-2263-length-15583-cov-6.579131_pt1 | contig 15583 bp, 33 predicted proteins | sample MGYA00242950_ERZ507950 | MGnify/ENA primary metagenome ERZ507950 (study PRJEB26167, sample SAMN06115515) | human gut metagenome | host: Homo sapiens | place: China:Ningxia | collected 2014-11-26...
TTGTTCTAGTATTTGATCATAAACACTTTGAGAAACATAAAAAATACCGCCAGATTTTTTAGTCAATTGGATTCCAGTATTGAATTTTACGGATATTGAAGTGGCAGTTGGACACCAAATAACCCCATAAAACATTACGTTATTTTGCATTGATAACATTTCTTGGAAATCCTCAACGGGCATACTAATTAACAAAGTTCCATTGGACTGTGGGTTATACGTCCAATTTAAAACTGAATCATTGTTATCTTGCGGGGTCTGCATGAAAAATGGCTTTACCAAAAGCCAAGTAATTCCTGATTGAACTGCATTAACAGCCCGCATAGGAGAGCCTCCAGTCGGAGAAAAATTTAAAGTGGTTGAACGTTCTGAAAATCCTAAATTTGGATCAGCCTGCATATTAACGGAAGCGGCACCCCCCCCCCGAATCGGGGGTTACGGTAATAAAATCTTTCTTCATTTCATTATTTTGTTTTAGTTACTAACTGCAAATATAGTTATTTTACGTGGATTATTGATAAAAGATACAATAAAAGAACCGGGGAAAGTCATGAAAACCCGGTTCTTAGTAAATAAATGTGAAAATAAATGGAATTGATATCTAAAAGGCAATCCTTCTAGTATTATCTCCATGCTTGATAGCGAAATCATATCTATCCCAAATGGCGTCCCAATGTTTAACAACAAACTGCACGTATTTAGCAAAAGACAGGTCGTTAACGCTGTCTACACGCCATAACACCCCGTAAGGGGTACCGGGGTTGTACAACCGTAAATAAACGCCCGTGGAGTCTATAAACCCGACTTCCGTTTTGCACCTTACTAGGGTGGCGTAGGGTTTGCCACTTTTGCCATACTCTTCTTTTATCGTTGTTTTAATAACTTCTAACGTTGGTTCCATAATGTTATACTTTATTTTGATATTACAAATGTAACCTAATAAAGCGTAACAACAAAGAAAAAGGAGGGAAAATCCCTCCTCATAATTTTCATAAATTTGTCATTAGTTATCCTTCCGTAAAACTTATTCGATATTTTTCGAAAGGGCATTTGGTAAACGGACGTGTATCTTCTTCGCTGTCTGGGCTACTTAATTCACCAAGCACGCTTTCTAACGTGCCATCTTCGCGAGTATAAGCCGGAATCCAATAGGAAATGTCTTGGTTTCCGGGTACTACTCCATTCACCCTAGCCCATACCAATTTAGGAACAAAAGGGGCTACGGGAATCATAATGGGATGATCAGCTATGTGCGTGAAATCTTCAATTTTCCAACCGTCCAAGTCCTCTATTTCAACATGATTAACCATTTCCTTGTTAATTTGTTGCACGATTTCATGCACCGAAGGTAGTTCTCTGGTTCCAGCGATAGCCATTTCAAATGTAGAACATTTACGGTTTACCCCGTCATCTATATTCTTGTAAATAGTTACCCGGTACACGTGATCGTACAACTTGATCTGTTCTTTAACATTTTCTTCCTTAGGAGTCTCTTTCGGTTTTGGAAAGGTAAACGTTGCCACCCAATCAACGCACGGAACGGCTTGAGTTGGATACCCCTGTAATCCGTTGGCGTTCATGAACGATGTGGCGGTGCTATACACCTTTTCGGCATCAAAAGTTTCATCCAATGTAAAGTAAATTGGAAATTCGCATTCTCTATTGTCTTTGCTAGACACGTAGTGAACGTTAAACAAAATTCTTTTAGGTTCTTTCATATCGGTTAAATTTCAATTGTAATTGGTTGAGTTAAATCTGCTTCAGAAATTTTGTGCCACACGTATTCCGGCTTCCCTTCTTTGTTCACTTTTAATTCGAAAAATTGAACGTTAACGGATGCGCCATGAATATATCTTTCGTACGCCATCTTAATAGCGTTTATCAAACTAACACAATTCACCAAAGCCATTTCGGCATCTTCCTTTTTAGGATAAGGATTGGAATAAACGATATAGGATGATTCACCGAGTGAATATTGAAGATTGAATCCGAAGCCGTTCTCCAAACTTATTACTCCAGTCAAGTTAATCCCTGAAAGGAGTGTGGGAAACGATTTGAATTGTGTGCCGTCTTTAGTTGGTTTTATAAATACAAACATAATCTATTTCTTTATGTAAATAACTGATTGTTTACCCGTACACGCCAGAAACAAGTCATGACAGGTATACACGAGTTCACGGTTTCTTTTGGTGATATACACCGCTACCGGGGTGAAGTCGTTTTTTAGGGAACATTTACAAGGTGGGATAACAAAGTCTTCACGTTTAGGAGCCATGTTAAAGGCGCAACCCCAACAACCCATTTGTAGACCGTTCTCACGGGCTTCTGGGGCAACGATATACTTTTTACCTTTACACTTTATTAGCTGCCCCACCGAAACCCGTAATTCAGTGTTATTAGAGGGTCTCTTATACTGATATGGTTGACGCCGTTTTGTTCCCATAACGATGTTAGTTTATAAGAAAGGGTTAGACCAATGTGCTTTTAGCCATTTCGCACGTTCTAGTTCAGATTTTCTTTCCCATTGATGTAGAAGCATCTTGAGTTGATAATACTCGTCTTTAAGTACCACAACATGATCTTTCATACTAAATAGAGGAAAGGAAATATGAAACCAATCCGAAAATTCAGCGTCCACTATTACCATATCGATTGGAATTCCTAATTGTTCTTCAGATTTGGTATGGTTATGTGGTACACGGTGCATTCGGTGTTCATTGGCGTTTAAAGATTCATTGAACTTTAGAATCGCTCTAATTTGTGCATCGGCGTATTTCATATTTGGTTTAAACTTTCTCATATATTGTTAGTTGATTTCAAAAATAATTCCCTTGTCGTGCCTGTAAATACGGTACTGACCCGGTAATTGATAAATGTCTGTATCAACATATTTCTTCGCCATGACCATACGATTACCGTTTCTTTCTTTCACGTTAATGAAAGGGTCAGCTTCATTCGTGATAGCGTTCACGTTCCAAACAATTTCGGTGTCAAAGAACTGTTTTAGGAATTCGTTCCAGAGCATGGTTCGGTCGAACAGGTCTTTGCCTACCGCCTTGTATTCGAACGGGTGTACCCAATAACGGAACCACCATTTCTTTAATATGCTTAATTTGAAGGCTTTCGTTAACATCACTGATTCGTTTTAAGTTTCGCACGTAATTCTTCAACGTCGTCACAAACGGGTTGGCTACGTTGTTGCTGTATTTTCTCAGCGTCAACTTTATGAATTTCCTTGTAAGCCTCGTACGCCTCCGGGAAGTTCTTCTTTAGAAGAGTAAGGTTGTTCAGGGTATTCATGATAACGCATTTGGTTTTGTTCAGGAAATAATGGGCTTCTAATTTCTTTTCCCAGATTTCTTGTAAGATAGATTGCACCGTGACATCCATTGCCACACATTCCTCCCACCCTTCCCATTTAATAGTTTTATTTGGGAATCTGACGTTGATATGTAAATAACTAGACGGCTTCTCTTTTAAGTTCCACGTTTTAGACCAAGGATTATTGGTGGGTGAAATATATACATAATCGTGGTAATCCAAGAACTTTTCTTGCACGTCAGGGGGTAAATTCTTGATGCAATCGGGAGTATATCTAACAGTGGCATTTTCCAAAGCTACCGTTAGTTTATCTACCAATTTATCAATATCCTCATCGAAATTACGTTCACGTAAACGACGAGCGATTTTCGTAGCCATGTTTTCTCCTAGTAGTGGCATAGTCTTAACGTTTACGGGTTTTCGGTTTCATGATAACTTTCTTGCCCTTCTGGGGTTGTTGCTCGGCTACCGCACTACGACGTTCTTCAACAATGTTAGGAAGTTCCCACTTTTCAGGTACGGCACATAATTCTATACCTTTTTCTTTTTGTTTGGAGATTTCCTTTTCGACTTCTTCTTTGGTGTACAAGGTGCCGGGGTTATTACATTCTGGGAAATCTTTACCGTTTTCCATAAATACCAAACGATATTTAGATTCAGGAATTTCCATTTTGATAAACTCGTTAACGTCGAGATAATCGCAACCGAAATTTCGAGCGACTTGTAAATCGCTATCACTATAATTGCCCGGCAAGCCAGAAGCATCACCGATCATAATACATTCCTTGTTATCAATGTCCCTTCCTAATTGGTTAGCGAATTCGGAAACCAACGTGTTAAGCATACCGGGGTTCGGTTTACGCATCGGGTCTTCCTTAGCGTTAGCCGGGCAGTACCGGGCGGCTACCTGAGTGTATTGCCCCACGAATTCTTGTAGGGAAGCTAACACGAATCTCAATTTACATTCAAAGAACACGGGGTTGACGATTCCTAATTCAATACCACCCTGATTTGTGTTGATGAGGATTGCAAGGGGGTGAAGGTCACGAAGTCTTTCAAATACATCCATGTTAAGGGTCATATCCCACGTTCCTTGCGGAAACGTTGCACCGGAACGAGTATTGATAAGCGTTCCGTCCATGTCAATCAAAATAATTTTCTTTGCTGAAATGTCCATAATTTTTAGTTATTAAAATTAGTCTTAATACGTTATATGTCGATATCTGGTTGTGGGGGCTCGCGCCCCCGTGGTTAAAACTCTGTGAATAAAACACGTGATTTAGTCTTCGAATCAAGGTCTGCCACCCAGAAATGGTGAGCACCGAAGCCGTAGTCAAAGTAAACCGTGAGAGGGGTTGTAGAGGCTAAACGAGACATTAAATAACGCAACGTTTGTTCATCGGCTGCCTTGAGCACGCTATTGATAACCTCCACGAAACAAACTGCTTTAGTAGCGGTTAAGTTTTCAACTTGATTTTCAATCTTTAATTCCATTGTGTTTTTGGTTTTATGTTTGACATTTAATAACAATACAAATGTAATACAATTTGCTAAAATCACAATGAAAAATCCGGAAAATCTTTTCAGAAAATCCGGATCAGCATAATTAAGATTTTCAAAGAATATTCCGTCTTTAAAAGTACAGGTTATCAATAATCCTTTTGAGGGAGCCACAGAATAGCCATCAACAGCAGTTTCAAATCCTTCTCTCGGACCACTTCCTTTAGGAACAGTTCCGTTAGCAGTTTGAGGATTACCTCCTGTATCTAAATCTGTAACTGTTAAATAGAAAGGCATATCTTCAGCAGTTACAACATCACATTTAACTGCGAAGGTAATATTGTAAAGAGATGATCCGGCTGCTTGACTTATGGGTATTGTTTTAGTGACCCACTTCCGGCTATGGTTGTGGAAGTACTTCGGGCTCCTCCAGAATTAGCGGCTGCAACGGCATTTAATGTCGCAGACCCCCCCCCTGTGTCAGGAGTGACTGTTATAAAATCTTTCTGCATGATATTTTTCTTTTAAGTTGTTAGGCAAATATACGCAAAAATTTGAAAGAAGTTGTGGGGAAAGAAAAACCCGGTGTCCTGTTATCGCAACGGTCACCGGGAAATGTCAAAATAAAACAAACATTGTCTTCAATATAATGCAAAATTAATGGTACAAACAATACGTGTCGTTTAGGATATAGTTACGACGTGGTTCCCCAAACTTCCTTCCGAAGTAACTCCACCTAACAAGATAGCGTTGAAATTTATGGTCGTTGCGTACCCGAAAGGTGTTTTCGGATTGTTCCATGTTGTTCTACCTGTGACAACGGTACGAGTGAAGTTGTTTTCTATGGTTGTAGGGGTAAGATGCCATCCACCCTGAGCGGCTATAAGACTTTGTACTGACATCTGGCTGATATGAACGTTATCATCCCCGGTGTCAACCCCATTCGTGCTGAAAACCCTAATCAATACCGTGGTATTGTGTGGGTTTGCAACGATGATATTGTCATCCGGACCGAATTCCACAACAATACCACTACCGGAAGGATGTGTACCGGGCGTTACTTCTATGGATTTAGCTTTTAAATCTCCATTGATGTCATACACGCCAATACCGAATCTAAAGTTACCACCCGTGATACTATCTTTCAAATTAACGGTATTTACTAAAGTTGCCGCAAAATAGGTTAAAGGGACACCACCTAGTTCTTGAGTGACAGGAACCGTTTTCGTTACCCCGCTACCCGACACTACCACGCTTGACGAACGTGCCGCCCCGGTATTAGCCGCAGCCACCACGCTCAATGATCCATTTCCACTACCCGATCCGGGAGTGATTGTTAAGAAATCTTTTTCCATTTTCTTTTAAGTTAAGTTGATATATCAATGCAAACTTACTTAAAAGAAACGAGAAATAAAAACGTTGTTCAACTATAAACAAAGAGCGCACCTGTCTTCACGACGGGACGCTCTTCTCAACTTAACTTAAAAGAAAAATAAAATATTTTTTAAAACCATTCTACTTCCAACATACCACGTGAAGCGGTGGCGTAACTGTCAATTTTGTTTTTTTTCTGTCGGCAGGAAAATAGGCAGTCGGACCGTCTGGAAGATGTAATTCGAGATTGACTTGTCTATCTATATTGGTAGCGGCTGTCACGAGGTCTTGCACAAATGCTTCCCAACTAAGCCCGATAGCCTCCCATTCTGAAGCTTCAGTAAATGAAGCTGGATTATTATGCCCCATCACAATATTAGGATTACTAGTATTTCGTACATCCATAAGCATATATACGAGAGCACGTGTGACGGCTAAAGTGGAATAAATAAGAGGAGGGGAATCGTTTCCCATGAGAACCAGAGGGGTAATCATTTGTTGTTGGCTCATATAGAAATTCATCAAGTCAGTAGTAGTAATAGTGGCTTGAGAAATTTCTGTATCATAATCATGGAAAGTTAAAAATTCCCCCGTTTTGGTATTCACAACGTATGCCCCCGCCGTTATCATACGTTTAGAAACTTGAAATACTAGTAATGGATTTGGGTCTGCTTCAGACATATCCCATGCCAACCCTAAAGTCGTTTGAACGCCTTCTTGACTTACCGGAATAGTTTTAGTAATTCCTGAACCAGATACGGCAAAAGAGGACGTTCTGGCGGCTAAATTATTTCTAGTGGCGACAACGTTCAGAGAGCCGTTGCCCCCCCCCCGAATCGGGGGTAATTGTTAAGAAATCTTTTTGCATTGTCGTTATCTTTTTAGTTATGGTACAAATATACGCATTTTAAATGAAAACGGGTACGAAACTCGTTTCGCAACAGGTTCGTACCCTAAGTGTTCATGTGCTTAAAGAATTAACTTACGTATCTAAAGATAGGAAAGTTATTCTTCGTAATTAATATTCTTTTACATCTATGTAATAATCAATTCTTCCCCAACCACCCGAAGCTGACACTTTATTGATGAGTCTATTTTCTACACGTTTAAAATCTTCAGTTGGTTCAAATTTGTTGTAATCATATTCTACTTCAATGGAACGAAATTCTGAAGAATGAATGTGTAGAAAACCGTGTTCCTTGAAGGTTGTTACTTCCCTAATAAACTCTTTCAAGGTGTAAGGACGGCTCATGTACACGCTAAAATTAACGATACAGTCTGGTGCGCTTTGGGATATTTGCTTTAAATGAATCATTACTTTGTAATTTTATGGTTTACCCCGTACCCGAACAAGGCAAAGTCACCCTTAACCGGATCGTTAGGGAAGATCTTACGCAAGTTAAGCGTTATTTGCAACGCCGCATTTAAACCACGTGCAACCGGGTAAAAGAGACACAATTGAGAGGCTATGCGATGCACGTGCGTGTCAAGCGGTATGATGAGGTCTGCCGGGTCTATTCTTTCCCACACGCCTAAATCTACCGGGCTGTCACGGCGCACCATCCAGCGTAGAAACATATTTAAACGCTTGCACGCCGATGACCAATCTTTTGGAATGCCTTTTATGGCTTTGCCCTTTTGCCAATAGAACACGTCTATCAAACCCGTTAAATAACGTATGTCACGACCGTTGTGTTTGTTACGGTTGGCTTCATACAGCACCGCATCCTCTAACGTGTCGTAATTACGGTACACGTAAGCAAGCCCCTCGCACAAGTCGTAAAAATCACCATAGGTGAAGAAGCGGTACAAACGTTGGGTATTGGGGTAATCTCTTCGCATTTGGTTATAATGACCCTCTGAGATAAACGTGTAGGGAGGAGTGGCGTAGGAAGCCATTGTTTCAAACAATTGGTTGGTAACTTTAATGAAGGCTTTGCGACTACCGTAAGCCAACCACTGAGCGATGAACCCCGCTATTTCAATGTCACGCAAGTCTATGAAACGCCGGGGGAACTGTACCGGGTCATCAAGCACGAATTCCGGGGTTTCGTATCGTGCGGCGTATTCCTGTAATAGTTTAATAGTTTCTTCATTCATAATATCTTGTTTTTCTGTTTCAACCGTTGTACATCCCGTTTCAGTTCGTCGTTTGCGGTAGCCAAATTACTAATAATGACTTCAAGTCTGTTTAGGACGTAATACACGCCAGAAACTTTTACTAAGGTGTCAGGTGCAGTTAGAAATTTCTCCCTGTACACTTGCACGGCATCACGCATATTGGTACGGGCGTAAGCACTTTGAGACGTGGTAGATTCACTCATTTCAGTTTCAATCCTAATAAATTCACTTCTTTGTTTTTCACTTTCTCTTTCAAATCATCCAATAGATATTTACCTATGCAGGTATAATCTAGGACTTCCGTGTAGGAAGGGTAATTCTTCGGGTCTAACGTTTCCTTTATCATTTTAAATTCCATAATCCAGTCCCAATTCAAAATCCATACCAAATTAGAAATATAAGAAACGGCTAATATCTTGCTACCCTGATTTGCCCAAACTCTAGCCATATTTTGAATATAACAATTGAAGAATTGAATTTCATTATCAACTGCATTTGTTTGAACTGTTACAATTCCTTTACGGGGGTTACTTTTAGACACATCAATGTAAGTAGGTAAATTACGGTGCATATAGCCAACGTGCTCAAACATATCATAAGGCTTCTTTACATCAATGGTCACTACACGCACCATTTTTCGTGGAGGGGGAGTTTTCTTAATCATTTTGTTTTGACATTACTTAAATAAATATTTCTATATTCTAATTTCTTCGTGGGCTTACCTTCTTTGGTAAGTTCCCGGCACTTGTACACTAAATCAGGATACCCGTTTAACGAAAAGCCCACTTTATAGGAAATCACTTCACCCTTTCCAATGTGATCCTCTATAATGGTGCCTGCCGGAAACTTGTTTTTCATTTTGGCATATTCCAATACGATACGCCGTTTTTCCTCTTCGATTGCCGTTTCAAGGGCTTTCATTTCATCATCGTAAAATTCTTCTGGTGTCATAATGTTTATTTGTTTGTATACCCCAAAGGTAAGTAATTAAATAGGAACACCAAAGATTTCCTCCTCAAATTCGGTATTCCACTCGTCAAAAACTATTTTCACCGAGGATTGGTGTATTCTACCGTGTTCTGAATTGTAAATAAGCGCACCCATGAACTCCCTAAATGGATCGTCTTTTGGGTCTCCATAGATAATAACGTAACGGTTTGGGCGGGGTTGGTTTAATAGATCGTAGTTGGTTATGTACCGTCCTATACGAATCTTATTAAAGGAACACGAAAACATTCGTGCGATAGCTTTAGGGTCTGGTTCACGTGGTGGAAACATTAATCTTTTAAAGTCTGCGAGCACCCATTCTGACATACTAATAGGGTGGTCAAATAGCGGGGTTGGCTTTGAATCCATAACGAAATACTTTAAAATAAAAGAGGAGCCACACGTTTCCGCCCGACCCCTCTTTTCTGTGTAATAAATGGCAAAATTTATCTTATTTCTTTTTACCCTTTTTAGCCGGGGTAGCTTCGATCACCTTCTTGATAGTTTTAGAAGGTTTGAAAGCGATCGTATGGCTTTCTGGAACGTCCAACGGTTTTTGGGTCAACGGGTTGGTTCCGGTTCTTGCCGGGTTCACTTTACGTTTGAATTTACCAATAGAGAAGGAAACTTCCTCACCCTTTTCAATACACTCTTCCGTAATGACTTCGCACATGGCGTCCAAAGCACGTTCCATTTCTTTTTGGGTCAATTCTGCCTTTTTGGCAGTTGCTGAAATAAATTCACTTTTCTTCATCTTGTTCAAATTTTAAATTTAGTTACTTAAACTATGCAAACTGTTATATGTGGAGACCGACACTAAGGTTTCACGGTATCCGTTTTCTTTTCCAAATTCATGGCAACTTGCGCCGCAACAAGAGAGGATAACAGGAGTTTCACCTGTAACATCTCTTCAGAAGAAATCATCTGAGCCGATTTGGGATTGCTAAAGCCATTCACATCGATAACCAATTCCCCATCTTCGGGTAAATTATTCACGATGACCTCTATTTTGTCATCGCCTAGCGCAAGTATCTGTAAAGCTACCTTGATGTAGTTTACATCCATTTTAATTCTAAGTTCTAATTCTTCTTTCATTATATGTAAGGTTCAATATTTTCTTTTAGCCATTCTTCATTAAGAAAATTCTTTTTCATTTGTTCTACTTTCTGATTGAATTCTGCCTCGGTTGCAGCTTCTATTGTTTGAGAAGCGGGGCAATGCGTGTTAGCATAGGCTTCCATCTGTTCTAATCGATTTTTATAAGTTCTCACCCTAGCAATTTCTGGAGGGTAATTAGGAATGTCTGGGTTTCTACATTCTTCGTCAGGTAAAACGTCCCATTTGTTATAAGCTAAATAAACTCCATAAATCATAATCTTACAAATAATGCATTAAAATACAAATTACTAGATACACGAAACACACCACTATAATTCCATAGAATATTTTCGTGGTTAGAGGGGTAGTTTGGGTTACCGAAGTTTCGGTGCACGGGTTTTCCATTTTACCGGGGTGATAACCCAAGAATTGATCAAGCACCACATCTTCTAATTCTTCTTTATGCTCTGAGAGCCATTCCTGAAATTGTTCTTCGTTGCTCATTTTGGTAAACGTTTATGAAAGGTTAATACGAATCTACGTTGTGGATACCATTTCCCATCGCTTCCTTCACGAAAAGCTGAAATCAGTATACCGTCATTTAAAGTAAGACCAGATTGAAATTCGCTTAATTTCTTCTTAGAAAAGATAAATGACTTGGTATATTTAAGGTTTAGGAAATCAAACACGGTGGCTTTGTACACGTAACCACCCATCTGTTCATCGTATGATATAAACACGCAATGAATTTTAAAGGTTAATACTAAAGAATCGGTTTTAGGATCAATGTTATACCCCCGAATACGGTATTCACCTCCATCAGCTATTTCGAACTCGACGCTGCCATTATTCGTGCTATAAACGTGTACCTTCTCTTGATCAGCAAGTTTCCACCCCGTTTTATAGTAGGCGATTTGGGAATAAGCCGTAACCCACAGCATCATTAACCCGGCTATTAACAAAATTCTTTTCATGATTTAAGATTTATTTAATTTCTATAATTCCGCCATCCGTGCTCAGAAGGTATTGCTTTCCTTCATATTCTATCACGTACGCTACTATATATTGCCTATGAACGTACACGGCTTTGAACCCTTCACTCGTGCTATCAAAACGTTTCATTGTTTGTTTAGAACGTTTACAGGTTGCCGCATTGGGGTCGCAAGCCGAACACGAAATAAGCCAAACAATCAAAAGAATAATTTGTACAATGCTAATTGTCTTCATGTCCCCTCCTTTCTAACCAAACGTAACAATAACTGCTTCCATATCTAGGCATACTTCCTCCACCCGCTCCGGTACCACAGGCAGACATACTTTTGATAATCCATCCATCTTCTAATAGAGAATTCAATTCTTCCATATCATTATTCTCAACTCTTACTAATTTTTGTTCAAACATGGTTCACAAATTTTTATCGTTAATAATTTTCTTCAGTCTTTCGCTATACCCTTTCTTTTCGGCGTAAACACGGTCTAAATAAGCCAGATAATCCTCCCTTGTTAGCCCACGGGCATAAATGCTTTGCCAAATAGCGTAATCGGCTAGGCATTCCCGCCACGAGGCAAAACGGGCATGATTGTATAGTGCTCCGGTAGCTAACGTTGGGCGTTGAGCGGGTACCCGCATTCCGGTACAGTTGTTTCCCTCTTTAAACAGTAGGGAAGTAAATCCTCCGCTTTCTTCTATACATTGCGCCATCACGATGTCAGGGTGTTCTATCCTAAGCAAGAAAATACACGTGTACACGCTATCAGCCAAAGACAGGCTATCAGTATTTATTACCGGGGCATCGTATTCGGAAAATAATGATTCCATGTGTTCTTCCTCACACGATCGAGCGATCATCGTAAGAATAATAACCACGACCACTATCGTGAGCCATCCAAAGGTGAGCATCCACGCTTTGAAGGGTTTAAGCCGGGCTGAGTTCATAGGTTCAATTTTCGATGTCATTTTGTTTTGGTCTTGGGTTAATACTAAAGTTTTCTATTTGAACTTCTATCGTATTCAGTTTGGTTAGGAGTTCATCACGTACTTGTTCCGCTTCCCAACGTGTTGGAAAAGGCTTTGAGAAATATTTCATTCTCGACCACGAATTAACTCCAGTAGATTGTGGCTTCATGTAAACAACCACGAAATAAGAAGTCATGTGGTTTGGATATTTGGTTTCAAATTCCTCCAGTGTAAAGGCATCCATGTTTAACACACGCTTTGTGTCCCACCAATTAAAAACACAAACTTCTTCAATGTCCATGGCTTGCACCGGAGTTCCATTAATCTTGATCCACATCTTTCAATCTTTTATAAACGTTCATAATAACTTCTGTTAGGAGGTCGTGAAAACTTCCTTTTAGCATTAATTCACCTATCCATGGTGTATGCTTATCAATCCACCATTCAGCCCAACTTCTAGCTTCTTCGTTCTGATTAATTTCGTTACAGGCTTCTGCTATTCGTTTTACTTCTCTTTGATATGCTTTTGTATATTCCTCTTCTTCTTTTTCAGCAATTTCTTCAGCACAAGCATTCGTATCTGAATAGATATCTTCTTCTCCTATAATTAAGAAGTAATCAGAAATTTTTAAATGGCAACCCGAACCTGTTTTGCTTGTGGGGTTAATAAAAGTGGATTCTGTACCAATAACATGAATGATACGATAGTCATCTCTAAGAATCAAATCCCATTGAAAATGTTGGCGATACATTGATGCGTAAATCCCTGTCAACTTCTGTCCTAATTCTTCAATTGTAGAAGCGGTTTCAAAAGATTTACTTTCTGTAATAGGAGGGTCATGCGGGTCAATGCCGTACAGGCTCGTAATTCGTGTTGCTGTAATCATAATCAATCTATTTTATAATCGTAACGTAACTCTTCAGATTCAGCTTCCATACGATACGGGTATTGCATCATGCCTTCGGCAACGTCCGTAGTGAAATCAGGTTCATAACCGGGGTCAAGAATGAATTGTTTAGAGGATTCTGACCACCTGAAAGCGTTTGCCGGAACCCATGCCACCCCTAAATCCAGATTGATGATACGCCACGCCCGGCACGTGGTATGCGTTATGGCGGCAGTCCTACGAACGCCGTCTAGATTAAACCGTACTAGTGCGCTGCACCACATGGTGGGGCGAAGTTTGCCCTTTGGAATGTCTAACGGCTCGTTTATGTAATCAATACTGGATTGGTCGGTTAACTGCCCCACTATTGTAACTTCACCGCTTTGAGAGTATCTAAGAGAGGTCATTTGTAGGGTGTGGGTTGTACCGTCTTCCCCCTCTATGGTTATCGTCTGCAATTTGAATTTCTTCATAGTTTTTCAGTGTTTATAGTACAAATGTAACACCTTAAATTAGGAGTGCAAGGATTTATCCGTAAAATCTCACATATATCTTAATCGTTCAAGTGCCGTCAAACTAATAATGGCATCTGGAAGTAACGCTACCTTCCCGTGTTCCAAATCGATATCTTCAATATCCCTCATGGAAACCTCACCGTAAAACATCTGATCATTATCTTTAATGACATTTAACTGCAAACAATCATCACGTACCCCAACTACGATGCCCGTGAACGTGGAACTATACTGATAGTGCATTTTAATGCGACATTCTGGTAGGAGGCAACGTATCATGTTTTCGATATAGTCTTTCTTATCAATTACGTCGAAAGGCGTCATGTCGAACTCCCATCTGGCAAGCAATTCACCACCGGAAGGAATTTTGGACGTTCCAAATCCTACACCCAATTTATTACATATTTCTATGATGTACTTGGAAATTTCTTTAAAGTTAGGAGCACGATAGGGATAAGTTAACACCGGATTCATTTCCGGGCTTAGCCACGTGGACGCCAAGGGCGTTGCAACGATACGATAATCTGGTCTTTGTATTACCAACTGTTTAAGAGCGGCTACAAGTTCTTTGCGAGTCATAATGATTTGTTTTATTCATGTATGGTCTGTGGATCCTCCGTTGGAATCTCCTTCATGCTCTGATATTATGTTAGAAGCTACCCCACACACGAAATATGTTAATAATCCAATGAAAAGATAGGCGCAAACATGAATGTTATCATATTTGAAAAACAGAACGCACGCCCATGTTATGAAACACACGTGGGCTAACCATGGAAAAACTAAATCTGCCCAAAATTCCCTGTCTTGCAATTTATTCTTCCATTTTCGATTCATCGACATCCTCCTTCCGTATCTTAATGTAGGCTTTCAATTGCTTCATGATAATAGGATCATGCGTCATGTGTTTCAGTGCTATCGGTCTGGCGTTATTACGCTTTCCGGTAGCGGGGTCATAACTCACGAACTCTTCCTCGATGCTTAGCATTTCTTGATACAGTTTCTCGAGGTTGTCCGTGCCTAGCTGAACGTCTTTCAGAGGACAATTCACGTGTTTACACGGGGTGCCATCAGTACCGAGGCGACATAGGAAACGGGATTGCTTCTCTGCCGTGTGTGACACACGATGAACACAGAAACTTTGCAGGTCAACCCATGCGTTCATGTTCGAAGGAACCGCCGTGGGTTTCGGTCTCATGTAATAAGGCTTTGTCATAATTCATGTTATTTAAAATGTTCTACTCTATCCACGTTAGGCATCACCCATACTTCTGGAGTGCTACCAATGGGACAGTCTTCATATACCACCCAATCGCCCGGTATAGCATGGAGGAGGCGGTCTTCTCCGTCATTAATGATAATCTCAACGTCGACTTCGTCGAACGCCACCACGGCGGCTCCATTGGTAGATTCCTTGAGCCACTTGTTAATGTCCCTGCCGTTTTTCCCGTCATACTGTATCGCTTCAACGCAACGGCAACTCTTCTGATATAAAATGTGTACTCCTGACATAATTTTATTTATCGTAATTTTCAAAATTTGCTAATACTGTTAAATCTGAAACTTCACGACAGGGTATCAGATAAACTTCACGAGGGTCTTCAATAAAACTGAATAAATTGTTTTTCGTGTTTTCATTGATATTATCAAGGTCATACACGCAAGCATATAACGTGTGGAAACTTCCAGATGATAGATAAAATGAATTAATGCCATCGTTTACATGATTCTTTTCCATCTGGATAGAATTTTGTAAATAATAGTACTTTTCAAAGAAAACAGCATCATCCTCGGAAAGATACATAATTTTATCTATCATGTCA
>ENA-UERN01002283-UERN01002283.1-human-gut-metagenome-genome-assembly--contig:-NODE-2283-length-15482-cov-8.995521_pt1 | contig 15482 bp, 10 predicted proteins | sample MGYA00242950_ERZ507950 | MGnify/ENA primary metagenome ERZ507950 (study PRJEB26167, sample SAMN06115515) | human gut metagenome | host: Homo sapiens | place: China:Ningxia | collected 2014-11-26...
TCAGGGGCTCGAACCCTGGACCCCAACATTAAGAGTGTCGTGCTCTACCAACTGAGCTAAAGAGGCATCAATCGTTATCCGATTGCGAGTGCAAAGGTAGCTATAATTTTTTTATCTCCAAAAATTTTGTCGGAAAAATTTTATCAAAATTTCGCTCTTTTGCCGTCAGGAGTTATTCCAGCGCCAGTTTGTCGCTGTTCCACTCGCCGCCTGCATCGGGGTAGATGAAGGGGCGCGTATCACCGAAACGCTTCATATTCAAATAGCTTTCGTAAAGATTGATCCCGTTCGCCGACTTCTCGGCCAGCGAGAAAGCCACTACCGATGGGTGACGCTTGGTCGTATGGTAGCTGTTCTCCGTGCGCTCGAGATAAGCCCCGAGCCATTCCGGTGCGTTGGACGGATTGCCGCCCCGGCGGCGCGAATCCCCGCTGCGACGGGTGTCGATCGGTACCTGCGCGATCACATAGAGGCCCTGCATGTCGCAAAAATCCAGCAGTGATTCGGGTACGGGGCCCGGCAGCAGTTTGAGCGTGTTGTATCCCTGCTCGCGGAGCGCGGCGATTTCGTTTTCGGTGATCGAGGCGGGCACTTCGCGCACGCGCAGCGTCACGGGCTGCCCGTTCACCGACATCCGGCCGTCGTGCATCTCTACCGAGCGGAACCCGGGGCGGAGCTCCAGATACTCGACATAACGGCCTTCGTGCTGGGTTTTGAGCCGCAGGGTGTATTGTGTGGGCAGATCGGCACTCCACAGCATGTTTGTGGGAATGCGGGTCAGGAAACGCAGCGTATCTTCGCGCCGCATGTCGAGGGTAAAATCCTTATGGCCGGCGGCGGCGCGCTCGCCCGTCGGGGTGAGCAGTTCGTAGTGAATGCGTGACGTGCGCGGATTGAGGGCGTTGCTTTTCAGCACGACGGCCACTTCGGCCGTAGCGCTGCCGTCCTCGGCAAGCCGGGTCCGGGTGACGATGTCGCGGATGTACAGCGTCGGCTGGCTCATCACCCAAGCCTTCCCGATGGCGGGCTGGGGAGTCTCCTTCCAACTCTCGAGCGGAGCCGTGGGGGAGGGCTGTGCGACGATGACTTCGAGCGTGTTCCGTCCCTCCTTCGCCAACTTGGTGAGGTTGAACTCCGCCGGGGTATTTCCGTCGGCGTTGTAGGCTGCCGGACGGCCGTTCACGCGCACCTCATAGTCGCCCGAAGCCCAGCCCAGGTGGAAAAGGACCTGACGGTTGGCCCAGGCGAAAGGCACGGTGAAATCGGTCGAAAAGACGTTGCCTTGGAGGTTCCACTCCGTCAGCCGCGTGAAATACCGGTTGTCGCCGCCGTCGGCCGCCGTGGCCGCTTCGGCCGAAGGGTAGACGAGCAGTCCGCCGCGCGGCAGTTCGCGTCCGTGGGTAGGCACATACTCCTGGGCGAAGAGCCCGCAGAGGGAAAAAAGCGCTATGGTCGAAAGAATAGTCCGCATAAGTTCGTATATTTGTCCTCCGTAAAGTTACGGAAATTTTTCAAAACTGCGATGTCCGAACTGCCTAAACTCAATTTTCCGGCCATCCGGCTGCGTGCCCGCCGCCGGGGCGACGGTGTGGAGGTCTGGGACGCCCTGCGGGGCATCTACCTCGTGCTGACGCCCGAGGAGTGGGTGCGGCAGCATCTCATCGCCTACCTGACGGAGCACTGCGGGGTTCAGCCCAAGCGTGTTGTCCAGGAGTATGCCGTGGCACTCAACGGACAGCCCCAGCGGGCCGATGTGGTGGTCGTGGGCGACCGTGCCGAGCCGCTGCTTCTGGCCGAATGCAAAGCCCCGGGCATCCCGATCGACAGCCGGACGTTCGCGCAGGCCGTGCGCTATAATTCGGTGCTCAACGCCCGCTACCTGATCCTGACCAACGGACTGAGGCACTATTGCTGCGAATGCCGCGACGGGGAGTATGTCCGACTCGACGGATTCCCGAACCTCTCCGGAGAGCCGTCCCGCCCGTAATCCGGAAACCGCTTAGAGGTTCCGGAAATTTTTGTCCACATATCCCTGGAAAGCCTCCTTGTAATTCTCGCCGATCGGCACGTACTCCGTGTCGCTGAGGAAGATGCGTCCTTTGACGTAGGCCTTTATCATGCGCAGGTTGACGATGTACGAGCGGTGTACGCGCATGAACAGCTCCGACGGAAGCGCCGTCTCCATGTTTTTGAGACGGAACAGCGTGGTGATGGTCGAGCCGTCGATGAGGTGCATGCGCACGTACTCGCCCTCGCTTTCGAGGTAGATGATGTCGCTGATTTTCACCAGCGAGACCTTGTAGTCGGCCTTTACGGAGATGTACTCCTTGTCCTTGGGCAGCGCCTCCGATTCCCCTTCCTGAGGCATGCGCTGGTTGTGGCGCAGCTCGTAGAGGGAGTTGGCTTTGGCGGCCGCGCGGCTGAAGTCTGCGAACCCGAAGGGTTTGAGCAGGTAGTCCACGGCATCGAGTTTGAATCCTTCGACGGCATATTCCGAGTAGGCGGTCGTGAAGATGATCATCGGGCGTTCGATCAGTCCGCGAACGAAGTCCACACCGTTCAGGTCGGGCATGTTGATGTCCACGAAAATCAGGTCCACGCGCTGCCCGGTCAGCATTTGCTGGGCTTCGAGGGCGTTGTTGAACGTTGCCGCGAGTTCCAGATAGGGAATCTTCGAGATATAGCTTGTCAGTTGACGCAGAGCCAGCGGCTCGTCATCGATGGCGATACATTTAAGCATTGAGCGTCGGGATTACGAGTTTTACGGTATAGGTTCTTTCTTCCTCGCGGATGTCGAGCGTGTAGTTCTTTTCGCCGTAGATCAGGGCCAGGCGTTTGCGGACGTTGTCCAGTCCGATGCCGGCCTGTTTTGTGGCGGCCGCCGGGTGGCGGCTGTTCGAGAGCGTCCCCGTGACCGTCTTGTCGGCATATTCGATGCGCAGGTGGATGAACGACGGATGGTTGTAGCTGATGCCGTGTTTGAAAGCGTTCTCGACGAACACGATCAGCAGCAGCGGGGGGATCGACACCTGCTCGGGCAGGTCGCGGGGATACTCCACGCGGATGTCCACATCGTCGGTGTAACGGATGCGCATCAGTTCGATGTAATTTTTCAGGAATTGGATGTCGCGGTTCAGCGAGATGATCTCGCGGCCTGAGTCGTAGAGCACGTAACGCATCATCTTCGAGAGCTCGATCACGGCGTTCTTGGCCGACTCGGTGTCGATGTCGATCAGCGCGTGGATGTTGTTGAGCGTGTTCATGAAGAAGTGCGGGTTGATCTGGTATTTGAGGTAGTCCATTTCTGCCTGCAGGTTTTGGCGTTTGAGCACCTCCATTTGCTGCTCGTCGCGCATCGACTGGTAGATGAGTTTGATGCCCGTGTTGGCGCCGGTCATGAAGAACCCCAGCACAACGCTCCAGTACATCTCCAGGTTGGAGAACGACGCCTTGCGGTAGGCGTCGAGCGCCTCGGGATCGGCCTGTTTGAGAAGGTGGTCGGAGAGATGGTCCTCGTAGATCTGCACCAGCCAGAAGACGCTGATAATCAGCGCGAGGTTGCTCAGCAGGTATTTCCCATACTTGCGTCGGAGCATGTAGCGGGGTGCGATGACGGCGTTGTGGATGAGGAAGATGATCAGATAGGGGGCGATCTGCCGCCAAGCGATCAGCACGTTCTCCAGGTTGACGTGCATCTCCGACATCATCTGGGAGTTGAGCACGGGTACCAGGATGATGGCCGCCCAGACCATCACATAAAGCAGGTTTTCGCCGATGGCTTGTTTTTTCTGGATCTTCATGGGGGTAAAGATAGGAAAAAAATGAATGGGAGCAAAAGCCCCCTCCCGTCGCTGCTTACGCCGCCGCTGCAAAGTCCGCCGCAGGAAGCTATGGATTCCAAGTCATCGATGTGGCAGCCGGATCGCAGTATACGAGATTTCATACAAAGAGCTGTCTGCTGGATGCAGACAGCTCTTTGTTCGGGGATAGCAAGGGATCACTCTCGGGCTGCGACACTCTCCGAGCCGAGGGCCTTCGCGGCCGGTCCGGGCATTGCTGCCGTCGTCGCGGCTGCCGCCCGGGGCCCGGCTCCGGAAATCTCGTTGCCGTCGGCATCCACCAACTGAACCATCGTGTAAGGTCCTACGAAGTAGTCCAGCGAGGTGTAACCCGATGCGATCGGCAGGTAGTAATACGAAGTGGACCCGGCCCTGCGTTCATACATTTCGAGGCAACTGATCGTGAAATTCACACCGTTGGACAGCGATCCGTTGCGACCGACCATCTTGGCCTTTCCGGACTCTTCGTACGTGGCCACCAGGTTCGAAGCATTGGTCGAATTGAGAATGCCGTATCCGCTTCCGGTATCCCGGTTGACGTACCGGTTGGCGAGGTAGACCGTTCCCGTCTTCGTCTGGTAGAGATTCTCCTGATTGCCCGTAACGCGCAGGACTCCCGTGGACGACAGGTAGGTAGCCGAGATGTCGACCAGATTCGCATAGGTCGTATACCCCCATCCCGAGATCTTGTAACTCGAATTGATGACGTTGGGTTTGACCGTGATGTAGAACGTATAGGACGTGCCGCTCGTTTCGGACGACGTGCTCGTGACGGCCCATTTGCCCAGCCACCTCTTGTAGTTGCCGGCCGCATTGTCCGGCAGCAGTGATGGGCTGACGGAGAACGGCTGCGAAGTGACGGATGTGGTGGAGAGTATGGCCCCGTCGGAAATGGCACAGCCGAATACTACGGCTACGTATTCGTCGTAGAAACTCGGATAGTCGAGCGTATAGGAGCTGTTGCCCTTGTATAACAGGCTTGCGGCGATGGTTTCGGGATCGTCTCCGGCTCCGATGTTGCTGTTGAGCACGCCGACAAGGTTTTGCAGCAGTTTCTTTTCCCGCTGGGCCTCGAATTCGGATTTCGGCATCACGCCGATGTAGTAGTACTCCGTATCGTTCGAGGGTGCGGCATTCACGACGACCTTTTTATAGGTTTTGGTTTCCTCGGGAACCGTTACCTCGAACTTGATGTCCGAACGAATCGGCTCGGGAGTCATGATCTTGAAGTCGGCGCCGTTGGCTTCAGCGAAATAGTAGCCGTCGACGAAATCGAAATCCTGCGCCGTCACACCGTCGGCCTCGATCGGCATGTAGAAGCTAAGGCCGGTCCTGGTGTAGATGAACGGTACGTAAAACGTGGTTTCGTTGTCGATTTTGACCGCAAAGCGGCGGTTTGTGAGCGTCGCCGGATACGCCTTGCCCTTCACGACGAAAGAATAGGAGCTGAATGCCATGTCCTCCGAGTTGTTCCGGTAGGTTTCCATCTCCGACGCCCAGTCGGTTTCGGCGGCGACCGGTGTCATCACGTAATAATTCCCTGAGATGATTCCGCGCAGAATGACCTGCTCGGCCGAGGTCTCCATCACCGTAAATTTGTAGTCGCCCTCCATGCCCTTGTAGCTCGATCCGAGTCCGTCGGGGTTTCTCGGATGTACGAAATAGTTTATCAGGGCGTTCTTCGTGTCGAAATTGAGCGTAACGCCCAGGTCTTCGCCCAGCGAATAGAGACTCGTCTCGGTAGTCGAGGGGTCCCTTTCGATTTCGGAGGCCACGGTAACCTTGCCATCGGAGAATTTGAAGAACAGGTTGTATCCGCCGAACTCCAGGGTCGGGGAGGGGAAATAACGCACGTGCCATCCGTTTTCGGCACTTTCGAGTATGGTCTTGGCCTCCTGCTTGGCTGCTTCGATGCGCTCGGAGGCGGACTGGTCGAACAAATCCTCCTCGTCGAACAGACATGAAGTGAGCAGAGCCGGAACGGCCAGAAACAATAACAGTATGATTGCTGATCTTTTCATATTTGGTGTCGCTTATTCGTTTGTACCGGAATTTTCGGGAGCGTCCGTTTCGTCGTCGAGCGAGTCGAAGTCGAGGTCGGGGGCTTCGGCCGCACGCCGCAGTACGATTTCACGCATTTTGTTCAGGTCGATGTCCCAACTGTTGCTCATGTAGTTGTACACGATCTCGAACTTGGCTTCGATCGTGGCGCGGCCCGTCGAGCCGGCTGTTTTCAGCATCGACTCCCACTCCTCGGCGGTCCGGTTGACGTAGAGGGAGATGAGTTCCACGAAATCCTCGCCGTCGCTCTTCGAGGCGTAGCGGGAGATAAAACCGTCCTGTTGCGCCTGATCTTCGGTCTTGTAGATCTCGAAACACTGATCCTGTACGTATTTCGGACCGGATATCTCCGTGAAATCGGTCGGATAGGGCTTCGTCTGATTGAGGATGTGGGCGAACTCGTGGTGCGTCGTTTTGAAATAGGACGTTTTCGCATTGACCTCTTTGGGCACGAGGTTGTCGAGGTTGTAGAACGTAATCTTCGCGCCGGCTTCGGCCGTTCCCAGGACCACCGAACCGTTGGTCTTGTAGGCGTACGACCCCACCAGATAGAGGATTTTCGGGAAATAGTTCCGGATAAACTCCGTACTGCCGGTCAGCTCGTCGTAAACCTCCAGACACATGTGGCGTATCAGCTTGGCCATGGCGATGGACTGTTCGTACTTGGCCGGCGTGAGGTAGTAGCCCATGCTCGACTCGATGTCCTCGAAGCGGTATTTGAATTTGATGTTGTACGTCTGGACATAATTGCGGTCGAGCCAGCGGTCGAAATCGTTTTGCTCGGTGATCGAGGGCCGGACCACGCTGGTCGCACTCAGTTCGTCTTCCGAGCAGGCCGTCAGTGCCGTGCAGAACAGCACGGCGGAAAACAGCAGATATATCAGATTCTTTTTCATACGCACATACGTTTATTTGTTTCTCGGATTGGGCGTCAGACCGGCGGCGATAACGTCGGCAGGGAGTTGCAGGGCGCGCCGCAGGTCCGGCGTGCCGTTTTCGTCGCTGATCTGATCGGTGATTTGCACGACGGTTTCATCGTCCTCGTCCAGCAGGTAGCGGTAGACCGTGATGCCGAAGCGTCGCGTGTCGAACCACCGCATGCCTTCGTGGAGGAACTGGTAACGCCGCATGAAGATCAACGCTTGAAGCATGTTCTCCTGTGCGCCGCCCTCTTCGAGCGCGTTGTAGGGAGCGGCATGGAGTTTCTTCTTGGGGTTGAGCGTCTGCGGACTGCTGGCAGAGGTCTTCCCGACGTAAAGTTCGGAATAGTCGGGATAGGTCTCCGTAGCCCATTTCCTGATCGAGGCTTCCGTCATGGGGCTGAAACCCGCCGAAAAGAGGTTCGAGGCATAGAGGTTCATGTCCGCCAGCGCGCTGTTCACGGCATCCGGGTCCTCGCTCATCTTCATGATGTAAGCCTCGGCCCGGTTGAGCAGCGCCTCTTCGGTGCAGAACAGCACCGACACGGCCTTGTTATAGCCGGTCCCGGCTACGGGGTCGGTGTATTGGAATACGCGCCACGTGCGCGGCAGGACGTATTTGCCGGAGGTCGAGAGCACCGCATGCGCGGCCTTGAAGCTCACCCCGCTGCCCCACGGGCCGCCCTTTTTCGGCTGAACGGTCTCGTAGGTCCCTTGAATTTTACCGTGCGAATAACGTCCGGCGGTGCTGTACCAGTCGAAAAGCAGTCCGCTGTTCGAGGTGGCGGCCTGAAGCAGGAAATTGGCTGTGCTGGACGAGCTGACGTACGCCTGATGCCGGCTGGAACTGTTGGGCAGGGCCGCGATCGCATCGTAATCGCGCAGCAGCGACTCCGGATTGGAAGTCAGCACTTTCGTCGCGTACTTGATGGCGTTGTCCCAGTCCTGAATGAAGAGGTAATAGCGCGAGGCGAAGCAGCAGGCCGCCTTGTAGTTGAAATGATACTTGGCGACCGAATAGGAGGTGTCGTCGAGCAGGGGAATGCCCTCTTCGATGTCCAGGCCGATTTTCTCGTAAACCTCACGGAGCGTTCCGCGCTCGTATTGGGGATTGAGGTCGGTTTCGGCGTGGTCCATATACGGGATGCCCATGTAATCACCCGCCGTTGCGGGATTGTAGGGCATGCAGAACATGTTCGCCAGCACGAAATGCGAGTAGGCGCGGCACAGGAGCGCTTCGCCTTTGCTGGCCTTGAGTTTCGCCGTGGCGGGGCCGCCCAGTTCCTCGATGGCCGCCAGCGCTTGATTGGCGTTGGCGATGTTTTTATAGTTGGTGCTCCAAATGTTGCGCGGCGCATCGTTGTTGCTGGTAACCTCCTCGGCCCATTCGTAAACGTCCTGATAGAACTGGTTGTAGTCTTTTTTGATGCCGTGGTCGCAGACGTTGTCCGACGAGAGCTCGGCGACCAGCTGGTAACTGCCCGCTCCGCTCACATAGGCCGAAACGAGGATGTTGGCGATTTTCTCCTCGGAATCCAGCGTGGTGCGCAGGTCGGGATTCTGATCCAGAAAATCGCTGCACGACACCAGCGCCGGAACGACGATCGCTGCGCCCAATAAATATTTGATGCTTTTTTTCATAGGAATCTTTTTTTGAATGACCGGGGGTTATAAGCCGATACGTACCGTGAGCGTGAACTGACGCGGCACGGGAGCCGCCACGCCGCCCGTGTTGTAGAACTCGGGGTCCTGGCCGTTGAGCTTCTTGTCGGCATAGATCAGGAACAGGTTCGTGGCCTGGAGCTTGAGTGAAAGCGACGACAGGCGCAGTTTCGAAATGAGGCTCTTCGGAAAGTCGTACGAGAGCGAAATCTCCTTCATGCGGATGAAGTCGCCCTTGGCGATGCGGGCCGTCGAGTAGTTATAGGCGCTGTATCCGTACGAAATCGAGGAGTTGAGCTGGCGCTGGCGTTTCGAGGCGATGGCGGGGATGTCCGTAACGTACTCGTCGCCGGAGATCATCCAGCGGTTCTTGAATTCGCGGGGCATGGCGTCGAGGTCCGAGTAGATGCTGCTGAAAACCGGGTTCAGGCGGACGACGTTGCCGAATGAATAGGTCATGAAGACGTTCAGGCGCCATCCCTTGTACTGGAACGTATTGCCGAAGCTGCCCAGATCGGTCGGATCGACCGGTCCGGAGTAGACGAGATTTTGCTTCAGATTCTTTTCGTTGCTGTCCTGGAAGTTGAAAGAGGTGGAGCTGATCTTGCCCTCCGTGTTGACGACCACCGGCAGTCCGGTTTCGCCCAGACCCGCGAACTGGAACGAGAAGAGCGAACGCGCGGGATAGCCTTCCATCGTAAATCCGGTTCCGGACACCAGCGTCATCGCACGGGTGGAGGTTTCGAGTTTGGTGACCTCGTTGTGGATGTGCGAGTAGATGAAATTGGTGGTCCAACTGAAATTCTTCGTCTGGATGTTCTTGGTCGAAAGGCTGACCTCGACACCGTTCGATTTCATCTCCGCGACGTTGCCGTATTTGGAGACTTCGCCGCCGATGCCCTGCGTCGTAACTGTGCCGATCAGGTCGAAATTGTTACGCTTGTACCAATCCACGGCCAGGTTGATGCGGTTGTTGACAAACCCGGCGTCGACGCCGAGGTTGAGCTCGTGCTTTTTCTCGTAGGTGAGCTGTGCGTTTTCCAGGTTCGAGACTTTGAGACCGGTTTCGCTGTCGCCGCTGGACGGACGCCACGGCGTCGTCGCCTCGATGACGGCCAGCGAGTTGGTTACGTACGACGGGCCGCGGTCGGCGGTCAGCGAATAGGACGCTTTGAGCGACAGGTGCGACAGCGCGGGGCGTATCTTGTCGAAAAACTTCTCTTCATGGACATTCCATGCCCCGGAAATGTTCCAGGTGGGCAGCCAGCGGGCCCTGCGGCTCTTGCCCATCTTGTTGGTTCCCTCGTAGCGATACGTGCCGTTGACGGTGTAACGTCCCTTGTACGAGTAGGTGCCGTTGAAGAAGAAGGCCACCTCGCGGTAGAACGTGTCGCCGATTTTGTAATACTTGCTGCTGTTCTCCATGCCCTGTTTGAAGGCGAGGTAATCGTAATAGGGCTGCATGCCCATGTCGTATTGGAGACCCCAGCCGCGGAACCAGGTGTTGTGGCGGTCGATCTTGTTGACCGACATACCGCCGTAGAGGTTGATGATATGCGTGTTGTTGAACGTCTTGTTGTAAGTCGCCGAAGCGCGGAAGTCGTACGAGAGCATCTTGTTGTCCGTGCGCTCGTAGATACCGCCGACGGGCAGCACGGTTACCGGCACGGCATAGGGATTGTCCGGGTCCTTGTAGAGGTACGGATTCTTGTCGCGGACGGTGGTGGGTTCGATCGTGCGGTAGGCGACCGACTGGTTCGAGGATTCGGTGATATTGTGCTCCTGCATCGAAGCCTGGTATTTCACGGCTCCCAGGGCGCTCAGATCGAGTCCTTCGACGGGCGTCCATTTCAGCTCCGCCTGGAATTTGGTTTCGACGACCGAAAGGTCGATGTAGTTGTTGTCCAGTTCGTGCAGAATGTTGAAGGGGGCGTAGTTGCGCGTGTAGAACTCTTTGGGGTCGAGCGTCCGCGAGGTATTGAGCGCGTAGGAATAGGGGTTGATGTCGAAATCCCGCTTCACGACGCCCGTGACGTAATCCGTTGCCGACGACAGGGTTCCCGGGGCCTTCTGCTTGCGGTAGGAGCCGTTGGAAATCAGGTTCAGCGACAGGTTCCTGAAAATGTTGAAGGTTGCGTTGACATTGGCGGTGTAACGCTCGACCTTGCTGGTCTTCGTCCATCCCGGATCGCTCATGGCGCTCAGCGATGCGTAGTAGGACGATTTCTCCGTACCGGAGGAGAGACTCACCGAATGGGTGTGCATGACGTTGTTGTTGAACAGCTCCTTGAACCAGTCCGTGTTGCGGTATTCCGCCGCACGCAGGTAGTTCGACGTGCTCAAATCATCGTTCTGCAAGCGGCCGGCCGCAATCAGCTGGTACATCTTGCCGAACACGCCGTACTCCGAGTCGGTGATGGTTTCGGCGAGGTTGAGCCATCCTTTCCGCTGCATGTCCATATACACCGACATCTGATCCTGCGAGTTCATGATGTTGAAGTTTTTGTAGGACGGGATCATGCGGTAGGTGAATTCACCGGTGTAATTGATGGTGCTGACGCCGGCGCGGCCTCGCTTGGTGGTGATGACGATCACGCCCGCCATGGCGCGTGCTCCGTAGATCGAAGTGGCGGAACCGTCTTTGAGGATGTTGAAGCTTTCGATGTCCTCGGCGTTGAGACCGGCGATGGCCGAAGCGATGAGCGTCGTGGCGTCGCCCGAAGAGAGGTCGTCGGCGTCGATGTCGACGATGTCCTCCATGATGACGCCGTCAACGACCCACAGGGGTTTCGAACTGCCGTAGATCGACGTTGCGCCGCGCACGCGGATCTTCGGCGCCGTGCCGAACGTGCCGGATACGTTCTGGACGGACACGCCGGCCGACCGGCCTTCCAGACCGCGGCTGATGTCTGCCATACCGGACAGTTTCACGTCGTCGGCGATCAGCTGATCGGCGGCTCCCGTGAACAGCCGCTTGTCCATTTTGGTCATACCCGTTACCACGACGGCTTCTACGGCCTGGGAGTCGGGTTCGAGTTTCACTTTGACAGGGGTTGCGGCGATGTCTGCATCCTGGGTTTTGTAGCCCACGTAGGAGATTTGGAGTTTCCCCTTCTGGGGAACTCCCGAAAGAACGAATTCACCTTTGACATCGGTCGAAGTGCCGATAGTCGGGCGATCCTTGACGACGACGGTCGCACCGATGACGGGTGCGTCGTTCTCATCGACGACACGGCCTTTGACCGTCTGGGTCTGGGCCCAAACCGCCGTCATACAGAAAACCGCCGACAGCGATAAAAGTAATTTTTTTATCATAGAGGAGTGAAATTGGGTTAATACATACCGTTCATGGAATTAGAAAGGAGGCTTCGCAACCGGGGATCGGGACGGAAAGAGACGCGCGGGGCTCGTGCGGCGCCCCCTTCGGCGAGATCGGCCTGACTGCTTCCGCAGCGCCGGCCGTCTGTTTCCGGGTGAACCGAAATCCCTTCCCCGGGTAGCGTATATGCGGGGAAAGCAACAAGGAAGAGACGATTTTGTCCATAATATGGCTTTTGGGTTAGTGAATGAAGTACACGCGGGTGCGTGCGGTGTTTTGACGGTCGGGGAGTTTCCGTACGCGGCGGCGATGCGACGGGAGCGCCGCCCGGCGACGGTCATCGGTATCGGTGTCCGGCGGGGGCGTCGATCTGTTCGAGCAGCGTCTTTACCGCCCGCTCCAACTGTTCGTCCCGGCCGCATACCACCAGTTCGGGGGTGTTGGCGACCACTACATCCGGTTCCAACTGCGAATTTTCGAGATACGCTCCCGACGCCGTGCGGTAGCCGACGACCGGAATGCCGAAAACGAGGGCCGGATTCTGCAACCGCTCCCACGACACGCTCGTCATGGTTCCCGGGACAGGCATTCCCACCACTTTCCCGATTTTACGGTACTGATAGACCCAGGGGGTTCCGTGGGCGTTCGAGTAGTTCGCTTCGCAGGTGAGCATGACCGAAGGCTTGTTCCACCGCCGGCTCGGCATGTCGCAGGCTTCCTTGCCGCGGATGACCTGAGTCAGGTATTTTTCCCCGCTGAGCAGGATCTCGATGTCCTCGTGCAGCCGTCCGCCGCCGTTGAACCGGGTATCGACGACGATCCCTTCGCAATGGTTGTAGCGGCCCAGCATGTCGGCGTATACCGTGCGGAAACTGGCGTCGCCCATCGACTCGATGTGGACGTATCCCAAACGGCCGTTCGAAAGCCGTTCGACATCGGCGGCCCGCCGTTTCACCCAACGTTTGTACAGCAGTTTCGAAAGTGCGCCCTGAGAGATGGGAACCACCGTTTCGTCCCAGCGTTTTCCGGCTGACGGCCGGTAGAGGGAAACCAGCGTGCGCTGTCCGGCGAGGTGATTCAGCAGGGGATGGAAATCGGCTCCGGCCGGAATCTCCCGTCCGTTGATCCGCTCCACGATGTCTCCGGCCTCGACATCTGACGACGCCCTGTCGAACGGCGCTCCTGCGACCACCTCGGCCACGAGAAGTCCGTCGCCGCGGTAGCTGAAATCGAAAATCAGCCCCAGGTCGGCCGTGGCGTCGTCATCGGGGCTCGCCGGGCGGCTGTAACGGCATCCGGTATGGGAGACGTTCAGTTCTCCGAGCAGTTCGCTGGCCATCTCGGCAAAATCGTAGTCGTTGGCGATATGCGGCAGGAAACGTTCGTAATTGCGGCACATCGCCTCCCAGTCGACGCCGTGCATCGACTCCTCATAGAATCGCTCCCGCTCCTGACGGCGGATGCGGTCGAACATATAGGCCCGCTCGGCACGCCGGTCGAGTTGCAGGACGCCGTTCGGCTGTACGGTTTCCGCCGCGCCGGTTCCGTTTTTGAACTTCTTCATTCCGCGCCCGAAACTGAAAAGCGTCTCCATCCGGCCGTCCCAGACAAGCGTTCCGCCCAGTCCTTTGTGCAGCGCCTTGTTTTCCCGGCTGCGCAGATTCAGCTGCCAGATATCATAGGCGGCTCCGTACGACATCGAGTAATAGAGATGTTCGCCCTTTTTGTCGAGTGTGTATCCGCGCAGGTTGCCGGAAAAGGGCGTAAGACGTACGATGCGTTCCTCGATACCGTCCAGTTCCACGATGATATCTTTCGGGGAATCACTCTCTTTTTCGGAGTCTTTTGTTTCGCAGTCCTTCCCGGAACGTTTTTCGGCCTCCTTGTGGAATGCGTACTCCTCCTCGCTCATCCGCGCGGTCTCATAGGCCCTGCGGTTGAGGTAGACGATCATGACATCGTGCAGCGACCCCCACGAGGCGTGGCTGCGCATGCCGTAGCGGTCCGACGAAAAGAGAATCGCGTTCCCGTCCGGCGACCATACCGGCTGCCGGTCGAAATAACCCGTGTTGGTGATGTTGCGGATCGGACCGCCCTGAGCGCTGACGAGGCCGATGTCGGAATAGGGGTGATGACGGTTGCCCGTATAGCTGAGGGCGAACCATTTGCCGTCGGGCGACCATGCGTAATCCATGTTTCCGTCGGTGGAATACGCCCGTTCGCCGTCGGTGATCCTGCGGGTCCTGCCGCTGGCGAGGTTCAGAACCATCAGACGGCAGCGGTCTTCCACAAAGGCCAGTTCCTTTCCGTCGGGAGAGTATTTCGGGCATGTCCGGTCGTTTTTCCCCGCTTTGAACAGCGGCTTCTCTTCGAGCACCGTCGCATTCGGAAAATCGGGATCTTCGTCCCGGACGATCGCCGCCGTGTAGATGTTCCAATGACCGTCGCGTTCAGAAGCGTAGGCCAGCGTGCGGTTGTCGGCGGCGAAATCGGGATTTTCTTCCGCCTCCGCAGTGGTCGTTATGCGTCGTGTCGTGTTGTATGCAGCCGATGTCACGAAAATCTCGCCGCGTGAAACGAAGGCGATCTGCCTGCCGTCGGGGGAAACGGTTACGTCATGCCCCTCCTTGACCGGCAGTCTTGCATACTTGTCCGCCGGTTCTCCGGGGACGATTTTTACGTCGAGTTTCCGGGGCGACGGGGAGCCGCTGTCCAACGTATATATTTCGCCGTTGTAGCCGAAACAGAGCGTTCCGTCGCGGGAGATCGTCAGGAACCTCACCGGGTGGGTTTTGAAGAAAGTCACCTGCCGGGCTTCCGACGGATTGTCGGCAGGCATGTTCCAGACGTTGAAACTCCCGCTGCGTTCGCTCAGGAAATAGACGGAACGGTTGTCCGGCGAGTACCGGGGATTGCGGTCCTCGCCCTCCCAGGTCGTCAGGCGGGTGTGTTTGCCCGAAACGGTGTCGTAATTCCAGATGTCGCGTGCGACGGAAGAGGTGTGGTGCTTGCGCCATTCGTTTTCCCCGCCTTTGCGATCCTGGTAGAGGAATGATTTTCCGTCATTGCCCAAACATATCCATTGGGCCGGTGTGCCCAGTACACGTTCATAGCGGCCTCCCCGAATGCTGACGCGATAGAGTTCCTCCATGGAACCTTTCGGGAAAAGAGCGCTTTCCGCCGCATCGGAAATGGCGGCTCCGAAATAGATGCTGCGGCCGTCGTTCGAGAACGCGAAAGGCGTTTCGTGTGCCGAATGTGTTGTTATGCGTGTGGGAACACCCCCTGAGGCGGGGACGGTGAAGATGTCGAAATTGCCGAACCGATCGCAGGCGTAGGCTAACGTTTTCGAATCGGGAGACCAGACGGGATAGCAGGCGTAACTATCATCCGATGTAACAGAACGGGCAAATTCCCCCCCCCCCTTGGCGCGTTGAAACTACATATATATGACCTTTATAGGTAAAGGCGATCTGCGAACCGTCCGGAGATATGGCAGGATAACGCAACCAGAGTGGCGCTGCTTTGATCGGGAAAGCAAGAATTAAAGCATACAGCAGACTTATAATTCGCAGGTTCATCATATCCGGTTGAGGTATTCGTTATATCATTGATGAGGCTTGAATTAAACAACGTGCCGCTCTCTCTGCCCACGGACTATTGCAAATATAAGAAAAAATT
>ENA-UERN01002284-UERN01002284.1-human-gut-metagenome-genome-assembly--contig:-NODE-2284-length-15480-cov-9.053431_pt1 | contig 15480 bp, 11 predicted proteins | sample MGYA00242950_ERZ507950 | MGnify/ENA primary metagenome ERZ507950 (study PRJEB26167, sample SAMN06115515) | human gut metagenome | host: Homo sapiens | place: China:Ningxia | collected 2014-11-26...
GCCGCGAATATATCCGCACTCACTACGGCGATGCCGCCGCGGAACATGCCGTTGTCTTTGAGGACGAGGGCTTTTCCGGCGGCAACCTGAACCGCCCGGATTTCAAAAAGATGATGACTGCGGCCAAGGACCGGAAATTCAAGGCCATTGTGGTCTACCGTCTGGATCGCATCAGCCGCAACATCAGCGACTTCTCCAGCCTGATTGAAGAACTGGGACGGCTGGGCATCGACTTTGTGTCCATCCGGGAAAGTTTTGACACGTCCAGCCCCATGGGCCGCGCGATGATGTACATCGCATCGGTATTCAGTCAGCTGGAACGCGAGACCATCGCGGAGCGCATCCGGGACAACATGCACGAGCTGGCAAAGACCGGGCGCTGGCTGGGCGGCACCACCCCCACCGGCTACGCCTCCGAAAGCGTCAAGAGCATCACGGTGGACGGCAAGACCAAAAAGGCCTGCAAGCTCAAACTGCTGCCGGACGAAGCAGAGATCATCTACAAAATTTTCGACCTCTACGAGCAGTACGATTCTCTGACCATGACCGAGACCGAGCTGCTGCGGCAGGGCATCAAAACAAAAACCGGGCGTTCGTTCACCCGGTTTTCCATCAAGTCGATTTTGCAGAATCCTGTCTACCTGATTGCAGACAAGGACGCCTATCAGTATTTTGTGGACAATGAGGCAGAACTGTTCGCCCCGGAGTCCGATTTCGACGGTGTGCGCGGCGTGCTGGCCTACAACCGCAGCGACCAGGAAAAAGGCCGTGCTACGGTCTACAATCCCATCAGCGAATGGATCGTTTCGGTGGGCGAACACCCTGGCATCATCTCCTCGAACCGGTGGATTCGGGTGCAGGAATCGCTGGAACGGAACAAATCCAAATCCTACCACAAGTCCCGCGGCAACGAAGCTCTGCTCACCGGTCTGCTGTGGTGCTCCTGCGGCAGCCGGATGTACCCGAAGGTCACCGGGCGCAAAACGGCAGAAGGGCGAGTGGTTTTTCCCTATATGTGCAAGCTGAAGGAGCACAGCCGCCGGGAGCTTTGCAGCGTCCCCAACGCCAACGGCAATCTATTGGATGCCGCCATCTGCGAACAGGTCAAGCATCTGGCCGACCATTCCAGCGACTTTATGAAGCAGTTGGAAAAGGCAAAGTCGGCTCATGCCGGCAACCGCTCCGAGTTTGAGACCAAGCTTTCCACCCTGCGCAAAGAGCAGGCCGAGACGCAGCGGAAGATCACCGCCCTCATTGACTCCCTTGCCGATTTTGGAGACAGCACCGCTGCTGTCCACCTGAAAAAGCGCATCGAGGAACTGAATGCACAGGATGCCGCCCTGGGTTCCCGCATCCGGGAATTGGAAAGCCTCACCGACAATGGTGTTCTGGGCGGCATCGAGTTTGACGTGATGCGGCAGCTGCTGACCGTGTTCCACGACAACATCGACGATATGACCGTGACCCAGAAGCGTGCCGCCATCCGCACTGTGGTGCGCAAGGTGGTGTGGGACGGCAAGGTGGCGCATGTGGTGCTCTTCGGTTCACCGGAGGATGAAATCGACTGGACCACCTTCCCGGTAGACCCGGAAGAGGACGACAACGACCCCGAGGGCGGTGGAGATGGTTCCGATTCTCCGTCCGGCGTTCGCTCGGGTGAGGATAGCAAACGAGATCCGGATGCAGTTCCGGCGGGAGCGCAAGAGCGGGCAGACCGTCTCCTTACAGGAAACCTTGGAGGCAGACGGGGACTCGGCGCTGACCTTAGCGGACGTGATACAGGACGGCTTTTGCATGGAGGAATACTGTGAGAAGAAGGCGGACCTGCTCCGGGTGCGGCAGCTGCTGGAAACGCTGCCCGCGCGGGAGCGGCAGATCCTGCTGCTGCGGTACGGGCTGGCCGGGCAGCCGCCCCTGACCCAGCTGGAAGCGGCACAGCTGCTGGGCATCAGCCGCAGCTATGTGTCCCGTCTGGAAAGCCACGCGCTGTACCAGCTGCGCCAGCATTGGGGCAAAAAACCGGCGCAGAAGTGAAACATTTCTCCTGTGCCGGTCTCGGAATTCTTATTCGGTCAGCGCGCTTGCCTGGATCTCGTCCAGCTGCTCAAAGGTATACAGCCGGTTCAGCGCCTCGACCAGCTCCTTTTTGGAAAGGCGCGGCGGCAGGCCCAGTGCGTTCAACAGCTTTGCCTTGCGCTCTGCGCTGCCCGGCTTGCCGGAGAGCCCCCATTCGTACAGGTCCGTGTAGGTGACCTGCCGACCTTCCGGGCGGGCAGGCGCTGCGCCTGCCTCAGCCCCGAGGGCATCCCGCAGAGCCTGCAGAACGATGGCATCCTCCACACCTTCCACCCCCAGCAAACCTTCCTTGCCGGGCTGCTCCTTGCGCTTTTCCTTGCCGTGAATGGCGGGCACATAGGCCTGCACCACGTTCTTTTCGCCCACCAGATTCGTGATGTAGTTCCGGATGCGGAAGCCCGCCGCATCCGAATCCGTCAGCAGGATCAGCCCGTTTTTCTGCGCCAGCGCTTTGAACAGCTGCTGGCGCTTTTTGTCTTTGTAAATGCCAAATCCATCCGTCAGCAGGATCATGGCATCGGTCAGGTGCGCAAGGCGGGCGGCATCGTATTTGCCCTCCACGATCAGCACCCGGCCGGTATGGATCATTTCATTCTGCATCATCGTCCACTCCCTGCCATGGCCAGCCGGCACAGCGCCGTTTCCAACAAGATCTGCTCTTCCACCGGCTGGCTCTTCAGGCTCTGGTCCAGCTCCAACAGCACCTGCAGGCAGGCTTCGATCTGCCCCAGCGTATAGTGCGACGCCGTTTCGGCCGAGCGCTTGAGCCGGTAATCGCTGCCCTTGTAGCCAAAGTCCTTGAACACCGTACTGTAGTTCTTTTTGCGGGCCGCGCCCAGCTTGACCCGGTACAGATCCACATAGCTGCCGATCATGGCCGCCGTGATGGCAATGGGCTCCTGCTGCAGGCGCAGAAGGGTCTGCAATTTCTTGCAGGCACCGGTGGCGTTTTTGGCGGTGATCATGCGGATCATCTCAAACACATCGGCTTCCAGGCTCACAGTGCCCATATCGGCCACCATGGCAGCGGTCACGGTCTGGTAGCCGGACAGCGCACAGAGCTTGTCCACCTCGTTTTCCAGCAAAAATGGATCCTCGCCGCAGCGTTCCAGCAACGCAGCAGCCGCGCCGTCCGGCAGTGAGGTTCCCTGTGCCTTTGCCCGGTCGATCATCATGGCCTTGAGCTCAAAGGGACGGGGTTTGGCCAGCTCTTCAACGTAGCCGATGGCCTTGCACTGGGCAATGATTTTCTGGGCCGATTTCCCGGCCTTGAGCTTGCTGCGCTCCAATGGGAACACACTGCCCAGCACCACCACCGCATTTTCCAGACTGGCCAGCGTACTGCACAGCTCATCCAGATCCTTTGCGCCGTATGCGCCCGGGTCCACCTCCGGCAGCACCACCACGCGGCGGGTGCCAAAAAAAGAGATGGTGCCCGCCGCCATGATCAGTCCTTCGATTTCCGGAGCCGCACCGTCCAGCACGGTTGCGTCCTCGTCACTGTCTGCCGAGAGGATGCGGACAGCCGCATTCACCGCCTGCCGCACCAGATACCGCTCTGTGGAATAAAAATAGTACACCGGGCAGCCTTTGTCGGCCAGCTGCCGGAGTTTTGCCTCGGTCGCCAAACCCGCGGCCCCCTTTCGGATGAATTGTTATAATACCCATATAGTGTACCACATTCCGGCCGGATTGCAAAGCATCACTCTGCCCGCCAGCCGCCGGAAGGGCGCAGGCTGAGGGAAGCATATACCGCTTCCCCGCCCTGCATCCATTGGTAATGATCACTCCGGCTCAGCAGCTGTTCCCACTGCACGGCCTCCGGTTTTGCCGGAGACGCCAGCAGCCACTGCGCCCGGACCGGTTCGGCCAGCGTCACCGTTCCGCTCACGGTCACGAACTGCTGCTCCCCGATGGTCAGCCGCACAAGGCAGCCGAACCGGGTATGCAGGGTCTCCACTGCTGCGGTCGACGTCTGTCGGGTGACGGCGCTTCCCACCGGCTGCACTGCCACTCGGCACATCGTCCGGGCAGGCAGCGTGCAGGCATTTTCCGGGTCCAGACGCAGATCTGCCAGCAGTTCCACCGTGGTCACGCCCCGGCGGGCCAGCTGGTTTTCCAACGCCCGCTGAGTGGATGCCCCACCCCGGAACAGCACCACGGCTGTGTGATTCTGGCTGACCACCACCGCCGGGCTGTTGGCACTGCCCACAAGGTCGATGTGCACCACATCCCGGCACAGGGCATTGCCTGCGCCAATGGCAAGGGTTGCCATCAGCAGAAGGCCCGGCACAGCCACCCGCAGCCGTACCTTCCAGAGATGTGCCAACCCGCACAGAGCCATCAGCAGCAGACAAACAAGGGCTGCATAGTTTGTGTCAAAATACAGCCCCGCGCCAGGTTTTGTGCTTATCCACACAGTCCAGCGGTTCAGCAGGCCGGTCAGGGCTTCCGCAGCCTTGCCCAGCAGCAGATACAGCGGCCCGGCCACCGGGACAAGCCCCGCAAAAGCGGTGCCAAGGCTCAGAAGCATCATGGGTTTGACCATCCAAAGCACTGCTGCGCCGGACAGCACTGCATAAATGCTGACGCTGAGACCCCGCAGCACCAGAACCGGAAAGGCAGCCGCCGAAGCACAGACCCCGATGCACACCGTCTCGGTCAGGCTGCTGCGGACATGTCGCAGGATGGGCTGCAATACAGAGGGCTTTTTCTTCCGGGTCGCGTGCGCTGCAAAGAGTGCATGCAGGTGACGGGAAAGCTCCGCACCGGCCAGTGTACCCAACACAGCGGCAAACGACAGCTCAAAGCCGATATCGCACACAGCATAGCTATTGCGGGCGGTCATCAGGATGCCCGCCGCCGCCAGTGAGGTGAGGGCGTCCGATGCGCCATAGACCCACACACCCAGTGCGCTGACCCATACCGCCACAGCCGCCCGGCAGACAGAAGGCGTAAAACCAGTGACCCCTGCCAGCAGCAGCGCCAGGAAGGCCGTAAACAGCGCCTTGACCCGGCGGCTGCGATAACTGCGTTCCCGCCTGCGTCGGCCGAACACCGACCCGAACACGTCCCCGCACAGAATGGAGACGTGCATCCCGCTGACCACCAGCACATGGGAAAGGCCCGCACCCCGGTAGGCGCTGCGCAGGGCGGAAGAAAGATAGTTCCGGTCACCCACCGTCATGGCGGCCAGAACCCCGCCGGCATCCTCGTTCATCTCACCGCGCAGGCTGGCACTGAGCCGCTTTTGCAGGCGGCCGGTGCGCGCCCGGAAGCTGCTGCTTTTGCCCAGCCGGGCAAAGGCCTGGGGTTCTTTGGCCAGCAGGGCCGCGCCATCGGCAAAGAGGGTTGTACGGTCGGCAGGCTCCGGCGCTTCCAGTGCAAAGCGCCCCTCCACCCGCTCCCCGGCTTCACAGACCGGCAGGGTATCGCATTCCACCCGGAACTCTGCCGCCCGGCCGTTGACCCGTTCCACCCGCAGCACCGCATCCACGATACCCGGATAATAGGATGCCGACACCGATTCCACTTCTGCCGTCAATGCTACCGTCTGCCCGGCGTATTTTTCCAGCGTTTGTTCCAGACGGGCATTGGTATGTCTCGCGGCAGCCAGCCCGGCCGCCGCACCCAGCAGCAGGCAGAGCGATGCTTTGCGGGTGCGGTCCGGGATGCACAACAGCAGGCAGACGGCTACAAAAAATGCCGCAAACGGCACAAAAAGTTCCGTTTGCGGCAAAAAAGCGCATATTAACGCAACACCCAGCATTCCGGCGCAGAATACGCAGAGCGGGCGTCGCATGGCGGCTTAGTGGAAGAACAGGGGCAGCGGCTCCAGGAAGATGATATCCTTGCGCTCTGCTGCGTCACCCTCGGCCAGAACAGCAGCCTGGCCCACGATGGTGCACTGGGTCTGTTCTGCCAGATCGTCCAGTGCCTTCAGGGAGCCACCGGTGGAGATCACGTCGTCCACCACCAGCACGCGCTTGCCGTTCATCTTATCCAGCTCCTTGCGGTCAATGACCAGCTTCTGCTTGCCGGCGGTGGTAATGGACTGATCTTCCACCACAACGGGGTCCGGCATATACAGCTTGACGCCCTTGCGTGCACAAACGTAAGGCTTGCCGCTCTGACGGCTCATCTCGTGGGCCAGCGGGATGCCCTTGGCCTCAGCGGTGAGCAGGATGTCAAACTCCGGGCACTTTTTGAGCAGCTCGGCGGCAGCGGCCACGGTCAGCTCGGCGTCGCCCAGCATGATAAAGGCCGCAATGTCCATGTGGTCGTTCACCTTGCAGATGGTCAGTTCACGGGTCAGGCCTGCAACATGCAGGGTATAAGTGTCAGCCATAATCAAATTCTCCCTTTCATAATCGGCATCAGACGGGCAGCTTTTCGCCGCCCAGAACATGGAAGTGCAGATGCTTGACGGTCTGGCCGGCATCCTCGCCCACATTGGAAATGACGCGGTAGCCATTTTCCAGCCCCTGCTCCTTAGCCAGCTTTGCGATGACGGCAAAAATATGGCCCAGCAGAGCACCGTCCTCCTCGGTCAGCGCAGCGGCCGAGGTGATGTGCTTTTTGGGAATGACGAGGAAATGCACCTTGGCCTGCGGGTTGATGTCGTAAAACGCCACCACCTGCTCATCCTCGTACAGCTTTTTGGAGGGGATCTTGCCCTCCGCGATCATGCAGAACAGACAATCTTCCATGGGAAACACTCCTTCCTGATCTTTGCCTTATTTATTCGCCCAATGCCTTCTTGACGATGGCACCCACAGCAGCCAGTGCCTCGTCGATCTTGGTCTCGTCCTTCAGGCCAGCCATTGCAAAGTCCGGCTTGCCGCCGCCCTTGCCGCCGGCAATGGCAGCCAGCTCCTTGACCAGCACGCCAGCCTTCAGGCCCTTTTCCTGTGCCAGCTTGTTGACGGTGACAGCCATGGTGATCTTATCCTCGGCCTTGCCTACCAGCACAGCCACCACAGGGTTCACGGCCTTGTCACGGATGCTGTCGCACATCCCACGGAGGGTGTCGCCAGTGGTACCGGTAAAGTATGCAGAGGCGATCTTCACGCCGTCGGCATCCTCAGCGTTGTTGAACAGGCTGTCCACCTTGGAGGCGGCGATCTTTGCCTTGAGCTCTTCCAGCTCCTTGCTCATGGCCTTGTTCTCAGCCATGACAGCCTCGGCGCGGACAGGCAGTGCGGTGACATTGTTAGCCTTCAGGGTATTGGCCACGGTGTGCAGCATAGCCTCCTGCAGGTTGGCGCGGATCAGCAGGTTGCGGCCGGTGACAGCCTCGATGCGGCGGATGCCGGCGGCCACAGAGCTCTCGCTGACGATCTTGAAGCCGCCGATCTGAGCGGTGTTCTTCACATGGGTACCGCCGCAGAACTCGGTGGACCAGCCCTCGATATCAACGACGCGCACGACCTTGCCGTACTTCTCGCCGAACAGAGCCATGGCACCCAGCTTCTTGGCCTCCTCCACAGGCATCTCCTGGACGGTGACGTTCATGGAGTCAAAGATCTTGTCGTTGACGATCTTCTGCACCCGGGCCAGCTCTTCAGGGGTCACGGCACTGAAGTGGGTGAAGTCGAAGTGGGTGATGGAGGCATCCTGATAGGAGCCTGCCTGATGCACATGGTCGCCCAGCACCTCGCGCAGGGCAGCCTGCAGCAGATGGGTGGCGGTGTGGTTGCGGGCAATGGCCATGCGGTATTCCTTATCGACCTTTGCGGTCAGGTGGTCGCCCACCTTCACGATGCCGCTTTCCAGCACACAGGTGTGGACGTAGTAGCCCTTGGGGGTCTTTTTCACGTCCAGCACGCGCAGGCTGCAGTCGGCACTGGTCAACACGCCGTGGTCAGCGGCCTGGCCGCCCATCTCGGCGTAGAACGGGGTCTTGTCCAGCACCACCAGCACGCCTTCCTTGGCCTGCTCGTCGGTAGCAATGGCGTCGGTCAGGGTCTCCTCGTCGCTCAGGGCAACCACCACGCTGTTGTCGTTCAGGGTATCGTAGCCGGTGAACACGGTGGGCTCGGCGGTCAGGCCGCCGAACAGATCCTCGCTCCAGCCGGAAATGTTCTTCTTCAGGCGCTCGGCGCGGGCGCGCTCCTTCTGCTTCTTCATCTCAGCGTGGAAGCCGTCCTCGTCGATCTCCAGACCCTGCTCGGCGGCAATCTCCTTGGTCAGGTCCAGCGGGAAGCCGAAGGTATCGTTCAGCTTGAACACATCCAGACCGCTCAGCAGGTGCTGATGTGCCTTCTCCAGGCCGTCGATCATGTTGTTCAGGATGTTCATGCCGGCGTCGATGGTACGGGCAAAGTTTGCCTCCTCGGTGCCGATGACCTTCTTGATATAAGCATCATGCTCGCGCAGCTCGGGGTATGCACTCTCGCTGGACTGGATAACGGTCTCCACCAGATCCACCAGGAAGGGGTGGTCGATGCCCAGCATCCGGCCATGACGGGCTGCACGGCGCAGCAGGCGGCGCAGCACATAGCCGCGGCCCTCGTTGGAGGGCAGGATGCCGTCGGACACCATGAAGGTGCAGCTGCGGATGTGGTCGGTGATGACGCGGATGGAAATGTCGGTCTTGGGGTCCTGCTTGTAGGTCTTGCCTGCAATGCGCTCCACATGGTGCAGCACGCTCTGCACGGTATCCACCTCAAACAGGTTGCCCACGTCCTGCATCACGCAGGCCAGACGCTCCAGGCCCATACCGGTATCAATGTTGGGGCGTGCCAGACGCTCGTAGTGGCCCTTGCCGTCGGCGTCGAACTGGCTGAACACCAGGTTCCAGATCTCCATATAGCGGTCGCAGTCGCAGCCCACGCCGCAGGTCGGCTTGCCGCAGCCGTACTCCGGGCCGCGGTCAAAGTAGATCTCGGAGCAGGGGCCGCAGGGGCCGGAGCCGTGCTCCCAGAAGTTGTCTTCCTTGCCCAGACGCACCATGTGGTCCGGGGCGATGCCCACCTTCTTGGTCCAGATGTCGTAGGCCTCGTCGTCCTGCTCATACACCGAGATGTGCAGGCGGTCCTTGGGGATGGCCATCCACTCGTCGCTGGTCAGGAACTCCCATGCCCAGGGGATGACCTCTTCCTTGAAGTAATCCTGGAAGGAGAAGTTGCCCAGCATCTCAAAGAAGGTGCCGTGGCGGGCGGTGATGCCCACGCGCTCGATATCCGGGGTACGGATGCACTTCTGGCAGGTGGTCACACGATGACGGGGCGGCTCTTCCTGTGCCAGGAACCACTTCTTCATGGGAGCCATGCCGCTGTTGATCAGCAGCAGGCTGGGGTCATTCTTCGGCACCAGCGGGAAGCTGTCCAGACGCAGATGGCCCTTGCTTTCAAAAAAGCTCAGGTACTTTTCGCGCAGTTCATTCAAACCGGTCCATTGCATAAGTTTTCTCTCCTCAATTATCCTTGGCGTTTGCACGTCAGATTTTTATGATGTTATGGCAGAGGGGCAGACAGGCGCAAAAAACAAAAACAGCCTCCATCCCGATCAAGGGACGAAGGCTGTGCTGCTCAAAACTCCGTGGTACCACCCAAATTGCAAAGGATAAATTGTCCCCTGCCGCTTTCGGCGCGTTAACGCTGCGCAGCGTCCGGTTTGCATTCGCCGGAAGCTCCGGGGTGGCGCGAAATGGACCCGACCGGAACGCCTTGCAGCCTGCGGGCGTTCTCTCTGGACGGTGGTGTGTACATTTCTGGCCCCATCATTGCCATCTGTCATAATTTCACATCACACAAAGCGGGCACTCAGCCCCCTTGCGTACAGTTAAATTATAGCATGAGCCGGGCATTTGTCAACTCTTTTCCGGCAAAAACCTTTCCTTACAGACGAGGCAGGCCAGCGGCAGCGCCTGAGAAATCACGGCACCCAGATGCGGCGCACCTCCAGCACCTTGCCGCCCTGCACCACCAGCGTGGTATTATAGGTGGTCCAGTTATCGGGGTCTGCATTGATCACTGCTGCCACTGCATCCGCGCCCGTAGTCTCCACAGCTTCGGCCTGCGGGTCGGCAGAACTATCCTTCAGCACTACGCCACCTGCCAGCGGCATCGTCTTTTCTCCCATCTCGTAATAGAGCGGGTAATCGTCAAAGGTCATCGTCCGGTAGGCATCATCTTCCAGCTTCAGGTCAAGACCGTACTGCTCTTCCATGCCGCCATTGATGGTGACAAGATGGTACTGATCGTTTTTCTCGATACTCTCCACTGCAACGGTCACAAACTGGTTCCATGCCGCACCCTCTTCGTGGAAGGTGATCTTATCGCCGACGGCAAGCTTTTCAATCTCCTCTTTCTTATAAATGTCGCAGCTGAACACCTTTGCAGTCAATTTACCGTCCTGCACGCCGGAGGTAATGGCGGCAGAAACAAACGTGATTGTCTGTGTGTCATCAAGGTCATCCAGCGTCCACGTCAGCATGTTGATGGGCTCCGTGACCCCTTCCTCTGCCACATGGGAGGAGGCCGGCACTGCACTGGATGCAGGCGTGCTTGCAGCTGTACCGGAGCTGCCGCAGGCCGTCAGCGTGATCCCCACCGCAAGAAGCACAGTCAGGGGCAGAATTTTTTTATTCAGTCTCATATTCTTAGCCTTCTTCTTATTTCTGTGGGAAAGGTCTGTTCCGTTCCCCGCCCGTATCATATGCCACCCGCACGGAAATGTCAACTTTTCCAGCCCCGTGCGCTTGACGTGCGGTTTGTGTTCCGCTACAATAAAAACGAACCAGAGAACCTTCTTATTGCAAGACAGAGAGGAACTTTTCCGTGAAAATTTTAAAAGTAAAATGTCTGGCCCCTACCCGGCTGGACAACTATCTGATGCAGCAGTACCCGGCCCTGAACCCGGGCCGCCTGAACAAGGCCCTGCGTGAAAACAAGATCAAGCTCAACGGCAAAAAGCAGCCGCTTTCCACCCGCGTGATGGCCGGTGACGAGATCAAGCTGTTCATTCTGGACGAAGTTCTGGACGCCGACAAGCGAGTGGAGGGCCCGGCGTGGAAGAACGCCCGCGGCCCGGCGCAGGTGGTGTACGACTGCCCGCAGATCCTCATCGTGAACAAGCCCGCCGGTCTTTCCGTGGACGGCCCGGATGATGACACCCTGCTGAACCGCGCCCTGCTCTACCTGAACCAGCAGGGGGAGTACAAGGAGAACGACCTGTACACCCCGGCCCTGTGCCACCGGCTGGACACCGGAACCAGTGGTCTGGTGATCATCGCCAAGACCCCGGAGGCCGAGGAGCTGTTTCTGGCCGCCATCAAGAACCGTGACGTACAAAAGACCTACCTCTGCGTCACCTTCGGCCGCCCTGTGCCGCCGGACGCCACCCTGGGCGGCTATCTGCTCAAGGACGCCGACCGCGGCATCGTGAAGATCGTGGAGGACAAGCAGCCCGGTGCCAAGGAAGTGGAGACCCAGTACGAGACCATTGCCGTTTCCGGTCGTCTGGCCCTGCTCAAAGTAAAGCTGATCACCGGCCGCACCCACCAGATCCGTGCCCACATGGCCAGCATTGGCTGCCCCATCCTGGGCGACAGCAAGTATGGCAACAACAGCGCCAACCGGGAGCTGAAGCTCAAGTATCAGGCCCTGTGCGCTTATGAGCTGACCATGCCCCGCTTCACCCAGCCGGATTTTGCCTTTCTCAGCGGCAAGACCTTCCGCGCCCCGAAGCCCTGGTACTACAGCCAGGTGCTGGACGGAACACTGAAGTAAGACTCAAATCAACAGACAAGGCCCCGTGTGCATCAGCACACGGGGCCTTGTTTTGATACAAGCAAATTTTATGCCGGATAATTCAGGGTGTCCAGCAAGGCGTTCAGGTAGTTCTGCGGCATGGCACCGGTGCTCTGGGCACACAGCAGATAGGTGGTGGCACCGTGCTGGAACACGGCGTACTGGGCCGTTACATTGCCTGCAGCATCCTTCACGCTGTAGATCTGGTAGACCTGACCGTTGGCTGCGGTGTAATCTGCCTTGGCATACGAGGCACCCGGCGCGGTGACCGACTCCTCCACCGCAGCTTCATCGCTGCCATCCCAGCGGGTGCTTGCCGCAAAGGTCAGCGACACGGCACCGTCCGTGCGGTACTGGTTGTACATGGTATTGGTGATCTTCTGGGACGGCTTGAACGAAACCACCACATTGTCCGTCCCGCCGCCCTGCGGAAGGGCATCAAAGGTGCTGCTGGACACAAACTTCATGCCCAGCTGGCTTTCAGCATCCGCACGGCTGTTCATGTCGATCTCCACCACGCTATTGCTGGTGCGGCGGGCCGTGGTCTTGACCTGCGCCTTCACGTCTGCGCCGATCTTGGCGGAATCCTCCACGGCAGGCATCTGCAAACGATAGCTCAGACGGACATTGCCGCCGCTCTTATCCACGCTGCTGGCATTCACAGCCCATGCGGCCGGGCACAGCAGCGACACTGCACAGGCGGCAGTGAGCAGCAGACCAGTGATTCTGCGCATCTTCATAAAGCATTCTCCTTTCGGCGGGGGCACCGATCCGGTGCCGCCATATTCTCCCAGTTTTAAAATAGCAAGAATATGCGCCGCTGTCAAGTGGCAAATCAGCTAAAAAATTGGAATTATTTTTGGATATCCCACCCAATTTTTCCCGCGGACACGCAGAAAAGGCAGTGCACCGGAGCCCCGGCACACTGCCCTTTTCTCATTTTCAGCTCGTCGGTACAGCGGTCAGGAAGCAGCTTCCTGCACCACCACATACACGCCTGCCGGCACACAAGCCGCCCAGGCACCGTCCTTGTCCAGCCAGCCGAATTGCTCACAGATATGATCGGGGCACTGGCTGTCCAAAAACGCGATCGCGCCGTCTTTTACCTGCAGGTGGACCACATAGTGGCCCACATCATACAGGTAATCATGATCTTCGTCCAGCGAGAGGGTCTCAGATGCGCCGCTGCCAAAGTCAACGACTGCTTCCAGACCCGTGCCCTTGCTGCCGCGGGCTGCGCGCCAACCGAAGTACAGCGCCGCTGCCACGGCCAGCACCACCAGAGCAAAGATCAGGTTCTTCTGCCACGGCTTCCAGCGTTTTTTGCCGGAAGCTGCGTCAGATTTTTTCGTTACACTCATGCAGCGTACTTGCTGGCAGCAGCACCTGCAATGCGGCCAAAGACCACGAAGTCGGCCACAGCGTTGCCGCCCAGACGGTTTGCACCGTGCACACCGCCGGTGACCTCACCAGCAGCGAACAGGCCGGGGATGACGGAACCGTCAGCCTTCAGCACCTCGGTGTTGGTGTTGATCTTCAGGCCGCCCATGGTGTGGTGCACACCAGCGGTGACCTTGATGGCGTAGTACGGAGCGGTGTTCAGGGGGTTGGCGAAGCTGGTGCGGCCGAAGTCGGGGTCGTTCTTGGCCTCAACATAGCCGTTCCAGGTCTTCATGGTCTCGGCAAAGGCAGCCTCATCGACGCCCATGGCCTTGGCCAGCTCTTCGTAGGTCTCACCGGTCACGGTGTAGCCCTTCTTGATGTAGCCCTGGATGACGCTGGAAGCATCGACCATAGCCTGATCGACCACCAGCCAGCTGTAGCTGCCGGTCTGTGCGATCTCGGCTGCGGAGACCACGTCACGGGTGCCCACTTCGTCGATGAAGCGCTTGCCCTCGGCGTTGATCAGCACGGCACCGTCGCCGCGCAGGCCCTCGGTGATCAGGGCAGCGGTGTTGGCTTCCACGGTGGGGTGGATCTGGATCTGATCCATATCCACGGTGTCGGCACCGATGGCGGTTGCCATCTTGATGCCCTGGCCCTGAGCGCCGGCAGCGTTGGTGGTCATGAAGCCCTTCAGCTCAGGCTTGTACTCAACGACCATGTCCAGGTTTGCGCCGAAACCGCCGGTAGCCAGCACAACAGCCTTGGCATTGACGGTGACGGTCTCACCGGAAGCACCGGTAGCCTTCACGCCCACAGCAGCGCCGTTGGCATCGGTCAGGATCTCGGTAGCGGTGGTGTTCAGCAGGGTCTGCACACCAGCCTTGTCGCAGTTCTCCTGCAGCAGAGGGATCATGTAAGAGCCAACGGAAACGGTCTTGCCGTCGCCGTCCACGGGGCGATGGATGCGCTTGACGGAGGCGCCGCCGAAGCTGGACACGCTGTGCAGAGTGATGCCGTGCTCGTCCAGCCAGTCGATGGCGTCAGCAGAGTTGGAGCACAGGGTCTCCACCAGCTCAGGGTTATTCAGACCCTTGCCGCCGATCATGGTGTCCAGCTCCATCAGCTCCACGCTGTCGAAGTAGCCCTTGGGGTCAGCCTGATAAGCAGCCCACTGCTCAGAAACAGTCTTAGCCAGAGCGGTGATGGTAGCGTTGTCGGCGTACTTTTCAGCAGCAGTCTTCAGGGTCTTTTCCACGCCTGCGGACTCGCCGAACTCGTTCTCGTCCTGGTACACGGTGTCGCCGGCGTTCATGCCGCCGGTGGCACGGACGGAGTTGCCGCCCACCATGGGCTGGCTCTCCAGGATGACAACGCTCTTGCCCTCAGCAGCAGCGGTGATGGCAGCAGTCATGCCTGCGCCGCCTGCGCCCACAATGGCAACATCTGCGTCAATGGTGGAGTCCTCTGCCTTGGTGGTGTCGGCCTCGACAGCGGTCTTGTAGTCATCTGCGTTCAGACCAGCTGCAACCAGAGCGGCGGCAGCAGCCTCCTTGATGGCATCGGAGGTGATGGTAGCACCGGAGACGCCGTCCACAGCGATGCTGCCGGTCTCAGCGATCTGGCCGGGCAGCTGCTCCAGAGCCAGGGTACCAATGCCCTGGGTCTCGTCCTTGCCCTCGGCGGTGCAGCCGGTGATCTTGCTGTCAGTCAGGGTCAGGGTGACGGTCACGTCGCCGCCCATGCCCTTTGCGGTGCCGGTAAAGTCACCGGAGACACCTGCAGCAGAGGAGGCGGAGTTGCTCTTTGCGCCGCAGCCGAACAGGCTCAGGGCCATGACGGATGCTAGTGCAAACGCAGCAATGCGTTTTCTCATAATTGGATCTTCCTTCCTTCTTCTTGGGGTTTGCTTCATGGTTTGTCCATGCGAACATCTATCAGCATAAAAAGGGGAAGCTGCGCATTCGGAACGCAACTCCCCCTCTGCCGAACTAGGGAATAATTAGGCGTTAGCCTGAGCTGCAGCAACAGCGCATGCAACGGTAGCGCCGACCATGGGGTTGTTGCCCATGCCGATCAGACCCATCATCTCAACGTGAGCGGGCACGGAGGAAGAGCCAGCGAACTGAGCATCACCGTGCACACGGCCCAGAGAGTCGGTCAGGCCGTAGCTTGCGGGGCCTGCGGCCACGTTATCGGGGTGCAGGGTACGGCCCGTGCCGCCGCCGGAAGCGACGGAGAAGTACTTCTTGCCGTTCTCGATGGC
>ENA-UERN01002294-UERN01002294.1-human-gut-metagenome-genome-assembly--contig:-NODE-2294-length-15413-cov-6.759977_pt1 | contig 15413 bp, 12 predicted proteins | sample MGYA00242950_ERZ507950 | MGnify/ENA primary metagenome ERZ507950 (study PRJEB26167, sample SAMN06115515) | human gut metagenome | host: Homo sapiens | place: China:Ningxia | collected 2014-11-26...
AAAAGGTTTGTGCTATAATCAATACTGATTTACAATGCCTAAGATTTGCCGTTCTTACAAATCCTAACGAAAGGGGGCTGTGCCATGCCGACCCCGAATGACCGCGGGCCCCACCGCCCGCGCACAAATATACAGTACCATGTGGAGAATGGCTGGGTGGTGCCCGACCAGCCGCAGACGCCGCCGCGCCGCACCCCCACGCAGGAGCAACGCCGCGCCGCCGCCCGCCGCGCGCGGGCAAAGCGCCGCAGACTCCGTCAGCTGGCGCTGATCGGTACGGCGTGCGGCATTCTGGTCGTGTCGGGCGTCATCACGGCGCTGCTGCCCGCTAAGGGTGCGGACGCGCCGCTCACCTCCGATGCCCCCGCCAACACGCGCCTTGTGGCCCCTGTGCCCTACGCGGGCAGCAACGGCAGCGCAGGCACGGCACAGGCCCTGAACTGGGGCACCGTCGGCCCGCAGCGCCAGAGCGCCGACACGGGCTACACCTACACGGCGCTGCCCGCCGCCCCCGCCGCGCTGCCGGCGTTTGGCCGCGTGGACACAAGCTGGTTTGCGGATGCCGCCTTCCTCGGCGATTCGCTGACCGCGGGCTTCTGCGTGAACGAATACAACATTGATGTGGGTGGTGCGCTGGTCTGCGGCTATGAGGGCATCAGCCCGAACACCGTCGTCAACCGCGCCACCGTCACCAGCCCGGACCGCGGCGAGGAGGTGCCGCTGGACGTTCTGGCCGCGGCCCAGCCCGCGAAGCTGTACATCCTGATTGGCACGAACGCCCTGGTCCAGCCCGGCAACGACGACAGCTTTTTGGCGTACTACGGCAAAATGCTGGACGATCTGCGCACCGCCCTGCCGAACACGGTGTTCTATGTGCAGTCGGTCCTGCCCGCCACGCAGGAGAAGGCCGCCGACAGTCTGCCGGGTCTGGCCCCGGACCGTCTGGCGGTCATCAACGCGGCCATTCAGCAGCTTTGTGCCGAGCGTGGGTGCTATTATCTTGACCTCAGCGCCGAGTTTGCCGACGACGCCGGGTATCTCTCGACGGAGTTCTCCCAGCCCGACGGCGTGCATCTGACAGTCTCCGGCTACAGCAGGTGGGTCAGCTATCTCTGCACCCATGTGCCCTACAGCAAGGACAACCCCTATCAGGCCGGGAGCACCTACTATTTAAGCGAGGATATGAAGGGGCTGCTGAGTGATCTGCCGTAAACCGGGAGCGGCAGCCTCCCGGAAGGTTGTTCTTTCTTTTGCCAACAAAAGAAAGAACCAAAGAAAATTGCCGCTGTTTCGACGCAGCGGACCCGCGACCAAGGGGCTGCACGCCCCTTGGAACCCCAAAGCGGAGGTCGCAGAGGGCGCGGGCTAAACGAAAGCAGTATTACTTTTCGTTCTTAACGCCCGCGCCCTCTGCTCCGATTTGAAATTCGGGTGTTCCCCCGAACCCCCGCTGCCGGAAACGGCAGTCCGTAGGGGCCGGGCATGCCCGGCCCGCGACTTTGCTATGCCACTCATCAACGGGCAACCACCCGCCCACTGCAAAGGGGGCGGGCTGCCGCCCTCCCTTGCCCCTCTCGTCCGCAACCCATTTGTGGCACCCCGTAGGGGCCGGGCATGCCCGGCCCGCCACCTTGCCAATACCGCCCATGTGTCTTTTGCATCGTAGGGAGGGGTCTTGACCCCTCCGCGGGGCGTCGAGGACGCCGCCCCCTACAACATTCACCGCAAACCTTCCGCCATGTGTAGGGAAAAATCCAACCCTCCGGGCCATCTTCGCCACCCCACCAAAGGAGCCTCACCCATGCCCAACGATTATGAAAATCCGAAATATACCAACAAAAACGAATACCACGCCGGGGACGGGCCGTTCCAGTTCCCGTGGTGGGCCATTGTCATTGCGTTTGTGGTGTGGTGGCCGCTGGGTCTGGTGTTTATCGGCCTGAACGCCGCCATGAAAAACGGCAGGCTCGGCGGCTTTGAGCAAAAGGCCCGCGAGGCGACCCGGGACCGCACGGCATCCGGCGCAAAGCCGGTGTACAATGCCGAGTTCCGCCCCATCTACGATACCCCCGCCCAACCGCAGCCGAAGGCGGCAGCCCCCCATGCGGCTCCGCAGCAGGCGCAGGTACGGGCGGCGGGCAAAAAGCTCAAGGGCATGGCGCTGGCCACCGGCCTGACGGTGGCGGGCGTGCTGCTGCTTATCTGTGCGCTGGCAGCGCTGCCCAGCGCCATCTACTGGCTGCCGGAGGCCCTGACGGAGGGCGGCAGCTATTGGACCTGGCTGGTCGAGGATTCGATGCCGATGCTGATATCGCTGACCGGCGGTATCGGCTGCCTGTTCGGTGCCAATCACATCCGCACCACCCGCCGTATGTGCAAGAAAATCAACAATATCGTCGGTGATGCGAAATATATGTACATTCAGGACATCGCCGACGCCATCCCGTGCAGCTACGAAAAATGCTGCAAGCATCTAGAAAACTGCATCGACGAGGGACTGTTCGGCCCGGGCGCCTTTCTGGATATGCACCGCAAATGCCTTGTCGTCAAGGAGCGCCCGCCCGAGCCGACGCCCGCCCCGGCCCCCGCGCCGAAGCCGCAGAAGGCTGACCCGATGCCCGAGGCCGACCAGTACCAGAAAATCCTCGACGAGCTGCGCCGCGTCAATGACGCCATCCCCGACGAGGAGATGACCGACAAGATCAGCCGTCTGGAGGCCGTGTCCGCCAAGATCTTTGAGCAGGCCCGCACTGACCCCGACAAGCTGCCCCAGATGCGCAAATTTATGGATTATTACCTGCCTACGTCGTTAAAGCTGCTCAACACCTACGCCGAGCTTGACAAGCAGGGCATCGAGGGCGAGAATATCTCGGAGTCCAAGCACCGCATTGAGCAGACGATGGACACGCTGGTCAAGGCATTTGAGACGCAGCTGGATAAGCTGTTTGCCAGCGACGCCCTCGACGTCAGCACCGACATCGACGTTATGCAGAACATGCTGCGCGCCGACGGCCTGACCGACGATGCACCGTTTAAATTGTAAAAAGGCTTCCCCGTCGGGGGAAGCTGTCACCGAAGGTGACTGATGAGGGCAGACCGTTTGCGGTCTCCCGTTTGCGGGCAAGTCCCGCAAGCTCGCCCCTCATCCGTCTGCGGTCAGGGCCGCAGACACCTTCCCCCAAGGGGGAAGGCACCCCGCCCTGGAACTTTATCCACCGCAAAGGAGCCAACACCCCATGCAAAAATCCACAGGGCAGCTGCACAACAGCTGGCACAATTTTTCCAAGTACCGCCCGCTCATCCGCGAGCTGGTCACCCGCGACCTCAAGGTCAAATACCGCCGCAGTGTGCTGGGCTATATGTGGAGCATTTTAAACCCGCTGCTCATGATGCTGCTGCAAACGCTCGTTTTCTCCTACATGTTCCGGTTCGACATCCCGAACTTCCCGCTGTATCTCATCTGCGGCAACACCCTGTTCAACTTCTTCAACGAGAGCACGAACATGGGCATGGGCAGTGTGCTGGGCAATGCGTCGCTTATCAAAAAAGTATACGTGCCCAAGTTCATTTTCCCCATAAGCCGCGTGGTGTCCAGCTTTGTGAACCTGCTGTTCAGCCTGGCGGCCATCCTGCTGGTCATGCTTATCACCCGCTCGCCGTTCTACTGGACGATTCTGCTCGTCTGGGCACCGCTTTTGCTGCTGCTGGCGTTCTGCTGCGGCATGGCCGTGCTGCTTTCGGCGCTGGCGGTCTACTTCCGCGACCTGCAATACCTGTACGGTATCCTGACGATGGCCTGGATGTACGCTACACCGCTGTTTTATCCCCTCTCGGCGCTGCCGCCCTTCATGGTGCCCGTCATCAAGCTGAACCCGCTGTACCATTACATCAACTGTATGCGGTGCCTTGTCATGTACGGCACGTTGCCCGGCCCCAACACTTGGATCGCCTGCATCGGCAGTGCCGTGGTCATGATGGGCGTCGGCCTCGCTGCGTTCCGCAAGCTGCAGCGCAACTTCATTCTGTATCTGTAAGGAGCTTTCCATGTCCATCATTCAGGTGGAGGATGTCTCGATGCGTTTCAACCTCGCGCAGGAGAAAACCGAGACCCTCAAGGAATACACCGTCAAGCTGCTGAAGCATCAGCTGTTTTTCAACGAATTTTACGCACTGCGGGACATTTCGTTCAAAATTGAGCCCGGCGAGTCGGTGGCGCTGATTGGCCGCAACGGCAGCGGCAAGAGCACGATGCTGAAGCTGATTGCCGGCGTTATGTACCCCACGACGGGCAGCGTGACCGTCAACGGCGAGATCGCGCCCCTGATCGAGCTGGGCGCGGGCTTTGACCTGGACCTGACCGCGCGGGAGAATGTCTTTCTGAACGGTGCGGTGCTCGGCCATGACCGCGCCTACATGCAGGAGCACTTCCAGAACATCATCGACTTTGCCGAACTGTGGGATTTTGTCGATGTGCCGGTAAAAAACTATTCCAGCGGTATGATCGCGCGGCTGGGCTTCTCGATTGCGACAGAGGTCCGGGCCGACATTCTGGCCTGCGACGAGATTTTGTCCGTCGGTGACTTTATGTTCCAGCAGAAGTGCCACCAGCGGATGGAGCAGATGCTCTCCGGCGGCACAACGCTGCTGTTCGTCAGCCACGACATCAATCAGGTCAAGCAGCTGTGCAAGCGTGCCATCTGGATCGACCACGGCCACCTGCGCGGCGACGGCCCCGCGGAGGAGGTCTGCAACGCCTATGTGGAGGCGATGCAGAGAGGGGAATGACCCCCCCTTGGCCCCCTCTGGGAGGGGGCTCCCGCCGCAGCGGGTGGGGGAGAGAACCTTGCGGCGATCCGAAATATTTCGGGCTGCCGCAAGCTCTACCCTTCCGGCCCTGCGGGGCCACCTCCCCTGCAAGGGGAGGCAAGGGACCTGCCCAGAAACAAGCAACACAAAGGAGACCCCATGCTGACCAAAAAACAAAACCTTACACGGGAAATCCTGACCGTTATCCTGCTGCTGGCGGCGGTGGCGGCCACGGAATACTGGTTCTTCCAGCTGTGGCGGCTGGACTGGCATGTGCCGATGTTCTACGGCGGCGACGGCATCTACTGGGTCGGTCAGGTGCAGCGCAGCTACGGTGAGCTGTCCGGCTCCCTCGGCTGGCCGTTCTATGAGGTCGCGGGCAGATACGACCCGAACTATGATCTGATCTACGACATCTTTGTCTGGTTCGTCGGCCTGTTCACCAAGGACACCGGCACGGTGTTCAACCTGTATGTCCTCGTTATCCCGTTTGCCAACGCGCTGGCGGGGTACGCGGTGTTCCGCATGGTCGGGCTGCGCCGCTGGCTGAGCTTTGCGTTCGGTCTGACGTTTGGCCTGACGCCCTACGTCCAGCAGCGCATGGCCGGGCACATGATGCTGGCCGCCTGCGAGTTTGTGCCGTTCTCGGTGCTGCTCTGTCTCTGGTGCGCCGAGGATGAACAGTTCAACCGCCCGGGCAGGGGCTTCTTCAAAAACAAGCGCAACTGGCTGGCGCTGGCCATGGCGTGGGGAATCGCCAACAACGGCGCGGCCTACTACCCGTATTTCACCTGCTTCTTCCTCTGCGTCACGGCGCTCTGCCTGATTTTGCGGGACCGCAGGTGGCGCGCGGGCACGTCCTGCGTTGTCACGATTGCCGAGATCGTCGCCTGGATGATCCCCGACTTCTTCCCGATGGTGCTGGGCATCCTGAACGGACAGGGCAGCACGCTGACCAACGGCGTCTACCGCAGCCCCGTCGGCGCGGACATCTACAGCCTGCGCATCAGCAGCCTGCTGCTGTCGCCCAACGGCTTCGGCCTGCAGAAGCTCGCCAACTGGATGGGCCGCTACTTCCACGTTCTGGCCACCGATGAAGGCCCGATGTACAACGAGAACGCCTACGGCTACCTCGGCATTGTGGGCATTTTCGGCTTCCTCGCGCTGCTGCTCATGCTGCTGCGCAGCCGGGACTGGAAGGCGGGCCGCACCGAACGCCCCGAGCTGGGGGACCGTCTCTGGCTGCTGAGCCGCCTCAACGTCATGGCGCTGCTGCTGGCGACGATTGCCGGCTTTGGCGGCATCATCGGCATCTTTGTGCGGTTCATCCGCGGGTACAACCGCATCAGCCCGTACATTGCGTTCTTCGCGCTGCTGGCTGTCGGCCTGGCTCTTGAAAAACAGCTGACCCGGCGCACCGGGCGCAGCCGCAAGGCGCTGGCGGCTGTGGCCATCCTGCTGCTGGGCTACGGCTACTGGGAGCAGCAGGGCTTCTTCCGGCCTGAGTACGAGGAGATTCAGGACAAGTGGTATCAGGACGAGGCTTTTATGAACGAGGTCGAGGCTGCGGCAGGGGACGGCGCGATGCTTTTCACGCTGCCGTACATGAAGAACTTTGAGAACGGCTCGCTGAACAACATGTGGGATTACACGCTGCTGCGCGGCCCGCTGCACAGTAAGACGCTGAAATTCACCTACGGCGCGGGCTACGGCACGAAGAATGACCTCTGGTACCGCGAGACGAGCGAGCTGGAGCCGGACGCCATGGTGGCCGAGCTGCGCACACAGGGTATGACCGGCATCTATCTGGATCTGGACGGCTACCCCGAGGACGAGCAGCAATCGGCGCTGGCCGCCCTGACCGAGGCCGCCGGCTGCGGCCCGGAGGATGTCATCCACAGCGGAAGCGGGCTGCTCTGCTACATCCCGCTGGGGCAGGAGTAACGCATGAAACTGCAAAAAATAACGCAAAAACGATGGTTCTGGCCGCTGGTCTGCGCGGTGTCCGTCGTGTTCGGCTGGTGGTATTTAAGCATTGTGACCTGCGCGCCGCTGGGCGGCGACGATGAGCTTATCAACCTGCAGAACTACTATTATATTACGCACACCTCGTTTGGCCAGAGCGTGCTGGACTACCTTGGCGATTTGTGGGAGCAGTTCAGCCTGCAGAACGGGCGGTTCCGGCCCTTCTCGTCGCCGCCGGTGCGCGGCCTGACGAGCTGGTTCCTGGGGGATCTGGTCGGCTACCGGCTCTACATTCTGGCGTGGACCTACGCGGACATTGTGCTGACGGCGTGGCTCGTCGGCAAGGCGTCCCGCAGCAAAAAGCTGGGCATTGCCTGCCTCTGCCTGCTGCCGATGATGTTCAGCGTCTGGCAGGACTCCACGGGCAACAGCCTCTATTCCTACGGCGCACTGGTGCAAAGCACGCTGCTGCCCGCGCTCGTCGCAGGGCTGGCCGTGCTGCGCTGGCAGGACACCGGCCACAAGCGGTGGGCCGTGCTGGCGGGCTACTGTATGTTCCAGTGCTGCGCCACGTTTGAGATCGGCTTTACCTATATCGTCCCGATTTTTGGTCTGGCGTGGCTCTACACCGACAAGGCCCGCGACGCGCTGCGGTTAAGCATCCCGGCGCTGCTGGGCGAGTGCGTGACGCTGGCCTTCAATATGAGCGCACGGCTCATGAACACGCTGCGGGCCGCGGGCATTCTCGAGGGCAGCGTCTCCCAGATCGAGGGCATCTCCCCGAACTTTGACCTGCCTGCCATCCTGCGCACCTGGGCCATGCAGATGTCGGCGGGCTTCCCGCTGAACGCGATGCTGTTCGGCAAGATGCGCCCCGGGAAAATATATCCCGTGGACGTGCTGTGCGGCGTCATGGTGGCCGGTGCGGCAGTGGCCGCGCTGGCGGCGCTGGATAAGCTGCCGAACAAAAAGCAAAATCTCCTGCTGTTTTTAAGCGGCCTTGCCATGCTGTCCGCCCCGGCACTGCTGATCGGGCTTTCGCCCAAGTACCAGCAGCCCGGTCAGGTGGACTGGCGGCACGGCTACATTCCCCAGACTGTGGAGAGCTTCGGCGTCGGTTTAATGGCGCTGGCCGTGCTGGTGATGCTGCTGCGCCGGGCGCGCGGCAAGAGCTGGTGGCCCGGGGGCCGCGCGGTGCTCTACGGTCTGCTGGCCGTCTGCATGGCCGGGTCGGTGGTCTGGCAGCGCGCCGCGACCCGCTCAGCCTACGACCAGGGTGGGCGCGCCTACACGGTCTTTGGCGACGGCGTCGCCGCGGGCCTGGCCGCCGACTGCGGCGACACGCCGGTGGTGACCGATTACATGATCTGGGGCGGCCATGAGGTCGCGGAGAACGCCTTCTTCCTGCGCTACGGCGATCTGGACGCCGATGCCCACGCCCTGCAGGTCTGGCGCACCGAGGACCACGCCGACGACGAGGCAGTGTACCGCGTCGGGTTCACGCTGGGGCAGGACAGGCACTACGACATTGCCTGGTGCGGCCTTGGCCACGGGGCAGACCCGGATGTGCTGACAGATGTCGAGGTCTGGCTGCCCGCGGGCACCTTCCTCTATGATGTGCTCTATTACACAACCGCCGATGGCGAGGAAGTGCGCAGAGAGGTCTACCTCGACAAGAACGGCTCCATGATCACGCTGGACGGCGAAATTCTCGCGGACAGCATCCGGCTGGCCGCTCATTAGGGGGCACCCTGCCCTACGCATAACGTAAATCGGGGCCTGTAGGGCGGCCTGCCCACAGGCCGCCGTGCCCGCTTGCGGAAGTGCAAAGCCTGTTGGACTGCCACCCCGTAGGGGCCGGGCATGCCCGGCCCGCTGCCCTCCCGCAAAAGCCCGTCCATCTTCCCGCCGCGGGCCGCAGCTATGCGGCCCCTGCGTACTCTATCAATTCAAGGAGGTGCCGCCCTTGGCACAAAATAAATCCCGCCGCCTGCTGTGGGCGGTCTGCCTTGCGGCGCTGGCGGTATTTGCTGCGGCCATGGTCTGGCTGCACTACCAACAGCTTTGCTCCCCCGGCGGCGGCAGCGACCCCTATACCTCCGACCTTGGTATGCACCTGGCCTTCGCGCAGCGCGGCATGGTCTACTCCACCGTGTCGCTGCTCATCGGCCCGGCGTATGCACTGGCCGGGCGCGTCGGCATTGCCGTGCTGCTGGCGGCGTTCCATCTGGCCGCCGTCGCCGTGTTCGCCTACGGCCTGCGCACTGCCCTGCCTGATGCCCCGCGCCCGGCGCGGCTGCTGGTCAGTCTGGTGGTCAACCTTGCTACGGCGGTCTGGATGCCCCGCGGCGGCTACTGGTACCAGGGCACTGTCGGCGGCACGATTTATCACAACACAACGTATATTATGTTAGCGCCCTTTGCACTGCTGGCGATGCTGGCCTTTTACCGTGTCTGGCCGACGATGCGCGATGACCTGGATCTGCGTGCCTACGCGGTCTACACGGTGCTGCTGACCGTGGCGACCAGCTTCAAGGCCAGCCTGATCTTTGCATTCGCCCCGGCGCTGCTCGTGCTGCTGATTGCCGATTTTGTGCGCACCCGCGCTAAAAATCTGAAAAATGAGATCATCATGGGGTGCAGCGTTTTCCCCGGTGTAGTGCTCTGCTTTATCCAGGCCAACGTCCTGTTTGCCGAGGAAGGCTCCGGCATACGCCTGATTTTCACCGTCCCGTTTGACCACCACCGTATGCTGTGGGGGCCGTTCAACGAGGCCGGTGTGCTGGGGCTGGCGCGGTCCTTCGTCTTTGTGGCGGCAGTGGGGCTGCTGCTGGGCCGCGCGGCGTGGCAGCGCTTCCGCTATCGGTTCAGCCTTTTCACCTTCGCCGTCTCGCTGGCCGAGGCACTGCTGCTGGTCGAAAGCGGTGAGCGGCTCTATCACGCCAACCTCTGGTGGGGGCCGTTCATCTGCTTCTGGGTGTTCTGGCTCGAGTCCGTCAGCGTCTTTTTGCAGCAGACGCGCACCGGGGCCGTGCCCCGCTGGCGGCTGACCGTCTGCGCCGCCGCGCTGGCGTGGCACATCGTCAGCGGTGTCTGCTTCTTAGTCATGCTTTTGCAGGGCGTAAGCTATAACGTGCCGATCCTGACGTATAATTTGTGGTAAAAAAATAAGCCGCAGGTGCAAAAACGCATCTGCGGCTTTTGTATGTTGTCAGCTTCAACCCGTAGGGGCGCATTCTATATGCGCCCGTGGCTGTGTGCGGCAATGAGTAACGCCCGCGGGCGGATATGGAATCCGCCCCTACGATTTGCGCTTTCCCTCATGCCCGCCCGGCAGCGGCAGACTGCACACCAGCGCAATGCCCAGCGCCAGGGCCAGCGCGACCTTGAAGGTCTCGCCGCCTTTGCTGGCGAAAAGCTCCTGCTCGCCCTGCAAAAAGTAGTAGGCCGTGTAGTAGATGCCCGCGCCCGGCACAAGCGGAAAGATGCCCGGCAGCAGAAAAATCGTCACCGGGGCCTTGTGGCGGATGGCAAAGAACCGCGCGCAGCCGGTCAGCGGCAGCGTGGCGACCAGCGTCGCAATCGCCGGGCTTAACGCGAACAGCTCCACGCCGAAGATGTAGACCATCCAGCCCACCGCGCCGGTCAGGCCGCAGGCTAGGTAGTGCCGCCGCGGCATCTGGAATGTGATGCCAAAGCTGATCGTTGCAATGACGGCCACCACAAAATGGGCAAAATAATGTGTCCAGACCGGCATCACGCCACCCCCAATCCACGGGCCATGATCCAGCCCAGCACCACGCCGCCCGCAATGCTGCCCGCAATCAGCAGGGCATCCAGCAGGCGGATGGAGCCGGACAGGTAGTCGCCGTTCAGAATATCCCGCACGCCCATCGTCAGGGCAACGCCGGGGGTCAGCACCATCAGCGCGCCGATGATCGCCGCGTTGGCGTTGACGGCGGGCACAACGGTCTGCACCGCAATGGCCCAGATCGTGCCGCAAAACGCCGCCACAATGTCGGTGAATATCCGGTTGATGCCGTGCCTCGCAAACTGCTGGCAGACGAGCGCCTCCAGCAGGCCCGCCACCGCGGCCACCGGCATGTCTGCCAGCGTGCCGCCGAACAGGTACGCGAACCCCGCTGCCCCGACAACGCAGGCCAGAATTTCCAGCTGCGGTGTGCTGCGCGGCAGCGTGCGGGCCGTGTTCAGCCGTGCTTCGGCCTCGACGACGCCCAGCCTGCCGTCGGCCAGCTCACGGGAAAGCTCGTTCACGGCCTCGACGCGGCCCAGATGGACCGACACGGTGGGCACGTGCCGCACCAGCGAGACGGCATCCCGCCCCGGCAGGTGCGCCGACGCAAAGATGCCGTTGGTCAGAACATAGACATGGAAGTCCCGCACGCCGAGGCTGGCGGCCATGATCTCCATGGTCTGCTGCGCGCGGAACACCTCGCCGCCGTTTTCCAGCAGCGTCTGGCCCGCGTCCATGACCAGCTCCAGCGCACGGTCAAACAGTGCATCAGCCACGGATATTCTCCCGCACAGCGTTGAATTCCGGGTAATGGGCGTACAGATGCTGCGCGATGGCCTCCATGAGCAGGTAGTCATGCTCGGAGTCGATGTCGATGATGCCGGTGTCCATCATAACGCTGACGCCGAACTTGGAGTGCCACAAAATCGGGTCGGGGTTGTCCACAAGGAACGCGCGGCGGATGACGTAAATCGACGCATTGACGTCATATACCTCGGGTGCCTGCTGACGGCCCGTGAACTGGCTCTCAATGACCATCTCGGCGTGGTCGCCCACGATCTTGAACATATTGAACCACGGATTGCGGCGGGCCTCGCAGACGCTGAAAATGATTTGCAGGTCCTCGCGCTCCTGCGCTTTGGCAAAGGCGTTCTCAATGTCCTGCTCAGTGCGCAAGGGGCTGGTGATGTCCAGATCAATCATAGCATCGTACTGTTTGCCGGCGCGGGTCTCCATGCGGGCAAAGCTGTCCTTGTAGACCTCGACCTTCGGCACGCGGTCCCCGCCCAGTTCGGCCCCGCGGGGCAGGTAGATGACCTCCGGGTACTTGGCGGCCACCAGTCTGGCCAGGTCCTCGCTGTCGGTGTTCAGCGCAACGTCGATTTCCAGCTCCGGGTGCTTTTTAATGAACAGCTCCGCGGCACTCAGCGAATAGTAAACCAGCGGTTTGCCGCAGAAATTTTTCAGATTCTTGTTTTTAAAGCCCTTGCTGCCGGCACGGCCGCAAATTGTAATGAGCAGTCTTTTCATTGTACGTTCTCCCCCAAGGTAAGTTTCAGCACGTTCAGTGCCAGCGCGGGCGGGTTGCAGCTCTCGCCGCTGCCCGTCAGCGCGTAGTCCACAAAATATTCCATCTCCCGCTCATAGCGGCGGTTGACGTCCTCCTCATAGTGCTGCACGGTGCCGTCCGGCAGGGTCAGCGTGCCCGCGCCAAAGTCGGCCAGATAGCTGCCGTCATGGCAGAAAAGCTCGATGCTGCGCCGGTATCCGCGGCCAAAGTAATCGAGATGCACCTCGGCCAGCAATGTGGGGTATCTGGCGATATACACCGACAAATCGTCGGAGTCGATTTCGAGGTCGGAGTAGGTGCCCTTGAAATTGTACAGCTTTTCAGGCACGCCGAACAGCTCGACGAGGTAGTCCCATTCATGGATGAGGTCAATCGTCACGCCGCCGCCCATCGCCTTGTGGGCGCTGTAGACCGTGCGGTAGTCCACGCCGGGCCGCCAGTCGGGCAGATAGCTTGAGCAGATGACCCGCGCGCAGTAGGGGTGCAGACCGGGCAGCCGGTCCTTGAGCGCCAGCATGACGCCGCACCACCGCATGGGCGCGGCCACATAGGCCTTTTGCCCCGCGGGCAGGCAGTCGGCCAAATCCAGTCCGGTCTGCTCGGCAGAAAAAATCGGCTTTTCGATGAAAAGTGCTCCGCCGCGGCCCCTGACCCGGGTCAGGGCGTCGGCGTGCAGGCTTGTGGGGTTCGTGATGAACACCATGTCATAGTGTGCGGGCGCGTCGGCCAAATCGGTGTACTGGGCGTGCAGCAGCGCGGCCACGCCGTCCCGCAGCGGGCGGGACAGGTCGCTGCGCAGCGCGTCGGCCTGTAAAGTCCAGCCCCGGTCCGCACAGAGGTTGGTCAGATTTTTTAAATGGCGCGTCCCGATGGAGCCCAGCCCCACGAACAGCGCGGTGATGGTACGCATAGGAGATCCCCTTTGCTTTGATTTAGATGCAATATAGGGGCCGGGCGTGTCCGGCCCTCAGCCTTGCCCATAGCAGGACGGTATATTTTATGTTGCGGGCCGGACATGTCCGGCCCCTACAGGCTTACGACTTTTCCACAAAGTCCATCAGCTCAATTGCCTTCAGGTCCTTTTCAAAGCTCCACTTCGGCTGCTCGTCGCCCTTCAGCACGCCGAAAAAGTTCGTCAGCTCGTCCACATAGGCGTTTTCTACAACGTTGTCGCTGTAGCGGCTGTCGTGCTCAAAGCTGGCGTAGGTGTTGACAAACCGCTTGTCGCCGTCCTTGAACTCGTACAGCGCTTTGGGGTTGCCCTCCCAGAACAGGTGGATGCCGTCCCCGAAGCACTCAAAGCTGCGCACGGCCTTGCGGCTGACGACGTCGGCGGCCAGCACACCCTGCACGCCGCCCTTGTGGCGCAGCAGCAGCGTCACGCAGTCGGGGTAGGGGAGCCCTAAGTCGCTGATCGTGTCCTTCTGCACGGTCACGCTTTCCACATCGCCAAAGGCGTCCAGCAGCCACGGCAGGTCGATGCCGAAGATCTCGCGCACACCGCCGGTGCGGGCGTTGCCGACGAAGAAGTTTTTATAATTCTCCCACGGGTGCCAGTCGGGCAGATACTGCCCGATGTGGTAGATGTAGTGTACGGGCTTGCCAAATTCCGCGACCTGCTGTTTAATATACTGCGTCTCGCGGCGGTACAGCATCGTGGAGGACAAAAACAGCGGCAGTTTTTTGGCCGCGGCCTTGGCCATATTCTCCCGGTAGCCGTCACTGACCAGATTCAGCTCGGTAAAGACGGGCAGGTCGTGGTCCAGCAGCTCGCCGATGACCGCTGCGTGGGCCAGCGGCGCGGTGCAGACCAGCGCGGCGTCGGGGTGCTCGGCGGCGACGGCCTCGCCGATGGTGGCATAGGCTGCGTCCGCCAGACCCAGCCGGAGGGCCTCGTCGCGGCGGCTCTCGGTGGTGTCCACGCCGACGATCTGAATAGCCGCGTCAATGCCTTTGGTCAGCCGGGCGCGGCGTTTGCCCATGCTGCCTAAACCGACGATGAGAAGTTTCATACCAAAACGCTCCTTTGCGGGTCAAATTCCGGCACAGGGCCGTCATAAAAGATTTTGGGTCTTGCAAAATCAAATTTTGCCAGCACAGCGCAGATTTTTTCGCTGGTCTCGCCGCCGTTATACGGGCTGACGGCGCCGGCCGCCACGGGGGCAAACGCCGGGGACAGCGCCCTGCGCAGCGCGGCCTCGATGGCCGGCTCGTCGGCGTCGCAGCAGAGCACGTTCGCGCAGATGGCGCGCCCGGCCTGCCGTCTGCCGATGTTGACCGTCGGCACCTTAAAGGTGGGCGTCTCGACGACACCGGACGACGAGTTGCCCGCCACGAGCGCTGCGCAGTTCATGGCGGAGAGGTAGCGCCGCAGACCGAGGCTCTGCAAAAATCCGGCGCGGTCCGGGTGGGCGGCGGCGAACGTCTGCATCATGGCGGTGCAGACCTGCCCGCCCGCGTCGGCGTTCGACCCGGTGATGAGCCAGAACACGCTGTCCACGGCGGCCATAGCGTCACACAGCGCCTGCACCTGCACAGCGGGGGAGCCTGCGTCGGGGGCGGTCTCGGGGTGGTAGGTCACGAGCGCGAAGGGCTGCATGAGGTCAAACCCAGTCGATTTGCACAATTCCTTACGGCTCATTTTGGGCAGAGTGCGGATGTTCTCATCCCCCAGGCCGCCGACGCAGAACACGGTGTCGGGCGCTTCGCCCATCCGCACAAGCCGTGCGGCGCTGTCGGCGCAGGACGGAAAGTGTACCGCCGCCATTTTGCTGATGCAGTGGCGGTAGTATTCGTCCGCCGCGCCCAAGGTCACGTCGCCGCCCGAGATATGGGCAATCGGGATATGCCGCGCCGCTGCCGCAGCGGCCACGGCGAAGATCTCAAACCGGTCCCCCAGCAGCAGCACGGCGTCCGGACGGTGGGCGGCAAAGTGGTTGTCGAAAATTTCCATCGTGCGTGCGATGGTTTTGGCGACAGGCTCATCGGCGTTGTCGGTGAAGATCGGCAGTCTTGCCGCGATGGGCAGGCCGTCGGCTTCGATTTCATGCACGGTCTCGCCCAGACGCGGGCAGAGATGCGCCCCGGTCACGACGAGCTGCAAGTCCAGCACATCGGACGCCGCGATTTTCTGCACCACCGGGCGCAGCAGGCCATATTCCGCCCGCGTGGCGGTAACGACGGTGATGGTACGCATGGTTATGCTTCTCGCTTTCTTTTTTAACGGCAGTCTCCCGGAAGGTCGCTTTCTTTTGGCAGCAAAAGAAAGCTCGCAAAGAAAACTGCCGCTGTTTCGACGCAGCGGACCCGCGACTTAGG
>ENA-UERN01002298-UERN01002298.1-human-gut-metagenome-genome-assembly--contig:-NODE-2298-length-15383-cov-3.469489_pt1 | contig 15383 bp, 8 predicted proteins | sample MGYA00242950_ERZ507950 | MGnify/ENA primary metagenome ERZ507950 (study PRJEB26167, sample SAMN06115515) | human gut metagenome | host: Homo sapiens | place: China:Ningxia | collected 2014-11-26...
GCAAAAATCGATTTAAGCAAGTATGGTATTTCCGGAACTACAGAAATAGTATACAATCCCTCTTATGAATTATTATTTGAAGAGGAGACTAAGCCAGAACTTGAAGGTTTTGAGAAAGGTCAGGAAAGTGAACTGGGTGCAGTTAACGTTATGACTGGTATTTATACAGGACGTTCTCCTAAAGATAAGTTCATCGTAGTAGATGAGAATTCTAAGGACACTGTATGGTGGACATCTGATGAATACAAGAATGATAACCATCCTATGACACAGGAAGCTTGGAATGCAGTTAAGGAAATCGCTAAGAAGGAACTTTCTAATAAGAAACTTTTCGTAGTAGATGCATTCTGCGGTGCTAACAAGGATACACGTATGGCTATCCGTTTCATCGTAGAAGTTGCTTGGCAGGCTCATTTCGTAACTAACATGTTCATTAAGCCTACTGAAGAAGAATTAGCTAACTTCGAGCCTGATTTCGTTGTTTACAACGCATCTAAGGCTAAGGTTGAGAACTTCAAGGAATTAGGTCTTAACTCTGAAACATGTGTAGCATTCAACATTACAAGCCGTGAGCAGGTTATTGTAAATACATGGTACGGTGGAGAGATGAAGAAGGGTATGTTCTCCATGATGAACTACTATCTGCCATTAAAGGGCATCGCTTCCATGCACTGCTCAGCTAATACAGATATGAACGGCGAGAATACAGCAATCTTCTTCGGTCTGTCTGGTACAGGTAAGACTACACTTTCTACAGATCCTAAGCGTCTTCTGATTGGTGATGATGAGCATGGTTGGGATGACAACGGCGTATTCAACTTCGAAGGTGGATGCTATGCTAAGGTTATCAACCTTGATAAGGATTCTGAGCCTGATATCTACAATGCTATCAAGCGTGATGCTCTTCTTGAGAACGTTACTCTGGATGCAGCAGGCAAGATTGATTTCGATGATAAGAGTGTAACAGAGAATACTCGTGTATCTTATCCTATCAACCACATTCAGAATATTGTTCGCCCTATTTCTTCTGCACCAGCAGCTAAGAACGTTATCTTCCTGTCCGCAGATGCATTCGGCGTACTTCCTCCAGTATCTATCTTAACTCCTGAACAGACACAGTACTACTTCCTGTCTGGTTTCACAGCTAAGTTAGCTGGTACAGAGCGTGGTATTACAGAGCCTACACCTACATTCTCAGCTTGCTTCGGACAGGCATTCCTTGAACTGCATCCTACAAAGTATGCAGAAGAGCTTGTTAAGAAGATGGAGAAGAGCGGAGCTAAGGCTTATTTGGTAAACACAGGATGGAACGGAACAGGTAAGCGTATCTCTATTAAGGATACTCGTGGTATCATTGATGCTATCCTTAGCGGAGCTATTTTAAGCGCACCTACAAAGACAATTCCTATGTTCAACTTCGAAGTTCCTACAGAACTTCCTGGTGTAGACGCAGGTATTCTTGATCCTCGTGATACTTATGCAGATGTTTCTGAATGGGAAGTTAAGGCAAAAGACCTTGCATCCAGATTCGTTAAGAACTTTGCTAAGTATGAAGGCAATGACGCTGGTAAGGCTTTAGTTGCAGCAGGTCCTCAGGCATAATTGAATTTGTAATGATAGAATATACAGGGTATGGCAGAGTTCATACCCTGTTTTCTATATCAGAAAATAAAAAATCTGTGCAGAGTAATTAACAACTGCACAGATTTTTACCCTATATAAGTATTAAAATGTTGGGGCAAAAGCCCCTTCGCTCCTGGTATCATATTAAATTACTTAGATAACATCTCAACATCTTCATAGAAATTTGGATAAGAGATAGTAACACAATCTGCATCCTGAATCTCAGTAACCCCATCTGCTGCCAGGGCACCAATGGCGAAGCTCATAGCTATACGGTGATCTTTCTTCGTATTGATGGAAGTTCCATGTAATTGTTTGCCACCATGGATGATCATACCATCTTCAGTAGCTTCAATGTCACAGCCCATTGCTTTGAGATTTGTGACAACAGTGTCAATTCTGTTAGATTCTTTGACTTTTAATTCAGCAGCATCTTTTATGATGGTGGTTCCGTCAGCGTAGGCAGCAGCAACAGCAATCATAGGAATCTCATCAATTAAGGTAGGAATGATTTCACCTCCCACAGTAACTCCATGAAGAGAAGAGGAGCGCACCAATAGATCTGCGGTAGGTTCTCCATTATCACAATTTTCATTCAAGTAAATAATATCAGCGCCCATTTCTTTGAATACACGTATAATACCATCTCTGGTAGGATTAATCCCCACGTTTTTAAGAAGTACTTCAGAATCAGGTACTAACATAGCTGCAGCGATAAAATAAGCAGCAGAAGAAATGTCGCCGGGAACTTTTACTTGTCTGCCCTCTAATTGAGGTTCTGGATGAATCGTAGCAGTGACACCCTGACTGGTTACATCTGCACCGAAGTACTGCAACATGATTTCTGTATGATTACGGCTCAAGGTAGGCTCGGTGACACTGGTTTCTCCCTGGGCATACAAGCCGGCTAACAGGACACAGGATTTTACTTGTGCAGAAGCTACGGGAGACTGGTAGTGAATGCCTTTTAAGGTTGTACCTTCAATATGGAGCGGCGCACAACCATTACCATTTACGGAGACGATATGTGCACCCATTTCTGACAGAGGTGTCATGATTCGCTTCATAGGTCGAGTCTGTATAGAAGCATCGCCTGTCAGAGTAACGTCAAAGTTCTGAGCTGCCAGAATACCGGAGATCAGTCTGGTCGTAGTTCCGCTGTTACCACAATCGAGGACATCAACTGGTTTGCTCAGACCATGAAGACCTTTTCCGTGAACAAGTATAGTATCTTTTGTCCTCTCAATGGGGATGCCCATACTGCGAAAACATCCAATAGTAGAGAGACAGTCAGCACCTTCCAGAAAGTGTGTGATTTCAGTTGTGCCTTGTGCCAGAGAACCAAACATAACTGCGCGATGGGAGATGGATTTATCTCCGGGAACGGATATAGTTCCGTGAAGGTGGTTTTTCTTGCTTATCTGCATGTTTTTTTATTTCCTTTCATATACTGTATAGTTCAAATCCTGTAAAAGGATGATGGCTTCGTTAAGTGATGCCTGCTCATAGAATTCAACTTGCAGGACACCTTCTTCAAATTCACGGTTATGGACGATACCAATATTTTTAATAGATATATCGGCTTTTGCCAAAAGGGTTGCAATTGTTGCAATCGCACCGGCTTCATCAGGAATATCCAGATAGCAGCCGAATACTTTCTTGATAGGACCTCTGGACTGGTTGGCGAAGGAATCGCGATATTCCTTGGATTCTTTGAATAAATCATAAGTGTAGCCCTGTTGTCTGGAACGAACAGCCTGGCTGATGTCTTTTAATGATTCAATATAATCGTCCAACAAGTCTGCGATGTTACTGGAGTTGGTCATGCAGATTGCTTCCCACATCTGTGGAGAGGATGAGGCAATTCGGGTGATATCTTTGAAACCGCCTGCGGCTACTAGCTTCATGGTTCCTTCCTGGGTATCGTGGTCATGAACCAGATTCACCAATGCAGCAGCTATCAGATGAGGAACGTGACTGATTGCTGCGGTAACGTAGTCATGCTTATCACAGGTAATGACCAGTGGGATAGCACCGATTGCCTGTACCAGCTCGCGATAGAATGTCAGGTCTTCTTCTGAAGAAGATTCGGTTGGCGTAAGAATATAGAAAGCGTTCTCCAGAATAATAGGATTGGCATTGGTAAAGCCGGATTTCTCACTGCCTGCCATAGGATGACCACCGATAAACTGTTTCTCCAGACCTAATTCTTTTACTTTGTCATGAATAGATGATTTCACACTGCCAACATCTGTGATCAGAGTGTTCGGGGACAGATATGGTTTTAACTGTGCCAGATTTTCATTATTAATGGAAACTGGTGCACACAGGAAAATCATATCACAGGAATGAAAATCATTGCCAATGGAATCGGTGACAGCATCGGCAATTCCTTCTGTCAGTGCATTCTGAGTCATGTTTGTATTGGTATCATACACCAGAATGTGACAGTCGGGTTGTATTTTACGGATGGCCTTGGCGATAGAACCGCCGATAAGACCCAGTCCGATGAATCCATAAGAATTACGTTTCATGAATGTAGTCTCCTTTATACAGGCATATGCCGTTTGTTTCTTTCTATAGTATCGCACTTTAACGTACTAAAGTCAATAGAAACCGTTAGAACATTGTACTGAAAAGTTACATAATATTTTGGATAAAATGTTATATGCAAAATACACAAAAAACTTGAATATACAGACAATATATTGTAAAATTTATTTAAAGGTGTACGGAAATAAATACAATTCATATAGTGTATGAACAAATTTATGAAACACCAAAAAGAATCAGATAGGAATATCGTGAGAATCCTACAAAAAAACAGGAGGTAGCTACTATGAATGTTTACACCACAGACAAGGTCAGAAATGTAGTTCTATTAGGTCATGGAGGGGCGGGTAAGACCAGCCTCGTAGAATCTATGGCATATTTAGCAGGCATTACATCCAGAATGGGCAGAGTCGAGGATGGTAATACGGTAAGTGATTTTGGAAAAGAAGAACAGAAACGTAAGATTTCAATTAGCACTACTGTTGTGCCGATTGAATGGGAAGGCGTAAAGATCAATATATTGGATACACCTGGATATTTTGACTTTATCGGTGAAGTAGAAGAGGGCATCAGTGCGGCAGATGCAGCAATTATCGTTGTATCAGGTAAGGCTGGTGTGGAAGCCGGAACGGAAAAGGCATGGGAGCTGTGCGAGAAATATAAGCTTCCTCGTATGATTTATGTTACAGACATGGATGTGGATAATGCATCTTTCAAGAATGTAGTAGAAACATTAACAGAAATGTATGGCAAGAAGATTGCGCCATTTCATTTCCCAATTCGTGAAAATGAGAAATTTGTAGGCTATATTAATGTAGTCAGTGAGAATGCAAACCGTTGGGTAGGCAAAGAAGTAGAGGAATGCGAGATCCCTGATTACAGCAAAGATAACCTTGCCCTTTATAAAGATACATTGATGGAAGCAGTCGCAGAAACCAGTGAAGAGTTTATGGAACGCTATTTCGGCGGTGAGACATTCACTGAAAATGAAATCAGAGCTGCACTGCGCACGAACGTCATTGATGGCTCTATCGTACCAATCAGTATGGGTTCGAATACTCTGTGCCAGGGTACATATACTTTGCTGGATGACATTGTGAAATATCTGCCAAGCCCTGAGAATAAGGAACTGGCCGGTATCAATATGAAGACAAATGAGATATTCCAGGCAAACTATGACTTTTCCAAGGCAAAATCAGCTTATGTATTTAAGACAATTGTAGATCCATTCATTGGCAAGTATTCACTGATCAAGGTGTGCTCTGGTGTGTTTAAGCCAGATGACATGATCTATAACAAGGACAAGGATATTGAGGAAAAAGTCAGCAAGCTCTATGTACTTCAGGGCAGCAAGCCAATTGAAGTACCCGAACTGCATGCAGGCGATATCGGTGCAATTGCGAAACTGACAGCAGCAAGAACCGGTAATACATTGTCTACTAAGGCAAATATCATTGAATATGGTAAATTTGAGATATCCAAGCCGTATACAGCACTTCGCTATAAGGTGCCGAATAAGGGCGATATTGATAAAGTAGCGCAGGCACTTCAGAAGCTTTCCCATGAGGATCAGACTTTGAAGGTAGTCAATGATACAGAAAACAGACAGTCCCTGATATATGGTATTGGCGAGCAGCAACTTGAGATTATCCAGAGCAGACTGCTGAACGAATATAAGTGTCAGATTGAACTGAGCAAGCCCAAGGTAGCATTCAGAGAGACAATCAAGAAAAAGGCAGACGTAGAATACAAATATAAGAAGCAGTCCGGTGGACATGGACAGTACGGTCATGTTAAAATGCGTTTTGAGCCATCTGGTGATCTGGAAAAGCCATATGTATTCGAGCAGGAGGTTGTAGGCGGTGCAGTTCCGAAGAACTTCTTCCCGGCAGTAGAGAAGGGCTTACAGGAATCCGTTGTGAAAGGACCTCTGGCGGCATACCCTGTAGTCGGTGTAAAAGGTGTACTCTATGATGGTTCTTACCATCCGGTAGATTCTTCTGAAATGGCATTCAAGATGGCAACGATACAGGCATTTAAGAAGGGCTTCATGGAAGCTGGTCCAATCCTGTTAGAGCCGATTATGAATCTGAAGGTAACAGTGCCTGACAGATACACAGGTGATGTTATGGGAGATCTGAACAAGAGACGAGGCAGGGTACTTGGCATGAATCCTGTAGGTAATGGTAAACAGGTTGTAGAGGCAGATATCCCGATGCTGGAATTAGGTGGATACTGTACTGTGCTTCGCTCCATGACCGGCGGCAGAGGCAGCTATGAATACACATTTGCAAGATATGAACAGACTCCAAGTGATATCCAGGAAGCAGAAGTAAAAGCCAGAGCATCTAAAGTAGCTGAGAATAATGAAGAATAAGTAGAAGTTCTAGGCACGCACCGACTTCTATCCATTGATTTTGTGAACACGTAATAGCTGTAAGGATTTCTAAGCACCTACGGCAGAAATGCTTTTATTACAAACCCGCGCCTAAAACTCGCCTGCGGCTCAGACAACGGCGCGGGCTTGCCTGCATTTCTCCACCTAATCTTGACAAGTTCCAACATTGCATTGTACGATACCCTAAGAAATGGGGACAAAAACATGCAGAAGAATAAGAGACAAATACTGACAGCATTTCTTTTCATAGCAGTATGTATCGCTGCGTATTTCCTTATAGTCAGAGAACAAAATAACAAAAGCGCATCTGCGCAGATATTTGCCATGGATACCTACATGGAATTGACAGCCTATGGTAAGAATGCTGAAGAAGCAGTTGGAGCTGCTAAAGATGAGATTGAAAGGTTGGATGCCCTTTTATCTACCGGCAATGAGAAAAGTGAGATTGGTCAGCTTAATAAGAATAAGAAAGGGCAGATATCAGCAGATACGCAGTATTTACTGAACCGTTCTTTTACTATTTATGAAGAGACGGATGGGACCTTTGATATTACGATATATCCCGTCATGAGAGCATGGGGATTTACGGGAGAAGAACACCGAATACCGAGTGAGGAAGAATTACAGTCTTTACTGCAACTTGTAGATGCCTCCAGTCTGCAATATGATGCTTCAACACAGACACTTACGTTGCCAGAGGGAGTAGAGATTGACTTTGGCGGCATTGCCAAAGGCTATACCTCCCAGAGAGTTGCGCAGATCATGCAGGAATATGATATAAATAGTGCTATTTTGAACCTGGGAGGCAATGTGCAGCTTGTTGGCGCGAAGCCAGATGGCAGTTCATGGAAGGTGGCAATTAAAAGTCCTGATGAACAGGAAGAATATCTGGGAGTACTGTCTGCACAGAACAAGGCAATCATCACATCTGGCGGCTATGAAAGGTATTTTGAAGAAAATGGCAGGAAGTATCACCATATCATAGACCCCAAGACTGGAATACCAGCCTATAACGGGTTACAGTCAGTTACGATTGTGAGTGAAGATGGCACGTTGGCAGATGGACTTTCTACTGCACTGTATGTCATGGGAACAGAGTCGGCAGTTAAGTTCTGGCAGAATCACAGCGATGAATTTGATGCCATTTTGTACACGGATGATGGAAATCTTTACGTTACAGAAGGAATTGCAGATACCTTTACTTCCAGCCATTCCATTACAGTTCTTGAAAAAGCAGTTGCATTTTAAATGGCACTATGCTAGAATATTTTCAGATTTGTAATATGTTAACGACCATGATAAGGAGTAGTAGAGGCACGATCTTTTTCAGAGAGCTGTCATTTGGTGCGAGACAGCAGAGAGACACCTTGAACTCGCCTTGGAGTTCTCACAGTGAATCCTGACTGGAATAGTTGTGAGCGGGACTTCCCGTTACAGAAGCATAAGCGCAGATATAGAATCTGAAACAGAGTGGTACCGCGGATAGATATAATCTCTTCGTCTCTATACTATTATTTATAGAGACGGAGTTTTTTTATTTCACGGGCATATGCCTATCATGGTGCATAACGAACAATGTATGAAAAAGGAGTCATGAAAAATGAGCAGAGAGTATTCTCCAAAAGAAATTGAGAAAAAATGGCAGGATATCTGGGATAATGAGGAGGCTTTTAAGGCAACTCTTGATAAGTCCAAACCAAAATATTACGCATTAGTTGAGTTCCCTTATCCTTCAGGACAGGGTCTTCATGTAGGTCATCCAAGACCATATACAGCAATGGATATCGTATCCCGTAAGAAGAGAATGCAGGGATATAATGTCCTTTTCCCAATGGGATGGGATGCATTCGGTCTTCCTACAGAGAACTATGCGATCAAGAATAAGATTCATCCTAAGATCGTAACCAAGAACAATGTGGCACATTTCAAGGATCAGTTAAAGTCATTAGGTTATTCCTTCGACTGGTCAAGAGAGATCAACACAACAGATCCTTCCTATTATAAGTGGACACAGTGGATTTTCTTACAGCTTTTCAAGAAGGGATTGGCTTATAAGAGTGAAATGCCAATCAACTGGTGTACTTCCTGTAAGGTAGGGCTTGCAAATGAGGAAGTTGTAAATGGTGTATGTGAGCGTTGTGGTGCACCTGTTATCCGTAAGATGCAGTCCCAGTGGATGTTAAAGATTACAGATTATGCAGAGAAGCTCATTGAAGGTCTTGATCATGTAGACTATATTGAGAAGGTTAAGGTTTCCCAGAAGAACTGGATCGGCAGAAGCGAAGGCGCAGAAGTTAACTTCAAGTTAAGTGGTAAGGATGAGGCACTGACTGTATATACAACCAGACCTGATACATTATTTGGTGCTACTTATATGGTAATTTCCCCAGAGCATCCTATGATCGATAAGTACAAGGACGAGATCAGCAATTATGATGAGATTCTTGCATATCGTGCACAGGCAGCAAGAAAGTCTGATTTTGAGAGAACAGAGCTTGCCAAGGATAAGACAGGTGCATGCATTAAGGGAATCACAGCAGTAAACCCTGTAAATGGCAAGGAGATTCCTATCTGGGTATCTGATTATGTATTAATGTCTTATGGTACAGGCGCTATCATGGCAGTTCCTGCACATGATGACAGAGACTGGGATTTTGCCAAGAAGTTTGATCTGCCTATCATTGAAGTAGTAGCAGGCGGTGATGTACAGAATGCAGCATTTACAGATGTAGCAACTGGTAAGCTGTGCAACTCCGGTTTCCTGGATGGAATGGAAGTTAAGGATGCCAAGAAGGCTATTATTGAATGGCTGGAGGAAAAAGGCATTGGACATAAGAAAGTTAATTATAAACTTCGTGACTGGGTATTCTCACGTCAGCGTTACTGGGGCGAGCCTATTCCTATTGTAAAGTGCCCTTGCTGTGGTTATGTTCCAATTGATGAGAGTGAACTTCCTCTGAAGCTTCCTGAAGTAGACAGCTATATGCCTACAGATACAGGTGAATCACCACTTGCAGCTATGCGTGACTGGGTAGAGACTACCTGTCCTAAGTGCGGTGGCAAGGCTGAGAGAGAGACAGATACTATGCCTCAGTGGGCTGGTTCTTCCTGGTATTTCTTAAGATATATCGATCCTCATAATGATGAGGCTTTTGCAAGCAAAGAAGCAATTGATTACTGGATGCCTGTAGACTGGTACAATGGTGGTATGGAGCATACAACACTTCACTTACTCTACTCCAGATTCTGGCACAAGTTCCTCTACGATCAGGGACTGGTATCCTGCCCTGAACCATATATGAAGAGAACTTCTCATGGTATGATCCTTGGTGAGAACAATGAGAAGATGTCCAAGTCCAGAGGAAATGTTATCAACCCGGATGATATTGTAAACGAGTTCGGCGCAGATACACTCAGAACCTATGAAATGTTCATCGGTGCATTTGAATTAAGTGCATCCTGGAGCATGGAAGGTGTTAAGGGCTGCAGGAAGTTCCTGGAGCGTGTATGGAAGTTACAGGATATGCTTATTGAAGGAGACAGCTATAGAGAGAACCTTGAGACTAAGATTCATCAGACAATCAAGAAGGTATCAAATGATTTTGAGAGTCTGAAGTTCAATACAGCAATCGCAGCTATGATGTCTCTGGTAAATGATTTCTATAAGGAAAAGAGCATCAATAAGGCTGAATATGCAACTTTGATTCTCTTATTAAACCCTGTAGCACCGCATATGACAGAGGAATTATGGGAGTCTATCTATGGTGGCAGAGCATATCAGCAGAAGTGGCCTGAGTATGATGAAGCCAAGACTGTAGAATCTAATGTAGAGATTGCAGTACAGATCAATGGTAAGGTTAAGGCAACTCTTGGAGTAGCACTTGACGAGGATGAAGAGTCTGTTAAGGCAAAAGCACATGCAATTCCTGCAATTGCAGAGCTTATGGCTGGTAAGAATGTAGTAAAGGAAATCTACGTAAAGGGCAGAATCCTGAATATCGTAGTGAAATAAGTCGTATGATTACTTTAATGAATCATCGGGAAACACAATACCATGCGCAGAAGCTGTGGGAAGTTGAAAATATTGATGTAGATCAGGTAGCGCAGAGTATGTTTGGACAGTGGTCGATACAGTCACAGCGCGAAGCAGCACAGAATCTGATGCAGTGGCTTGCTGATACTGGAAAAGAAGTATTTCAGGAAGATTTGATATTGGATTATGGGCTGGATTGCCTGAGACTGTATCTACTGTTTGAAAAGACTCCGAAAGCAGATGATCCCTATCTGGACACCTGGGAAGAGTGCAGTCTGGAAGGACTGTACAAATTCCTGGGAAAGTTCAGAAGATTGATTCTGGCTACAAACGAATGGAATCAGCAAGGCGGTTATCATGATCAGAATGTAGAGGAACTGCTGGAAATGACCAGCCAGATGAAATCTGATATGCTGATGCATTTTGCAAAAGGAAATACGATGCCTAATCGACATAATGCCATGTCAGTACTCATGACTGGTATCGGCAATATACAAAAGGCATTGGACACAGGAGCTGTACTTCAAAAGATGCACAGCCATGATCTGGAGATTGCGGTTCCTCATCATGGACAGGATCAGCTTGCGAAAGCAGAACCCGACTCGCAGATAGACAGATTATGCTGTGAGTTACTTGGTATAATGGCTCCTTTTGCACCACATTTATCGGAAGAATTGTGGCAGACATTGCAACAGCCGGTCAAGTCAGTGTTTATGATGCCTTGGCAATGTGAACAACTGTCTCATCGTATGATAACAATTCCTGTTCAGATAGACAGTAGAACGCGAAGAACCATACAGGTAGATATGCAGATATCAGAAGAAGAGTGCCTACAGCTGGCAAAAAAAGCGGTTGAGAAATATTTAGATGCAGAAAGTACCTATCGGTGCATTTTTGTCCCTGGTAAAATTATCAATTATGTGAAGAACTCAGAGCATTAAAACTCTGAGTTCTTTTGCTATTTACATAAAAATGCAAAATGTTTCAAAAATTGACTATACAATTCTGAAAATTTATATTATAATGAACACAAATGAGGTGACATAAAACATTAGCATAATCAGTGAACGTGGTGTTATGAAGGAAGCATTAACAAATAGACGAGGGGCATTGTTTCGGGATGAAGAGACTAAAACAAATGCTGACAGAGAAATGATAGATTCTCTGATGCATGGTAATCTGGAACTTACAGTGCCGCTTGCACAGGAGATTTATTATAAAATAAAATTATATGATATTGAGTTTCAATCCATGCTGGGACTGGACTTTCTGGATAGTCTGACAGAAATATTGACAGAAGACCAGATGCGTAGAATCCGCAAGCAGGTGGCTTCTGTTAAGCGTAAAGAGAATCACAGACAGAAGTTGTTTGCACGTAATAAAGGAATGGTGATACTCATTTTTGCCATGATATTTGGTGTCTGCTTTGTATATTTTAACTGGAATGTATTCCTGGATATGAAGACCAATTATGACACCTATTTATTACAGAAGAAGGTAAAAGAGGATGCCAGAACAGCAAGGCTGACACAGAGGTGGCAGGATAGAAGAGAAGCAGAAGCCTTGGCAAAGGCGCAGGCATTGGAAGCGCAACAGACAGCACTTGCTTTGGAAGAAGAAGTGCAGCCTGAGATATTAGGACAGTTTCAACAGTTACATTCAGAGAATACAGATTTCTCAGGATGGCTTACCATAGATGGTACTAAAATTGATTATCCGGTTATGTCCAGACAAGGGGACAATAATTATTATCTGGATAAGAATTTTAATGGAGAGAAGGATAAGAACGGTTTATTGATTCTGGATTACCGATGTGATGTGATGCAATCCGGTCAGAACCTGATTATATATGGTCATAATATGAGGTCTGGCGTTATGTTCGGAACCTTGAAGAAATACAAGGACAAGCAGTTCTGCGAAGAACATCCTACTATTCGTTTCAGTTCATTATATGAAGAAAACGAATATAAGGTAGTTGCAGCAATGCTTTCAGAAGTAGCCTATGCCGATGAAGATGTATTTCGATATTATGATGCTATAGATATGAGTACAGAACAGGATTTTGAAGCCTTTCACGACAATATATCACAGAATGCACTGTATATGCTGGATGATATAGCGTATGGGGATTCATGCCTGATTCTATCCACCTGCGATAAGTATAAAGAAGATGGAAGATTTGTTGTAATAGCGAAAAAAATACAGAAGTAAGAGGGGACTTATATGTATCGTAGACTGAAAAATTTACTTGGAGTGAGCTTGATTATCTTTGCGATTCTTTTGTCGCAGATACCTATGCCGTCAGTGCAGGCTGATAATGCTGACAGTACAGATAAGGTTACAGTGACTTTCCAGTATGGATTTACGAATCTGAATCCATCGGTTGAGATAGTAACTGTGGCAAAAGGTGCTACATTGGGAACTGATAAGATAGAAATTACAATAGATGGTGGACAGAGAATTGAACTCAAAGAAGGTCAGAAATATACAATAGATGCTGTCGTATATCAGTTTGATGGCTGGTGTAGTACCAGTACAACAGGACCTAAATGGGATATGGCAAACAGTACAGCAAATGTAGACACAGAATTGTATGCAGTATGGGAGAGAGTAGATGGCAAGCAGTTCGCTTACGATGATATTGTCGCAACACAGGATGATAGCAGTGCGTTAACATCAGCAGATGCAAAAAAAACAATTAAAATTACATTTAACTTTGGATATCCTTCCGCATACTTTACATCACCTAAATTTCCTGGTAGTGCGAAAGATGTGAACGGCGTAGCTGTATTGGAAGTAGATCAAGAAGTTGATACAGAAACAGGTGGCATAGTTGACCAGAACGCTATACTTGGTTTTGAATCTGGTTCAAAACATACACTGACAGTAGATTCCACCACCAAGGATGCAACGCTTCTTAGCTGGCAGACAGAAAATGGTATGGACTGGGATTTTAACAAGATGACAACCACTGATATGACATTATATGCTACTTGGGATTTGGGAAGCAGTGAATGCACGATTACATATATTGCAGCAGATGCAAAGGATTATAGCAAACAGACCAAAAAAGTGAAGATTGGTTCTACTTTACCCAAGCCTGATAATACGCCAATAAGACCAGGATATACTATTACAAAGTGGTATCTGGACAGTACAACAACAAAAACAGAAGTTGACTGGAACCAGAAAGTAGCAACAGACATGAAGCTGTATGCGGGATGGCAGGCAAATGACATCACGATTACATTTGATTTAAATGGAGCAATATACACCGATACATCAGAAGGAGCAATTTATGCACCAGCTAATAAAGGTGATGTTTTAAGTGATGTATTGGCTGCTAATATTGATGAATCCAAAATTCAGTATACGGGATATGCAACAGACTCATCATGGTACGAAGACCAGGAATGTTTTACTGCTACCAATATGGATGCTACAGTAAGTGCAAGTCGTACCCTGTATAAAAAGTGGACAAAGACAGACGATAAGGGATTTGTATTAAGTGCAGATGGCAAGTATTTGTATGAATATAAAGGTAATCAGGGTAGTTCAAGCAAGATAGATGTTAAGATACCTGATACAGTAACCAAGATTGGACCTAAAGCATTTTCTGACATGAGCAGTATCAGAAGTGTAACCTTACCTTCTAACATCTCATCTATAGCAGGAGATGCTTTCTGCGGAATGGAATCATTGGAAAATAAGTACAGTAAATTTGAGTATACTTCTTATTTAAAGCCTGAAAGCGTTATCATGAATGTGGACAGTAGTTCTTTTGCTTCCAACACAGCTTCTGGTATAAGTAATGTCAAATCTTACGTTGATGTGGCAGCCAGTGGAATTGAAGCAGATAACTATTATGTGAAAGTAAGCCCGAATGCTGAAACGAATGGATTAAAAAGCTATTTTGCTAATGTAGATAAGCAAAGGATATATTATTTGGATATCAGTATGACAAAGGGAATATCCGGGACTCCTGATTATGATAATACTATGAACTATACAATTACGTTCCCGTTGCCTGATCAGTGGCAGTCTTGGGATGTGACGAAGAATAACATGAAAGTGTATAGTAATAATAACAATAAGACACAAAGTGAGTTAGAGGAGCTTACGATTGTAAAGATAAAGGAAGATAATGGCGTAAAGTGCGTTATGTTTAAAACCTGGCATTTCTCGCCTTTCGTACTGACCTTTAATGGAACAGTTCCAGATAACAACAATAATAACAATAATAACGGCAACAATAATAACAATAACGGAGGTAATTCAGGTGGTGGCTCCTCCAATGGCGGCAGTTCGTCTGGAGGAGGCGGTTCTTCTTCAGATGGTGGTTCCTCTGGAGGTGGTTCATCAAGCGGTGGTTCTTCCAGTGGTGGCTCATCCGGCAGTGGTTCTTCAACAACAGGAAATGGCACAACAGGAACGGGAACACCAGACATTACACAGATATCTACCCAGCTGACAGGAGATGGCAGCGGACAACAGACAGGAACAACCGGCGGTGGAAGTGGTTCAGGGTCTGGCTCTGGAGCAGGACATGTGAAAGATTCCACTCCTAAGACCGGTGATCCACTGGAATACAGAACTTTACTGGTATGTGGTCTGTTTTCTATGGGCGTGTTGATGCTCCTTATTGGAAATAAGAAGAAATCTTCTCCATTTTCGCAATATCATCAGGCGTAGAATATTTCCGAATGACAGAATAGATTAACTGTATTTCATTTTTATCAAAGGAAATGTTGTTTTCCCTGCTTAGTTTTGAAAGAG
>ENA-UERN01002311-UERN01002311.1-human-gut-metagenome-genome-assembly--contig:-NODE-2311-length-15315-cov-3.962134_pt1 | contig 15315 bp, 11 predicted proteins | sample MGYA00242950_ERZ507950 | MGnify/ENA primary metagenome ERZ507950 (study PRJEB26167, sample SAMN06115515) | human gut metagenome | host: Homo sapiens | place: China:Ningxia | collected 2014-11-26...
GGCGTTTTATCCGGTGCGTTGACGGCGACGACCTCGATATCGTCGGCGCAGATCGCAGCGCGGAACACCAGACGGCCGATGCGGCCGAAGCCATTGATGCCAATTTTAATCATGCTCTATTCCTCCTGTTATATCTGCTGCGCACAGCACGCAGCGCAATTTCTTACGCCTATATTCTATAACAATTCCGCCGAAAGCGCAACCACATTCTTACCGGTGCGGCCAGCTGTGTCGATCATTTGTTACAAAATTTCACTTTTATGCGTGTTAAAACTTGTATCTATTGACGAGTTCTGCTATACTGTTTTTTAATACATCTTAGGGGGGATTGGAAAATGAGCAATACTTTGATCATCGACTCGCTCAACACGCTGTTCTCGATGAGCAACACCGCCGTGCTCGGCGCGCAGGAGCAATTCGTCGCGTTTATGAACCCGGCAGCACAGGAGCTTTTTCGCGGCGACCGCACGAATCACAAGCTCTCCGAGCTGCTGCCGGCGCACATCACAGAAGCCTCGGCCACGGAATTCGTCACGTCGGCAACGATCGAAAAACGCCACGTCATCATCTCCGTGACGTCGTTTGGAGCGTTTCGGCTGTTTTCGCTCGTACCGCAGGATGAAAATGCCCTGCGGGCCGGGGCACAGTTTGCACCGTTTCTGGCGTCGCTCAACGCCTTCCGTATGCTCACGACGTATTTCTCGGACTACGCCATGCAGCTCAGCGACGTGCGCTTCCGGCGCAACGCCGCCGAACTGACGCAGTTTTACTACCGGCTGCTGCGCTTTACGCTCAACGCCTCCACGGCCTCCGGTCTGTATGACGGCACGCTTGCATTCATGCCGCAGCTGTGCGACCTGGGCAAAGAGTGCCGGACGCTGCTTGACAACATCCAGCCGATCACCGACGCCAACGGCATCGTGCTCGAGGTCAGCATCCCGGACGAGCCGATCAACTGCGCGCTCGACACGGCGCTCATCCAGCGGATGCTGCTCAACATCATTGCCAACTGCACGGAGCGCTGCAAGCACGGCGACCGCATCCGCTTTACCGTCGCGCAGGAGGGGGACCACGCCGACATCACCATCCGTGACGACGGCGTGCGCATCCCGCCGGCAAAGCTCGGGACGATCTTCATCCCGCTGCGCGTGACCGGTGTGGACTTCTCCGATCTGAGCAGCAACAACTTTGGCCTGACGGTCGCGCTCGGCATTGCAGAAAAGCACAACGGCACCATCCTGCTCGAGAGCAACGAGTGGGGCGGGACCACGTTCCACGTCGTGCTCAGTACGGCGCTGCCGGAAACGAGCCTCTTCCGCGCACCGAAGGTGCCATATGCCCACGCGCAGGATGATCCCATCCTGGTCTACCTGTCCGATCAAATGCCGGATCGGGCGCTGTAAGCAATTCCAATATCAAATGGCGTGCCGCCCGAAACCGGGCGGCACGCCGTCTTTTTATTCGGTTGTCAGGTAACGCGCGCGCAGCGTCTCCCGCTCGGGCGCGCCGACGCCGAGCGCCTGCGTCAGGAATGCATCCACGCTGCCGTACCGCGCCGCGATCGCATCGCGCGCCGCCGTCAGGAACGCCGCGTCCGCGCGGTCAAACGTGCGGATGACCTCCCGCTCCGCCTCACTCAGGTCATAGTCCGCGACCGCCGTCAGCAGGCAGTCGGTCGAGGCGGCCATACGCTCGTTGGTGACCAGATAGTTTTCCACAATGACCGGCCAGTCCACGCCCAACGCCGTGAGCAGCAGCATTGTGCCGACGCCGACGCGGTCCTTCCCCGCCGTGCAGTGATAGAGCAGCGCGCCGTCCGTCTGCGCGAGCAGGAGTGCAAAAAACTGCCGGTAATGCGCGATGGCAAATTCCTGCGTGACGAGACTGCAGTACAGCTCACACATGAACGCCCGCTCCCGGCCGGCCATCGCTTTTGCATGCGCGACAACGGCCGCATAGGGGTCGGCGTGCTCCTCCCGCGTCAGGCCGGCCGCCGCCTGCTGCACGATCGGACAGTGGACATACTGCACGTCCGGCAGGACACGGTCCGGCTTCTGCTCCCGCTCGAGGTCGGTGCGAAAGTCCACGACCGTGCGCAGCGGATATTGGCTGAGCGTCTGCGCATCCGGCTCCGTAATACCGGCGAGCTCGCCGCTGCGCAGCAGCAGGCCCGGACGGACCGTGCGGCCGTCCGTGGTGGGCAGGCCGCCGAGGTCACGCGCGTTCGGCGCGCCGCGCAGCAGCCAGCGCTCAGAGTTTGAAAAGTTGTTTTCCATTTTGCAGTGTCACCTCCGCGACTTGGTCTGTCGTCATGTCCTTGATCTCCGCGATGCGCGCGGCAATATACGGCAGGTTGCGCGAATCGTTGCGCTTGCCGCGGTTCGGCACCGGGGCCAGATAGGGCGAATCCGTTTCAAGCAGCATCCGGTCGGCCGGGCAGGCGGCGATCACATCCAGCGCCTTGACGGCATTCTTATACGTGATCGGCCCGTCAAAGCCGAGATACCAGCCGCGGCGCAGCAGCTCGCGCGCCATCTCCACGCTGCCGGAAAAGCAGTGGAACACGCCGCGCAGGCCCGGATAGTCGCACACGATGCGCAGGCTGTCGCCGTGCGCCTCCCGGTCGTGGATGATGACCGGGAGATCCAGCTCCAGCGCAAGCTCCAGCTGAGCGCGCAGCATGATCTCCTGCGTCGCCTTCGTGGAGGTGTCCCAGTAATAGTCCAGACCGATCTCGCCGATGGCGCAGACTTTCGGCTGCGCCGCCAGCGCTCGGATCTGCTCCAGACTGTCATCCGTCCAGCCGGCGGCCTCCTCCGGGTGCCAGCCAACAGCGGCATAAACGAAATCATATTCTTGCGCGATGGCAACGGCGCGCGCGGACGTCACGGCGCAGTCGCCGGGGTCCACGATGAGCGCGACACCGCTCTCATGCACGGCGCGCAGCACCTCGTCACGGTCGGCGTTGAACTTTCCGCTGTCGTAGTGCGCGTGGGTATCGAAATACTGCGTCATTCGGCGTGATAGGTCGCGGCCGGGCGGCGCTTGTGCTCGCTGCGGCTATGATAGCGGTCGATGATGGCCTTGTCGTGCTCGTTGGCCTCGCCGGTGAGGATGTACTTATCAATGGCGGCGTAGGTCACGCCCATCTCCTGCTCGTCCGTCTGGCCCTCGAAGAGGCCGGCGGACGGCGCCTTGCGGATGATGTTCTCCGGCGCGTGCAGCCAGGTCAGAAACTCGTAAATTTCCGTCACGGTCAGGTCGGCGATGGGGTTGAAGTCATACGCGCCGTCGCCCCACTTCGTGAAATAGCCCATGTATGCCTCGCTGCGGTTGCCGGTGCCGGCGACGAGACGGCCCTCGGCCGCGCCAATGGTATAGAGCGTGAGCATGCGCAGACGCGGGGCGATGTTCGACGTCGCCATCTGGTTGAGCGTCGTGACGGCGGAGACCGTCTGCATGACGAGCTCCTTTTCCGCCGTGAGGTCGACCGTGCGCGTTTCGATATTGAACTGCTCAGCCACGGCCAGACCGTCGGTCATGTCCTCGCCGAAGTTGCGCTTGGAGGCGCACGGCATCATGATGCCGACCGTGTTGTCGCACGCAGCCTTGCAGAGGATGCCGACGAGCGCGCTGTCCTTGCCGCCGCTGTTGCCGTAGATGACGCCATTGGCGCCGCTGCTTTTGAGCAGGTCGCGGATAAAGGCGACGCGGTTTTCAAATTCTTTTGCATAATCTCGCATGATTTCCACTCCGTTTCTTTCGTTACTCCTGGATCATAGCCAGAAATTCAGCTTCCGTAATAATGGGTGTGCCGAGCGTGAGCGCCTTTTGATACTTCGAGCCAGTGTTTTCCCCGGCGAGCAGATAGGACGTCTTTTTTGACACGGAGGAACTCGTCTTGCCGCCGAAGCGCTCGATGATGGCGCTGGCCTCGTCGCGGCTGAAATGCTCGAGCGCACCGGTGAGCACGAACGTCTTACCGGCAAAGCGGCGGTCCACCACCTGCTCCTTGGAATCGAAGCTGACGCCCGCGTCGCGCAGCAGCCGGATCTGGTGCTGCGACTGCGGATTATCGAACCACGCGCGCAGGTACGCCGCCGTCGTCGGGCCGACGTCCGGGATGGCCATGAGCTCCTCCTCCGTCGCCGCCATGAGCTTGTCCAGCGTGCCGAAGTGCATGGCCAGCACCTTGGCTGCCTTCTGCCCCACCTGCCGGATACCGAACGCGCACAGCAGGCGCGCCATGCCGGCGTCCTTACTCTTTTCGATGGCTGCCATGAGGTTCTCGGCCGATTTTTTTCCCATATGGTCCAGCGCCGCGACCGACTGCGGCTCGAGCGCATACAGCTCCGCCGGGGAGTGCACGAGCCCCGCCTCGATCAGCGACTGGCACAGCGAGATGCCGAGGCCGTCGATGTCCATTGCCTCGCGGGAGGCAAAATGCGCAATGTTGCGCAGCCGCTGCGCCGGGCACTCCGCGCCCGTGCAGCGCAGGGCCGCCCCGTCCGGATCGCGCACGACGGGCGCGCCGCACTCCGGGCAGGTGTCCGGCATATGAAACGGCACCGTGCCCTCCGGCCGCTTGTCGCGCACGACGGAGAGGATCTCGGGGATGATCTCCCCCGCCTTCTGCACGAGCACCGTGTCGCCGATGCGCAGGTCAAGGTTGTCGATGAAGTCCTGATTGTGCAGCGTGGCATTTGTGACGGTCGTACCGGCCAGACGCACCGGCTCAATGACCGCCTTTGGCGTGAGCACGCCCGTGCGGCCGACCTGCACGACGATGTCGCGCACGCGGCTCTCCTTCTTCTCCGGCGGGTACTTATATGCCACCGCCCAGCGCGGGAACTTTGCCGTGCTGCCGAGATACTGTCGCTGCGCAAGGTCGTTGATCTTAATGACCGCGCCGTCGATGTCGAATGGGAACGTCTCGCGGTTGTCGCCGATCCAGTCGATGCGCGCGCAGCAGGCATCGAGCGTTTCACAGCGCTGATACGGCACGACCGGGAAACCCAGCGATGCCAGATAATCCAGCGTTTCCGTGTGCGTGGCGAACGTGCGGTCACTGTCAAACTGGAGGTTGAAGATGATGATATCCAGCTTGCGCGCCGCCGCGACCTTCGGGTCCTGCTGGCGCACGGAGCCCGCCGCCGCGTTGCGCGGATTGGCCAGCAGCGGCTGCTCGAGCAGCTCGCGCTCGGCATTGAGCGCCGCAAATACTTCGTGCGACATATAGACCTCGCCGCGCACGATGAGCTTTGCAGGCGCGTTGTCGAGCTTGAGCGGCAGATTGCGCAGCGTGCGGAGATTCTCCGTCACGTCCTCGCCGGTGATGCCGTCGCCGCGCGTGGCGCCGCGGACGAACACGCCGTTTTCATACTCGAGCGACATGGACAGACCGTCGATCTTCGGCTCGACGCAATAGTCATGCGCCTGCGTGAGCGCACCGTCCATGCGCGCGCCGAACGCGCGCAGCTCATCGAACGAAAACACATCCTGCAGGCTCTCGAGCGGCACCTGATGGCGCACCTGCGCAAAGGTATTGAGCGCGTAGCCGCCGACATGCTGCGTCGGCGAATCGGGCGAGGAATACTCCGGGTGCGCAGCCTCAAGCTCTTCGAGCCTGCGCATGAGCGTGTCATATTCAAAGTCGCTGATCTCGGGTGCGTCCTTCACGTAATAGAGAAAATTTGCGTGTTCCAGCTGACGGCGCAGCGTCAGAATCTCTTCGCGTACATCCATGTTGTTTACTCCACTTCCACATACGTCTGGGGCACCTTGCCGACGATGACCGTCTCGGCCAGCAGGACGTTCGTGCCCACGGTCTCGGTCTGGTGCTCCCAGGGCACCAGAATGTCGAGGTCCATCTTCACGTTCAGATATAGTTGATATTTGCTCTGGTTGATCGCGGCCGACACAAGCTCATTGTGGTAGCTTACATCCGACGTCGTCAGCACGAGGACGCGCACCGGCAGCGGCAGCTTCAGCCCGGGCAGAAAATTCACGCCGAAGAGCGTCTCGAGCGGAATGTCCAGCTCGACCTGTCCGTCATCGCCGTCCATCATGTGCTCGAGCACGAGCGAGGACACCTGCCCCACGTGCTCGGTATCGATGCTCACGGCCGTGATGGTCCCGTCGGCATCCGTGCGGTAGGTATAATAGCCGCCCTGCACCTGTGCCTGCACCGCCTTGACGGCAGCGTTGATCTTCAGCTGCATGAGGTCACAGGCGGAGTTGACGGCCAGCTGCGTGATCAGGTGCAACACCGACACGGTGAAATACGCCATACTGCCCAGCAGGACGAGCACCAGCAGCAGCGCCGCCAGCTTCCGCTTCGGCCGCGGCGGGCGCCGGCGGGCGGCCGGTCTCCAGCGGCGAGACGCACAAATCATAGTAGATCCCCCCTGCCATGCTATGCAGCGACGGGGCGATCCATACCATTATTTCAGAGATTCTACAATGACGCGGAAGGTATTGCCGCGCTCTTCAAAGTTTTTGAAGAAATCAAACGACGAGCAGGCCGGCGAGAGCGTCACGATATCACCCGGCTGCGCAAGGCCATAGGCCGTCTCGACCGCCGCGCGGAAGTCCGGCGCCTCGACGAGCGGCAGCTTTTCCGGGTCATAGAATTTCGATGCGCGGATGGCGGAAGCAATGCGCTGCGCCGTCTCGCCGACGACGACCGCCGCCTTTGCGTGCAGGCAGACCTCGTCGCCAAGCGTGTCAAACGGGATATGCTTGTCGTGCCCGCCAAGGATGATGACCGGCGGCTTCGGCAGCGCGTGCAGACCCGCGATCGTGCGCGTGGGGCTCGAGGCGATGGAGTCGTTGATAAACGTGATGCCGTTGAGCTCGCGGATGCGCTCCATGCGGTGCGGTACGCCGGAGAAGGTATGCGCGACCTGAACGCACGCCGCATTGCCGACCAGACCGTCGGTCGCGGCAAAGGCCGCCATATAGTTTTCCACGTTGTGCGCGCCGGGGATGCGGATCTCGGCAGCGTCAAGAATTTTCTCTGACTTGCCGTCGTGTGCGCGGTAAATGACGCCATCCGTGCAGTAAACGCCGTTTTCCACCGGGCCGATGCTGCTGAAATAGCGCACGCGCCCCGGCGCCTCGGCCGCGAAACGCGGGGTATGGGCATCCTTCGCGTTGAGTACCAAGCAGCCGTCCGGCCGCTGGCCGCGGTAAATGCTGCATTTGGCCGACACATAGTCCTCGAAATCCGGATGGACATCCAGATGGTTCGGCGAAATGTTCGTAATGATGGCCACATCCGGCGCACAGTGCATGCTGTGCAGCTGGAAGCTGCTGAGCTCGAGCACGGCAAAGTCCTCCGGCCGGATGTCCGGGATGCGGTCAAAGAGCGGCGTGCCGATGTTGCCGCCGAGGTGTACGGTATACCCCTGCGCGCGCAGGAGCTCGGCCGTAATGGTCGAGGTCGTGGTCTTGCCGTCGCTGCCGGTGATGGCGATGATGCGGCACGGGCAGAGGTTGCAGAATGCCTCCATCTCGGAGGTGAGGATCGCGCCGTTTTGCGCAGCCTTGCGCAGCTGCGGCACGATGGGCAGCACGCCCGGCGTGCGGAAGATGACATCGAAGTCCAGATGCTCCAGATAGTCCGCGCCGAGGATGAATTTTGCACCCTGAGCCGCGGCCTCGTCCCCGGCCGCGCCGAGCTGGGCCCGCTCGCGCCGGTCGCACACCGTCACGTCGCAGCCATTGCGCAGCAGCACGCGCACGAGCGGCTGATTGCTCACGCCGAAGCCGATGACACCGATGCGCTTGTCACGCAGATAGTCCATATAATCCGAAAAGGTCATGCAGACACTCCTTTTCCAAAAGGTAATCATACGAAGTGATTATACTGCTCATTCATGCCGATTACAAGAAAATAAATCTCCGCCGGACTTGACGCGGCGCGGCAGGATGTGTAAAATAGTCGGGCGAGCGGGCCGGACAGCCGCGGGCACAAGCCGAAAGGCTGTGCGTGAGGAAAGTCCGGGCTCCACAGGGCAAGGATAACGGGTAACACCCGCCAGGGGCGACCCTCGGACAAGTGCAACAGAAACAAACCGCCCGAGCGATCGGGTAAGGGTGGAAAAGTGAGGTAAGAGCTCACTCGCCGGCTGGAGACAGTGCGGCGCTGTAAACTCTATCCGGAGCAACACCGCGGAGGGACATACGGCCGGCCCGGCCGTCCCATGGAGGTGGCTGGAACGCACCGGCAACGGTGCGTCTAGATAGATGGCTGTCGATTACAGAACCCGGCTTACAGGCCCGCTCGCTACGCCTGTCAAAGGAGTCCGCACGGACTTTTTTGGCAGGCTTTCGCATAGGAGATCCTTGCAGAGACCGCAGGCGTGCCGGTATCGGACCTGCATGACGACACGCGGCTGATACAATGCATATAGAAAATGCCGGGCAGCGCAAGTCTGCCCGGCATTTTCTATTGGTCCGCCATACCGCAGGACCGTTGTGTTTTCGGGGCGCGCATGCTACAATCCATTTTGGAAGCAGCAACAGCACATGCAGTGTGAAAAGGAGAAGGTGGTATGTACTATTCGGAGCTTGTAAAAAAAGCATGTGTCCTCATGTTTGAGGCTCATAAAAATGATTTGGACAAGGGCGGGTATCCGTATGTTTTCCATCCGTTTTATCTCGCCGCACAGATGGAGGATGAGGCGTCTACGTGCGTAGCGCTGCTGCATGATGTGATTGAGGACCACGGCGATGAATACACATATACAGACCTCGAAAGCGCCGGATTTCCCAAGGAGGTTTTGGACGCGCTCCACCTTCTGACGCACGCGGATGGCGTCGCATATATGGACTATGTGAAGGCGCTGGCCGAGAATCCGATCGCGCGAAAAGTCAAACTCGCGGATCTGAAACACAACCTGGATTCCAGACGGCTCAGCGGTCAAAAGCCCGCAAAGAACGACACCTACCTCCAGGCGATCGCATATCTGCGCGCATGGAATAACGCTGATCGTGCGCGTCCATTTTGCCGGGCATGACAGAAAAAATGAGAATATGCGGCGCCGGACGGGGCTCCCCCCCTGTCCGGCGGTGTGGTTTTTGCACGGTCTTTGATAAACAAAAAATCCTGCAGCCGCAACGGTTGCAGGATTTTCTGGAGCTGCTACCCGGATTCGGACCGGGGACCTCATCCTTACCAAGGATGCGCTCTACCGACTGAGCTATAGCAGCATACAAAGCCCGCGGAGCTTTCGCTCCGCGGGTGGCGACCGAGAAGGGACTTGAACCCTCGACCTCTAGCGTGACAGGCTAGCGTTCTAACCGACTGAACTACTCGGCCTCATCGCCTTAGCGCTTGTTTAATATAACAGACGATTCGACTGCTGTCAAGTTATTTTTGAAAAAATTTTCGGCGATTTTCATTTTTCCGCTCCGTCCGGTTTTCCGGGCGCAAAAAATGTCTCCCGGGCAGCATCACCCGGGAGACAAACGTGGGAAAATTACTTCGTAATCTGGAACGAGCGCGTGATGGGCGCTGCCTGATAGTTGCCGCCCAGAGTCACGACCGTCATAACATAGCGGCCGGGCTCAGTCGGGGGCGTCTCGGTGCTGGAGTACGGCTTCCACTTGCTGGTGAAGCCGGAGTACAGGTAGTGCACGTTCGTCTGCTTTTCAGCGGGATTACCGTCATACATCAGCGTCACGCCGAAGTCAAAATTCTTCGCTTCCTCAACGGTCAGCTTGCCGTTGGGAATAGTCTGGTTCCACTGCAGCTTCACGCCGGAGTAGTGCTTCTTCACGAGCAGCATGCCCGTGCCGACACCGGTCTCGTAGTTTTTGTTGTTCGTCACAGCCGTGACCACATAGAGGCCCGCCTGATTCGGCGTGCCGATGGCCACACGGACATTGTCCAGCAGACCCGGCAGCTTGTTGAGCGCCTCGTTGAGCTTGACGAGCGTGTCAATGTCGATGTTGGCATTCTTGAGTGCGTCCTTAATAAACTGCGGCAAATCCGCACCTCTGCTGATCACATCGCTGAGGATCTTCCGCAGCTGGCCGACCGTGGTGCCGTTGTTCATCATTTCGGTGAGCGTCGGCTGTCCGGCCTGCTCAAGTGCCCAGTCGATCGCCTTGATGAGCGCTGTGTTCGTGTAACGCTCGGGCAGCTGCACGAACACGCTGGTGGTCACGTCGCTGGTCATGCCGCCGTAGATGGTGTAGATGTCAAACTTATCGGCAGGGTCGGTGGTGACAAAGCCCTCACCCAGCTTATCTTTGGCCTCGTCGGCGTAGATGCTCGTCGAGTGCACCTTAACGGAGACTTTCGCCTTGTTCACGGTCAGATTGCCCTCAATAGGCGTGCTGGGACGGTAAGCCTCATCGCCATTGAAGGTCACGCGGATCTGCTGCTCGCCTGCGCCCATCTGGGGGTAATTCAGAAAGTTCACCGTACCGCCTTCGATCGGCATATACCGATACACTTTACCGCCGGTCGTCATGCCGTCAACCTCGACCTCGTTTTCTGCATAGTACTCAATCGTGAAGTCAGCCACGCTCAGCGTGCTCTTTTCGGGCAGCGTGGAAGCGCCCCAATCAATGAGATTTTCAAAGATCGCCTGCAGCATGACATTGGCATCCATGTTGTAGGTGATGGAAGCGCCGGATTTGAGCACGACCGCGCTGGCGATACGATGATCCTCCATATTGACCTTGACGTCATCCAGCTTGAGCGGCTTGTAGTCGGCATTGCCGTTCCACGCGAAGTGGATGGTCTGTGATCCGAGACCAAATTTAACAAGCTGGTCAATAAAGTCGCTGCCCGTCGGGCTATAATTCAAGGGCTGATAATTTTTGATACCGGCGTTGTACTGCACCGTCACGTCGTCGATAGAGATATTCGGATCCGTGCTCTCAAGCAGCGCATCGCGCAGGGCCTGCGCGGTCGCCTCATAGTTGATGCTCTGATCGCGATTGTAGACCATCGCGACCGCCATGCCCTCGGTCACACCCTCTTTGAGCCGGAACGGTGCGTCCGCGCGGCCGGTGACGGCCACATTCCCTTGCCACTGCCAAGCGGCATAGTCCTTGCTGCCGCCCCAGGTGATGCGCACCTCCTGCGTACCTTCACCGATGGCGGGATAGGTCAGACCATTGACTTTTCCACCCGTCAGCGCGACCCAAGCATGACCAAGCTTATCAACAGCGCCAGTCGTTGCAGTCGCATAGTACTCAATGGTCACATCATCCACGGTCAGAGCCGGGTTCGTGCTCACAACGACCGCATCCCAGACCTGCTGCCGGATGTTGTCGTAGATCGCCTCGCCGTCGGCGGTGAAGGCGAGCTTGAACGTCGGGTTTTCATTCGTCGTCGCTTCGATGCCCGGGCGCTCGGTGAAGGTCACCGTCGTCGTGGCCGAGGACGCCTTGTAAGTATCGTCGCCCTTGAAGCTGATCTGGATCTCGTAGCTCTTCGCGGAGACGGCGGGAGCAATCTTACCGCCGTCAAGATCGACCCATGTATCGAGGCCAAACTTAAACTTGTACTTGATTTCCGTATTCTCCGTCGTCAGGGCCGGAGTGGTGTCCTCGCTCACGACCTGCTGGAGAATGGCTGCACGCAGCGCGTCGTAATCAACGGTCGTGGCATCCGTATACGGCAGCGCGATGATAGCGCCCTGCTTGAGCGTGATGGACGAATCGAGCATCGCTGCCTTGGTGAACTGTACTGTCTTGTCTGTGGCAGTGGTCAGGCGCACAGAATATGCTTTGCATTCCGTTTTCGCATCAGACAGAGCAAGGAAGTCATATGTGGAAAGTTTTTCCTTGACTTTGAATCCGCCAACAGAGCCCCATGCATCTTTTGCTTTGTGCACGAAGGAAGCCTTGCTTTTGCAGTAATACTCCCACTTGCAAGTGCTCAGAAGCGTATTCTGATCTTCTTTGCTCATCTCATCAAATCCAGCCACCAATGTCCGCGTGAGGATTTGATTTACTTTTTCTTCGGACGCTCCCTCCGGGATAATCGCCGTACCGTCTTGCAGCGTGTAGCCACTGGCATCCGCCGCGAACACGGCCGGCGAGAACGCACCGACCTGCGACAGAAGCAGGACCGCCAGCAGGCACGCCAGCAGACGCTGCAGTTTCTTCCACGTCATATTGTTTTCCTCCTGATCATTCATTTTGCTGCGCCGGACACTGTCTACGTGCAGCGTACACAGTATGCAGCGCAGATATTAAAATCAAATTAACAAATTGCCCGAAAAATGTCAAGTTCCTTAATTGAAATTATTGAAGTTTTTTGGAAGCATCATGCAAAATTTTGATTTCCGGCCAAAAGTGCATTTTTCCTCTTGCTTTTTCGGTTTTCGTGTGCTATATTATTTGAGCAAATGTGATATCCGGGTGTAGCGCAGTTGGTAGCGTGCTTGAATGGGGTTCAAGAGGCCGGAAGTTCGAATCTTCTCACTCGGACCAGTAAAAAGTCCTGTATTCTCAAGGAATACAGGACTTTTTATTTTTCCGTTTTTGCGTGCAAATTATCGATACGGTGTGCAACGGGTGTGTAATAGAAATTATTTATCGGAAAGCTGTTTCACAGACTGGTTAAGCCCCGTCGCCGTCGGCACCAGCACGATGATTATGACGCTCGTCGCGCTGACCGGCGCCGTCAGCCACATCTCGCTGGGCGCGCAGCTCTTTCCGCTGCCCATGGCAATCGTCGTGGCTTCGTGCCTGTTGGGCGCGGTCGTCTCCGCAAAATTCGCCAACCGCTGTGAGATCCGGCGCCTGAATCGTATTGTCGGTGTCGTGCTGATCCTGCTGGGTGCCGTCACGATCCTGATCAAGCTGCTATAAACAATCCGTGCCCGCGCTCCATTATGGAGTGCGGGCACTTGCTTTTCGCCGCTTGGCACAAAGATTGTCCCATACCTGACAAAAAATTTGAACTTTATGAAGTTTTTTCGGCACCTACAGCATTCGACACGTTTCTACTCTATTCTGTGTTAAACTGCGCATCGCAGCGACCGGAAGACGCGCCGGAACCTGCAAATACGCGGAACAAAAAGGAGATCACCATGGACTTCAAGAAACTGTACTTCACCCTCTTCAACACGCTGAGCGACGCCGTGGAACACATCAACACCCACGACTACGAGGAGGCAAGGCTGCTGCTGATCCATGCGCAGCAGGAAGCCGAGGAGTGCTACATCGCAGGCGCGGCAAATCGTTGACCGCACACAGCAGACAAACCGGGCAGAACCGCTTTTGCGGCTCTGCCCGGTTTGCATGGGGAAGCATATCACTGCTTGTTCATAACGTTTTTGCAAAACTCCATCAGGATTGTTGCGACCTGCTCCCGGGACGCGCCGCCCTGCGGATCGAGATATGTCTGGCCGCCGTTGCTTGCACCGGAGATCAGACCCAGTGCCACGGCATCGGCCAGTGCGTCCTTTGCCCAGCCAGAAACACTGCCTGCATCCGGATAGCCGCTCAAATCTGCCGGTTCCCAGGTATGCTCCAGCTTGAGAATCCGATCGACATAGCCCATGAGGATGACCGCAATCTGCTCGCGCGTGACCGGCTTATCCGGGTCGAATGTCGTGTTGGACGTGCCGGCAACTACGCCGGTCTGATAGGCCCAGAGAATCGGCTTCTCCGCCCAGTGGTTGAAGACATCATCAAACGGCATAGGACCTGAAACTTCCGGCTCACCCTGCAGATTATAGAGGATCTGTACAATCTGCGCGCGCGTTGTCGTCGCCTTCGGCGCAAACCGTTCACCGTCAATGCCCCGCATGAGGCGGTGCGTGTAGCAATAATTAATGCCGTCATAGGCCCAGTTGTGGGACACGTCCGAAAACTTGTCAGCCGTGAGCAGGTTGGCAAAATGGATCTGCGCATTCACCAGCGACTCATTCCTGAATTTATCAAAGGCAACCTGATCCCAGTCGTCCTGAGAACCGGCATATTCCACTGTCTTCAGATTCGTGCAGAAAGAGAACGCGCTCTCTTCAATCGCTTTCAGGGAAAGCGGAAGCCAGACCGTCTCCAATGCGGTACAGTTCAAAAAGGCGTACTGACTAATCCATTCGACTCCCTCCGGAATAACGATAGAAGTCAACGCTGTGCACTCGAAAAAGTCATTACTTTTAATCTGCTTTACAGTACCCGGGATCGTTACGCTCGTAAGATTCTTACAGCGGTAAAACAAACCATCCGGCAGAGCCGTAACACCGTCCGGAATCGTCAGCTCTGTCAGGCCAGAGAGCATAAACGCGCCGTATCCAATTGTTTTCAGGCTACTCGGCAGCTTGATCGTTTTCAGAGCGTTGCATGCGGCAAATGCAGAATCACCGATCTCCGTTATGCTGTCCGGAAGCGAGACACGCTGCAGATTCGCGCAGCTTTGCATAACAGCTTTTTCCAATATTTCGACGCCGTCCGGAATCGTCAGCTCCTGAATACCGCAGCTAGCAAAAGCATAACTACCAATCGTTTTTACGCTGGAGGGCAATTTGAGTTCCTGCAGCTGCGTGCAGCCGGAGAAAGCCGCCTGCATGACCTCCGTCGCCGTATCCGGGATCACGACTTCGGTAAGATTCTTACAGCCGCTCATGCCACCGACCGCCTTCAGAGAGACCGGATAGACAACGCGCGTCAGGCTCTCACAGCCGGAAAACGCCCCGGCACCAAGCTCTGTCAGCGAATTGCCCAATGTCAATGTCTGCGCATTTTTGCAGTTTTTAAATGCACCGTTGCCGATACTGATAACACTGTCCGGGATCTCGATTGCCTGCAGCGACGTGCAGTCCGAAAAAGCATACGGCTCGATCGTCTCCAGTTTGTCCGGGAACGTGATGCTCTTGAGCGAAGAACAGCCAGAAAACGCGCTCTTGCCAATCCATGTCACGTTCTCCGGAATGTTCACCTCTTTCAATCTTTCGCAATGATAAAAAGTAAATTGACTGATCATCGTCATATCTTTCGGCAAACGTACGCGCTCCAAGTTGCTGCAGTCGGAAAAAGCATGGTTTTCAACCGACGGAACACCGTCACCAATCGTGACCTCTTTGAGTCTGGTACATTTATAAAATGTGTAGGATCCAACAGACTGCAGTGTGCCCGGAAGCGTGACACGCTTCAGGTTCTTGCGCTCTTGGAACGCTCTGTCGCTGATCGCCTGGATCGTGACGCCATCGACCTGCTCCGGGACGATCATCTCCGTGACAGTATCATCGCAGTCCACGACTTCGCCCTTTTCCATATCCACATAAATATTACCGCCCGTGACCGGGACGGCCTTGCGCGTGCTCTCGTCCGCGAACGCCG
>ENA-UERN01002318-UERN01002318.1-human-gut-metagenome-genome-assembly--contig:-NODE-2318-length-15294-cov-4.926661_pt1 | contig 15294 bp, 15 predicted proteins | sample MGYA00242950_ERZ507950 | MGnify/ENA primary metagenome ERZ507950 (study PRJEB26167, sample SAMN06115515) | human gut metagenome | host: Homo sapiens | place: China:Ningxia | collected 2014-11-26...
GACAGCCAGATTGTAGGTGGTTATCATATGCTGAAGATTTTGGAGGATGGTGACGTTGTTTATGTATTAGTTGCCAGAGGAACAGGGGCGGATGCCTATATGATCGGCAAAGTGGCAGTCAGCGAGATTCAGAATCTGGTCATTGCATATAAAGAACATTTTGATAAGAATAATTTCTTCCAGAACTTATTATTGGATAATCTGCTTCTGGTAGATATTTATAACCGTGCCAAGAAGCTAAGAATTGAAACAGAGCATCCAAGAGTCGTATTTCTGGTTGAAGCACAGAATGATAAAGACAATATTGCTATGGAATTGCTCAAGAATCTGTTTGAAGAGCAGGGAGACTGTTATCTGACCGCAGTAGAGCAGAAGAATATCATTATGATCAAGGGTATCAGCTCCGTGAATGCATATGAGGAAGTGGAGCAGACAGCGCAGGTCATCGTAGATATGCTGAATTCAGAGGCAATGCTGGTAGCCAAGGTAGCTTATGGTACAATCGTAGGAGAACTCAAGGAAGTATCCAAATCTTATAAAGAAGCCAAGATGGCATTAGACGTGGGCAAGATATTCTATTCTGAGAAATCTATTACAGCCTATAATACACTTGGAATTGGCAGACTGATCTATCAGCTTCCGATTAACCTGTGCCGCATCTTCATCAAGGAAATCTTCGGAGACAGTATTCCTGAAGAGCTGGATGATGAACTTTTGACAACAGTACAGAAATTCTTTGATAACAACCTGAATGTATCAGAGACTTCCAGACAGCTTTTTGTACATCGTAATACACTGGTGTACAGACTGGAGAAGCTGCATCAGTCAACAGGACTGGATATCAGAACCTTTGATGATGCGTTGACCTTCAAGATTGCACTCATGGTCGTTAACTACATGAAATATATTGATTCCCTGGAATAAATAAAACGTAATATAGCCCTCTTATCGGACATACAATGTATGGACAACGGTAAGGGGGTTTTATTTGTATGAACAGTAAAATTTATTACATTGACTGTTATCAGGGAGAGAACAAAGAAGGAAATATAGGATTTGTTAAACTGGAAGACGAGAAAATATTTGTCATGCTGCGTGGAATATATGCAGGAAGTGGGATGGATTGTAAAGTATACGCATGGGATAGAAAAGGACAGCAGACACAAGTCATGACAGTTTCGGTGAGAAACGGATATGGACAGGCAAGCTCTCGGTGGCCGGGGGATATGGACAGAGAGAAATGTTATGGTATTTATATACCCTTATATGGAGGAAAATGTGGAAAAAGTCAGATCAGGCAATGCGCTTGTGTGGATATGTCCGTTGCGGTCAAGTCTGAACAACCACAGGAGAAGCCTGTAGAAGATCAGAAACCGATTTCAACATTTAAGGAAGAGCTTCCTGCCATTGGTAAGGACAAGTGGTCGCAATTATGTATCACATATCCGCAGATTCATTTATTTCAGGATGTGGATACGGTAGTGATCAAACCTAAAGATATGGTAGTCCTGACACAGGAGTATCAGGAGCTTGCAACCAATTCTTTTGTACTGCATGCATATTATAACTACAGACAGCTGCTATTGCTCAGGTATCATGATAAGGATAAAGCGGTTTACTATCTGGGTGTACCGGGCATTTATTATGACAGAGAGAAGAGAATTGCCCACTTATTTGGATTTGAAGGCTTTGAAAATGGGGAATCCAGACTGGTAAATGGGGATAACAGGCGGGCTTATGCAGGATGCTTTGGCTATTATATGAAGCAGGTCAATATCTGAATTACAGATCAATCCCACGAAGCTGTACATTGGGGATAGTCTGTCTGCAGATAGAGGCAAAATGCTGTAATGTATCTGTATCATGGGCGTGGTATCCTGATGAAATGACCTGGTCAGAGTCTGTATATGACTGGAGAAAATACTGGTCAGCACCGGCAATCCATTCTCTGATAGCATACATATCTTCCTCAGAATGCAGTTCTTTTACAATAGTCGTGCGAAATTCATAAGGAAAGCTGCCATTTAAGGACAACAGACAGTCTACAGATTCCCTGAGGAGACCAAGGTCAATGGAAGAAAGTCCCACGGTAGCTGCATAATGTGCAGGAGAATTCTTGATATCAATGGCACAGTAGTCTATTAATTTCTCATCCAGTAAGTGATGCAGTACATCGGGGCGAAAGCCATTTGTGTCCAGCTTGACCAGCATGCCAAGCTCTTTTATCCTGGAGAGGAAAAGAGGCAGATCCTGATGCAGTGTTGGCTCGCCGCCGGTAATGCATACGCCGGTGAGTATGCCGCGCCTTTTCTTCAGGAAAGAGAGAATTTCATCCTCTGAATAGGGCGTGATTATCCCGGCGTCTATACTTTCACGGGCAAATACGAGATCTCTGTTATGGCAGAATGGGCAGCGCAGATTACAGCCGCCTGTAAAGATGGTAGCTGCGACGTGCTCTGGATAATCCAGAAGTGTAGTTTTATTCAGACCAAGTATTAACATGGTATTCTTCCTCTTTTCACATTCGTTAGTTTACAGTATACTAATCATTATACACATACCTTCTGCGTTTGCAAAGAAACTTAAAGCTGGTTTAGAAATGGAGATTGATGATAGATATGGTACGGATACCTGTGACGGAAGATGAGAAATATATGAAAGAGGCCATGAAGCAGGCAAGAAAAGCCTACAAGCTGGGAGAAGTGCCCATAGGATGCGTCATTGTCCATGAAGGCAGGATAATTGGAAGAGGGTACAACAGAAGAAATACAGATAAAAATACACTGGCGCATGCAGAGATTACAGCAATTAACCGCGCAAGTAAAGTCATAGGAGACTGGAGACTGGAAGACTGTACGCTGTATGTTACGCTGGAGCCATGTCAGATGTGTGCAGGGGCGATTGTACAGGCAAGAATACCTAAAGTAGTCATGGCGAGCATGAATCCCAAGGCAGGCTGTGCAGGCTCTATACTGAATATTCTGGATATGCCGCAGTTCAACCATCAGGTTGAGGTGGTAGCGGGCGTACTGGATGAAGAATGCAGCAGAATGCTTAAAGAATTCTTCGTAGAACTGCGGGTGCGCAATAAGCAGGAGAAGCTTGTGAAAATGCAGCAGGAGAATGCAGCCGGTGTATCAGTTGAAAATAGTAATTGACAAGAGGACAGTAAAAGTATACAGTTAAAATACAAATCCTATATAATAGGTAGGAAAAATATACATTAAAAAGGAAGAACAATATGAGTGAGAGACATTTGGATTTTGATACAGTAATAGACCGAAAAGGGACAAGAAGTTTAAAATATGATTTTGCAGTAAGAAGAGGCAAACCCAAGGATGTGCTTCCGTTGTGGGTTGCAGACATGGATTTCCAGACATCCTCCTATATAACGGATGCGCTGGAGGATATGGTAAAGCATGGGGTATTCGGTTACAGCGAGTCAGAGGAACATTATTTTGGGGCTGTGCAGAACTGGATGGAGAGACATTATAACTGGCATGTGAAAGAAAGCTGGATGACCAAGACACCGGGCATTGTATTTGCCCTTGCCATGGCAGTTAAGGCATATACGCAGGAAAATGATGCCGTATTGATACAGCCGCCGGTGTATTATCCTTTCAAGGAAGTAGTGGAAGATAATCACAGAAGACTTGTGAACAATACGCTGGTACTTGGTGGGGATGGTACCTATACGATTGACTATGAGGATTTCGAGAAGAAGATCATAGAAGAGAACGTGAAGCTCTTTATATTATGCAATCCTCATAATCCTGTAGGCAGAGTCTGGACCAAAGAAGAGCTGGAGAGACTGGGGGATATCTGCTTAAAGCATGGTGTATTCGTAGTCAGTGATGAGATACATGCAGATTTTGTATTTGAGAGAAAACATACAGTCTTCTCAGAAGTCAAAGAAGCATACAGGGATATCAGTATGATCTGTACTTCACCCAGCAAGACCTTCAATATTGCAGGATTGCAGATATCCAATATATTCATATCCAATCCTGAGAAAGCAACAGCATTTCGCAGACAGGTAGCAGCCGCAGGATACAGTCAGGTAGGACTGCCGGGACTTGTGGCATGTGAAGCAGCGTACCGGCATGGCGATGAATGGCTGGAAGGTGTGCTTGCTTATATCAAAGCCAATGCAGAATTTACAAGAGCGTATTTACAGGAGCATTTATCCAGGGTGAAAATGACAAAGCTTGAAGGCACTTATCTGGTATGGCTGGATTTCAGGGACTATGGTCTGACAGATAAGGAGCTGGATGAGAAGATATTTAATCAGGCGGGCTTATGGCTTGACAGCGGTGCAGTGTTTGGCAAGTGCGGAGAGGGCTTCCAGAGGATCAATATTGCATGCCCGAGAAAAACTCTGCAGCAGGCACTGGATCGACTGATTGACGTATTTGCATAATAAAGTAACAGAAAGTGGGTTATCCATATATTAGAAAAGTCGTAATGCTTGACTTTGGTATACAAAAAAGGTAAAATAAAGTGACCGTGCAGCCGGGGCGTTAGCGGTGCCTTGTACCTACAATCCGCTATAGTAGGGGTGATAGATGGTGGAGGGTCTGCGTTTGTGTAGCAGCCCTTTATAAGTGGCGATGAAGTTTGGGTCTTACGCAATATGCGCCTTCGAACCGTGTCAGGACAGGAATGTAGCAGCACTAAGGAGGATTTCATATGTGCCGTGAGGGTGCCTGGCGGAGTTAACTGTAAAGGTAACGTGCATGAATATAGGATTCGAAGCTGTCTGCACGGTCATTATGTCAGTAGGAACTGACAGCGACTCAACAATCAGGCATTACTGAATAACAGTAATCATCAGGCAGAAAGAAAGGGAGCCACATGGTAAACATAAATGTGGCACAGGGGATGCGAATGAGAAGAAGGAAATTATGGATACTTGCAATGATGTCCGTAGCAGCATTATCATTTACTGCATGTGGAAGCAAGCAGGAAGAAACTCCGGCTTCTGAAGAAGTAGTAGATTTCGGTGAGCTGACAGGTAAGAATGATACAGCACAGACAGAGCAGGCACAGACAGAAGAGACAGCGACTGAGGTACAGACAGAAGAAGAGAACAGAGAAGGCATGTACCGCAGTGAAATTACAAATGAATGGATAGATGAATCTCTTAAAGATCAAAGACCTGTCGCAGTCATGGTAGATAATGAGAAGACAGCACTTCCTCATTATGGACTGACAGAGGCAGATGTCGTATATGAGATCATGAACAGTACTGCAAATGGCAGAATCACCCGTCTTATGGCAATTGTAAAGGACTGGGGCAAGATTACACAGTTTGGCAGTATCAGAAGTACAAGACCTACTAATATCATGCTGGCAGCAGAGTGGAATGCTGTATTATGTCATGATGGTGGTCCTTTCTACATCAATGACTGGCTGGCTAAGAAATATTCTGCGAACTTCAGCGGAACTTTCTCACGCGTAAACAATGGTAAATCAAGAGAATTCACAGAGTATATCTGTACAGGGGATCTGGACAAGAATTTCAGCAACTCCAAATACAGCACAGAATACAATGAATATTATCAGGGACCCCACTATGTATTCTCAGACAGCGAGATAACACCTGGTGATGGAGCAATTGATGCAACACAGATTAAGCTTCCATTCTCTCATAATGGTTCTACTCTGAAATACAATGCAGAGACCGGTACATATGATTACTATGAATATGGCAGTGCACATGTTGATCCTGCTCATGATAATGCAGTATTAACATTTAAGAATGTAATTCTTCAGAATTGTACATTCTCACAGCTGGATGACAATGGTTATCTGATCTACAATGCAATTGACTCAGGACGTGACGCATACTATATTACCAATGGTAAAGCAGTAGAAGTAACCTGGATCAAGGCTGGTGAGTCAGATCCTACTATTTATCTTGATAAGAAAACAGGTGAGCAGATTGAGATGAATACAGGTAAGACCTATGTATCTTTAGTTCCTTCTGATTCCTGGAGCGATATGACAATTCAATAATTATACAGACATATGGGGCGTACTATAGGGTGCGCCTTTTGTTATATGTAAATATTCTGAAAAAATATGCAAAATATACATAATATTTATGAAATAGTACTTGCTAAACGAAAATATTCGTGCTATAACTATAATATGTCAGAAAATAATACATGTTATTCAAAATAACAGAACAATTAAATAAAGGCAGTGTATTTGAGATATCATTATAAGGGGGACGCGGCATGGATTTCATGGATGGAAAGGGTGCAGAGCAGGTAGTTAATGATTACATTGAAAGAGAAATATCCGAATACAAGAAAGTCACACAGCAGGAATTAGAAGCTAATGGAATTACACCAGAGGCGAAAGAGGCTTTTAGCAGAAAACCCTATTATGGCATGACAGGGAATTTTGTGAAAAAACCCAGAATCAACAAGTAGTCTATCTGCATAAATCAGGACAGGTGAGCTGTCTATAGGGGGATTATGCAGAATGACATAAATTCACCTTGTGTGAAAGGGGAAGGATTGCTGCAATCCGTGTAAAAAGGGGAGCAAATTGGGGAATTTGCTTCAGGAAACATCTTTTATATCGAAAGGTATAAGAGATGTTTTTTTATGTCTAAATGAAAAAATGGTTGACATTTTATCATTTAGGGGGTATTCTGGAGCCAGTAAATACTTTGAGAATCAAAATATTTGAAAGTCAAAGTATTTAGTTTTTAAAACTACATGTGATGATATGAATATGATAGGAAAGGAAGAAAATTACGATGTTTGAAAGAGTAAAGGAAATTATTGAGGAGCAGTTAAATTTAGATGGTGTGGAAATTACAGAGGCTTCCAGATTCAAGGAAGACTTACAGGCTGATTCTCTGGATCTGTTTGAGCTTGTAATGGCTTTTGAAGATGAGTATGGTGTAGAGATTCCATCAGAAGATCTGGAGAAGATCACAACAGTAGGTTCTGTAATTGAGTATATGAAAGCAAAAGGCGTAGAAGCATAAGAGGCAGATATGAGAACGAGACTGACACAGATTCTGGGAACAGAGACACCGATCATCCAGGGTGGAATGGCATGGGTCGCAGAGCATAATCTGGCAGCGGCAGTGTCCAATGCCGGAGGTCTGGGACTGATTGGAGCTGCTTCTGCACCGGCAGAGGTAGTACGGGAAGAAGTACGTAAGTGTAAGGAACTGACAGATAAGCCATTTGGTGTAAATATCATGCTGTTGAATCCAAATGCCGATGATGTGGCGCAAATCGTTATTGAGGAAGGTGTCAAGGTAGTTACTACAGGCGCCGGCAATCCTTCCAAGTATATGGCGGCATGGAAAGAAGTAGGAGTTAAGGTAATTCCTGTAGTGGCAAGCGTAGCCATGGCAAGGCTGATGGAACGTGCAGGAGCAGATGCAGTGGTTGCAGAGGGAATGGAAAGTGGTGGACATATTGGTTCCATCACCACTTTTGCACTGGTGCCGCAGGTAGTGGATGCAGTGCAGATTCCTGTCGTTGCAGCGGGCGGTATTGCAGACGGAAGAGGTATGGCAGCGGCTTTCATGCTGGGAGCGGAAGGAGTTCAGATGGGAACACGTTTCGTAGCAGCGAAGGAATCCATTGTGCATGCCAATTATAAAGAACAGCTGATTAAGGCAAAAGACATAGATTCTGCGGTAACAGGAATGTCTACAGGACATCCGGTCCGTTCTATCCGTAACAAAATGACAAAGGAATACCTGAGATTAGAGAAGGAAGGGGCAGACTTCATGGAACTGGAGAAGCTCACCCTTGGTTCTCTTAGAAGGGCAGTCATTGACGGAGATGTAGTAAACGGAACCGTTATGGCAGGTCAGATAGCAGGACTGATCAAGAAGGAAGAATCCTGCAAGGAAATTATCAGTGAGATAATGGAGCAGGCTGACAGGCTTATGTCAGGTCAGCAGTAAATAGGAGAAGCCTAGATATGAGTAAAATAGCATTTATTTTTCCCGGACAGGGTGCGCAGTATGTAGGAATGGGTAAAGATTTCTATGATGCCTACGAAGAAGCCAGGGAAGTGTATCGTAAAGCAAAAGAGGCAACAGGACTGGATATTGAGGCACTGTGCTTTACAGAGAATGACAAGCTGAACATAACAGAATATACACAGATTGCAATGCTGACTACGGAAGTGGCGCTGTTAAAGGTTCTGGAATCCAAAGGAGTCCATGCAGATGTATGTGCAGGATTAAGCCTTGGTGAGTATGGTGCGCTGGCAGCAGCAGGCGTGATGGAACTTGAAAGTCTGTTTCAGTTAATCAGATTAAGAGGCATTTATATGCAGGAAGCATATCCTGTAGGGGGTGCCATGACGGCAGTGCTGGGACTGGATGCAGGAGTTATTGAGAGTACTTTAAAGGGCATAGATGGAATCGTATCAATCGCCAATTATAATTGCCCCGGACAGATTGTGATTACCGGAGAAGCCCAGGCAGTAGAAATGGCAGCCACAGCTTTACAGGAAGCAGGAGCCAAAAGATGTATTCCCCTTAAAGTCAGTGGACCATTCCATTCTGCACTGCTTAATGATGCAGGTAAGAAGCTGGGTGAGGCGTTAAGCAAGGTAGAGATTCATAAGCCCCAGATTCCTTATGTATGTAATGTAGAGGCAGCTTATGTGACACAGGAAGATTCTATAAAAGAGCTGTTGGAGAAACAGGTCTCTCATAGTGTGCGCTGGCAGCAGAGTGTAGAAAAGATGATTGCTGATGGCACAGATACATTCATAGAGATCGGACCCGGTAAGACTTTGACAGGCTTTATGCGTAAGATTAATAAGGATGTTAAGGTTATGAATGTAGATAAACTGGCAGACATGGAGAAGGTATTGGAGGAATTAGGATGCTGACAGGTAAAATTGCGCTGGTTACAGGAGCAGGCAGAGGAATCGGCAGACAGATTGCTCTGACACTGGCACAGAACCATGCCCATGTTATTGTAAATTATAACGGTTCAAAACAGAATGCAGAACAGGTTGTAGCAGAGATTACCCAGGCTGGCGGCAGTGCAGAAGCAATACAATGCAATGTAGCAGATGCAGATGCCGGCAATGCCATGGTAAAGGACATCATTGCAAAACATGGTAAGGTAGACATTCTGGTGAACAATGCCGGTATCACCAGGGATAATCTCATTATGAGAATGACAGATCAGGAATTTGAAGATGTCCTGAATACCAATTTGAAAGGTGCTTTTTATATGATTCGCAGCCTTTCACGTAATTTCCTAAAACAAAGAAGCGGTAAGATCATCAATATCACCTCTGTAGTAGGGATTACAGGAAATGCCGGACAGGCAAATTATTCAGCCAGTAAAGCCGGTGTCATAGGCTTGACCAAAAGTGTTGCAAGAGAATTTGCAAGCAGAGGTATCTGCGTCAATGCAGTAGCACCGGGATATATTGAGACAGAGATGACACAGGCTTTGTCAGAGGATGCAGCAAAGAGCCTGCTGCAGATGATTCCTATGGGGAAAGCGGGAACTGCACAAAATGTTGCAGATCTTGTACTGTTTCTGGCAGGCAGCGGTTCGGACTATATTACCGGACAGGTCATTGGAGTAAATGGCGGTATGGCGATGCAATAGATATGGCTGAAAAAGAAAGGCATGGTAAGGAATATGAAGAGAGTAGTAGTAACAGGAATGGGCGCTATCACACCGATTGGTAATAGCATAGATGCTTTCTGGGAGAGCGTGAAGGCAGGTAAGATCGGTTTTGATAGAATCACATATTTTGATACGGCAGATTATAAATGTAAGCTTGCTGCACAGGTGAAGGATTTTGATGCAGCAGCGTATATGGATAAGAAAGCAGCCCGCAGAATGGAGCAGTTCTGTCAGTTTGCAGTTGCAGCAGCAGGAGAAGCAATACAGGATGCAGGACTTGATATGGAGAAGGAAGATCCTTACAGAGTAGGCTGCGCTGTGGGAAGCGGCATTGGAAGCTTACAGGCTATGGAGAGAGAGCATAGCAGGTTATTGGAGAAAGGTCCATCCAGAGTAGCACCTATGCTGGTGCCATTGATGATATCCAATATGGCAGCAGGTAATGTAAGTATCGCATACAATCTGAAAGGTAAGAGCATTAATGTAGTGACAGCCTGTGCAACAGGAACCAACTCCATCGGTGAAGCTTATCGTACCATTCAATATGGAGATGCTGATGTCATGATAGCCGGAGGTACAGAAAGCTCGATTACTCCGATTGGAATTGCGGGATTTTCTGCATTAACAGCACTTTCTTCCAGTGAAGATCCTGCCAGATGTTCCATTCCTTTTGACAAGGACAGAAGTGGATTCGTTATGGGTGAAGGCTCTGCCATTGTAGTTCTGGAGGAGTTGGAGCATGCAAAGCAAAGAGGTGCCAGAATCTATGCAGAAGTAGTAGGTTATGGATGCTCTTCTGATGCCTTTCATATCACTTCACCGGCAGAAGATGGCGCCGGTGCAGCCAGAGCCATGACCAATGCAGTCGCAGATGCCGGTATAAGCCCCGAGGATATCACGTATATCAATGCCCATGGAACCAGTACCCATCATAATGATCTCTTTGAGACAAGAGCCATCAAGCTGGCATTTGGTGAGCATGCTAAGAATATTAAGATTAATTCAACAAAGTCTATGGTCGGACATTTGCTTGGAGCAGCAGGTGCTATCGAATTCGTGACCTGTGTGAAAGAGCTTCAGGAGGGATATATCCACAGAACAGTAGGATTACAGGAATCAGAAGAAGAACTGGACCTGAATTACTGCAAAGAGAGCTATCAGGGAGACTTTGAGTATGCGTTAAGCAACTCTCTGGGCTTTGGCGGACATAATGCAAGTATTCTGGTAAAGAAATACGCAGAAGGGTAAGGTGACACAGATGTCAGTTTATACAGCAAAGGAAATCATGGAGATCATTCCACACAGACATCCTTTCATGCTGATTGATACAATAGAAGAGCTGGAACCGGGGGAGCGTGCATTGGGCAGGAAATGCGTCAGCTTTAATGAACCGTATTTTGCCGGACATTTTCCGGGGAATCCTGTAATGCCCGGAGTGCTTATTGTTGAGGCACTTGCCCAGGTGGGAGCGGTTGCAATTCTGGGACAGCCTGAATGGAAAGGCAAAACAGCATATTTCGTAGGCATTGATAAATGCCGTTTCAAGCAGAAGGTACATCCGGGTGATGTACTGATGCTGGAGACTAAGATCATAAAAGTAAAAGGACCAATCGGTGTAGGCGAAGCAGTCGCAACAGTAGACGGAAAAGTAGCTGCCAAGGCTGAATTGACCTTTGCCATAGGAGATTAGGAGGTTTGTCATGGAAGGTAAGCTGATCACGAAGACAGGCAGAATATTTCCGGTGAATCTGTATAACAAGCTGGAAGCTAAGCTGAAGGAAGACAAGAAAGAGGAACCGGTTCAGGCAGAACCTGCCAAAGAACCGGATATGAATCTGATCAAATGCCCTAAGTGTGGCAAGATGGTAGAGCGTGACAGAGTTGTAAAGAAGAAGTATATATGCTACGAATGTGGCGGATATTTCAGGGTAAAAACCAACAACAGAATCCGCATGGTAGCTGATCCTAAGACTTTTGAACCCTGGTTTGAAGATATGGAAGTAAGTAATCCACTGGATTACGAAGGATATGAGGATAAGCTTGCCGCAGCCAGGGAGAAGACCGGATTAAAAGAAGCAGTTACGGTAGGCAGATGTAAAGTATTCGGAGAGGATATTGTGCTGGGGATATGTGATTCCCGCTTTATGATGGCGAGTATGGGACATGTAGTTGGAGAGAAGATTACATGTGCCATTGAGAGAGCGACAGCATTGAACCTGCCGGTATTTATCTTCTGCTGTTCAGGTGGAGCCAGAATGCAGGAAGGAATCGTATCCCTGATGCAGATGGAGAAGACGTCTGCGGCTATCAGAAAGCATGGTGATGCCGGACTGCTGTATTGTTCTATTCTGACAGATCCGACAACCGGTGGCGTAACAGCCAGCTTTGCGATGCTTGGAGATGTAATCATGGCAGAACCTGGAGCACTGGTAGGATTTGCAGGTCCGAGAGTCATCAAGCAGACCATCGGACAGGAGCTTCCTGAGGGCTTCCAGACATCAGAATTCCTTGTAGAGCACGGTATTATAGATGGTATCGTCAAGAGGGAGAATCTGAAAAAGACTATTTATTTCCTGGTCAAGACACACCAGTGTAATGGAAAGAAGACTTATGCCGATTATAGACCAAATGAAGAATTTCATTTTGAATTAAGTGAGACATTAAAGGAACAAAGCTGGTTCTCCACACCAAGATCTGCCTGGGAGAAGGTCAAAGCTGTAAGACAGGTGGAACGTCCTTCCGCGAGCGATTATATTTCCCATATTTTTGACTTTTTCGTGGAATCCCATGGAGACAGGGCATTCAGGGATGATAAGGCAATGATTGGTGGCCTGGCTTTTCTGGATGGACAGCCGGTGACAATTATTGCAGATGAAAAAGGCAAGGACTTCAAGGAATGTCAGGAGCGTAATTTCGGTATGCCTATGCCGGAAGGATACCGTAAGGCGTTACGTCTTATGAAGCAGGCAGAGAAATTCAACAGACCTGTTATCAGCTTTGTTAATACATCAGGTGCTTTCTGTGGAATCGAAGCAGAAGAGAGAGGACAGGGGGAAGCGATTGCAAGAAACCTGATGGAGATGTCTTCCCTTAAAGTACCGGTATTGTGTCTGATGATAGGAGAAGGCGGAAGCGGCGGCGCTCTGGCAACTGCGGTAGGCAATGAAGTCTGGATGATGGAGAATGCAACGTATTCCATTCTTTCACCGGAGGGCTTTGCCTCTATTCTGTGGAAGGATGCGAACCGTGCCAAGGAAGCCAGTGAGGTCATGAACATTACCGCCCAGGATCTCAAGCGCCTGGGAGTAATTGAAGAGATTATTCCTGAATTCGGCGGAGCAGACCATAAAACGACAGAAGCGATTGCGGGTTATATGAAGGAACATATCAAGGATTTCCTTAGAAAATATGATGGCATGAGCGGAGAACAGATTGCAGAAGAAAGGTATCAGAGATTTCGTAAGTTCTAGAAATAGCAGACATGGTGTTTGAAATGAATAGCAGAAAATTACAGATCGGCGGGCTGTGTGCCCGGATTCCTGTTGTACAGGGAGGAATGGGCGTAGGAGTCAGTTTGTCCGGACTTGCCGGTGCTGTTGCGGCAGCAGGAGGCATTGGAATTATCTCTACAGCGCAGATTGGCTTTCGGGACAGGGATTTTATGAAGCATCCGATAGAATGCAATCTCAAAGCAATCAAAACGGAAGTGGAGAAAGCAAGAAAGCTGGCAAAAGGCGGTATCATCGGAGTGAATATCATGGTAGTGACAAGACGCTATGAGGATTATGTGAAAGCCGCAGTAGCCGCAGGAGTAGACTGCATCGTATCAGGTGCAGGACTGCCTATGAATCTTCCTGAGATCGTCCATAAGGCTGAAGAGGTGCTGGCAGCATCAGGAATCAGGAGGGCAACGAAGCTGGTTCCTATTGTATCTACCAGAAAAGCACTGGATGTCATCATAAAATACTGGAAAAAGAAGTATGACACAACACCGGATATGGTAGTCGTAGAAGGACCACAGGCAGGGGGACATTTGGGGTTTACACCAGAGGAGCTTGACAGCTATACGCCGGCGTCATATGATGAAGAAATAAAATCCATATTATCAAAAACGAAGGAAATGCAGATTCCCTGTGTAGTAGGCGGTGGTGTATACACCAGACAGGACTGGGAGCATTATGCGGATCTGGGTGCTGATGGGGTACAGATGGCTACCCGTTTTGTGACAACGGAAGAATGTGATGCCAGTATGGCATATAAGCAGGCGTATATTCAGGCAAAGAAGGAAGACATTGTAATAGTCAAAAGTCCTGTAGGAATGCCAGGAAGGGCAATCCATAATGTATTTCTGGATAAGGTAAGGCAGGGAGAGCGCTTTATGCGGGGATGCAGACAGTGCATTACAACCTGCAATCCTGCAACAGTTCCTTATTGTATCACGGAAGCCCTTATCAATGCAGTAGAAGGCAGATTAGACGAAGGCCTGATCTTTTGCGGAAGTAATGCATACCGCAGCCATCAGATAGAACGAGTAGCTGATATTATGGAGGAATTTGCATGAGAACAGTGAGAATAATCGGTACGGGAAGTGCCTTGCCTGACAGGAAAGTAACCAATGATGATCTGGCACAGATGGTAGAGACATCGGATGAGTGGATCCGTGAGAGAACAGGCATTGGTGAAAGGAGGATTTCTGAAGGAGACGGTGTAGCACAGCTTGCGTCCCGTGCCTGTGAACGTGCACTGGAGATGGCGGGCAGGAAACCGCAGGAGGTTGATCTGATCATTGTGGCAACCTGTTCAGCAGAATATCTGCTCCCTAACTGTGCCTGTCAGGTGCAGAGTGAACTGGAAGCATCAGCTGCAGTGGCTTTTGACCTGAATGCGGCATGTTCCGGCTTCCTGTTTGCACTTCATACAGCATATGCCTATATTCATAGTGGAATTTATAAGAATGCATTGATAGCGGGGGCGGAAGTCCTGTCCAAAATGGTGGACTGGACGGATCGTTCTACCTGTGTATTGTTTGGAGATGGCGCAGGGGCAGCATATGTTGAAGCCTGTGAAGAAGAGAATAAAGGTCTGATCAGTTTTACGCAGGGAGCTGATGGAACCAAAGGTATGGTGCTCAGTTGTCATGACAGACAGGTAGTGAACCCCTATGTGACCCCGGATTCTCCTTTGGATGCTTATATCCGTATGGATGGCCAGGAGGTCTACAGATTTGCAACCAGACAGGTTCCTGCATGTATACAGACTGCTCTGAATCAGATACAATGGACAGCGGATGATATAGATATGTATATATTACATCAAGCTAATATTAGAATCATAGAAGCAGTTGCTAAGCGTCTGAAAGTGGATATAGACAAGTTTGCAGTTAATGTAGACAGAGTAGGAAATATGTCCTCTGCAACAGTACCGGTTTTACTGGATGAACTGAATAGAAGCGGACGGCTTACACCGGGCATGAGAATTGCCATGTCAGGTTTTGGAGCAGGTCTCACGTATGGAGCGTGTGTCCTAATCTGGGGTTAAAGAATGGAGATTACATTCATGGAGAAGAATAATACGAGCAGGACTCTAAATGAATTACTGGTGAATCTGTTCAACAATGTGATGGACAGAGAAGCCAAGGCAGTGGTAACGG
>ENA-UERN01002319-UERN01002319.1-human-gut-metagenome-genome-assembly--contig:-NODE-2319-length-15285-cov-7.653669_pt1 | contig 15285 bp, 14 predicted proteins | sample MGYA00242950_ERZ507950 | MGnify/ENA primary metagenome ERZ507950 (study PRJEB26167, sample SAMN06115515) | human gut metagenome | host: Homo sapiens | place: China:Ningxia | collected 2014-11-26...
TCGCCGGCCGTATGACCGCCGCCGAAGCTCTGAAGCAGAACCAGTTCGTTATGACCCGTCTGTACGAAAGCGCCTAATATCGCTGGAATCCCTATAAAAAAGAAGGCGGGAGGGAAACCTCCTGCCTTCAATATATCAGTCCAAAGAATCTCCGAAACCGCTTCGGGGGCTCAGGGACGGAAGGGGCGCGCTCAGCGCAGGTCGGCGCGGTACACGTGGTTGCCCGTATTGATCCGGCTGATGCGAAATTCGACAGGGCGGTCCTGAAGGTCAAAGGATGTGCGGGTCACCAGCAGCAACGGATGGTTCCGCTCTATGTTAAGCCGCTTGAGGTCTCCGCTGTCCGGCATGGTGACTTCGATCTGTTCCGTGGCGTGGGCCACGGTGATGCCGAAATGGATTTGATAGTGCTCGTAGAGGGTGTTCGGCACTTTATCGAACTCGAAGTTGAAATGGGGAAAACGGGCGGTCGGTAGCGCGACCCGTTCGTTGATGACCGGGAAATCGTTGAGCATACGTACACGGTCGATGTGGATGACTTTGGCGTCCGGAGCAAGCTCGAGAGCCGCCCGTTCGGCGTCCGACGGCGTGGCGAGCCGCACGCCGTAGATTTGTGAAAGCGGGTAGACGCGTTTTCCGTTCCTGTCGCTGAGAAGGAAGAAGGGGAACAGGGAACTGTCTTCGTCGAGTACGGCCACAGCGGTTCCCTTGCCCTGGTAGCGGACCAGCCGTTTTTCGCGTGTAAGCGCATTAAGGGCCTTGCGCAGCGTTCCTTGGCTGACTCCGTATTCTTTAGCGAGTGCGATTTCACTGGGCAGGAAGCTTCCCGGCCCCCATTCTCCGGCAATGATGCGGTTGAGAATGGCCTTTTTCACCTGTTCGTACAGTGGAGCGAATGTGAGTTTCGATGATGGGGTCATGGTTCCTCCGGAGAATCTTTCAGTACTTTTTATCTTATATAATATAGAAGATCAAATGGCTTGAACGCTTTTTCCCCGGAAGGCGGGCGGGCCGGGAGTACGACATGGCAGAAATCGTTATTTCAGAGTTCATGGATGAGGCCGCCGTCGCCGATCTGAGGGCGTCGTTTGATGTTCTTTATGACAAAACCCTCGTGGACAGGCCCGAGGAACTGACCGCCGCCGCAGCTGGGTGCCGCGCGCTCATCGTCCGCAATCGGACGCAGGTGCGTGGCGCGCTGCTGGAAGGCGCACATCTGCGCGTAGTGGGCCGCCTTGGCGTGGGCCTTGACAATATTGACTGCAAGGCCTGCCGGGAACGGGGCATCGCGGTTATTCCGGCCACAGGCGCGAACAACACGGCGGTGGCCGAATATGTGCTCGCCGGGCTGCTCATGCTCGCCCGAGGCTGCTATTGCGGAACATTCGCTGTCGCCGCCGGGGCATGGCCCAGGGAACGTATGGTGGGCGGCGAGATATCCGGCAAGGTGCTCGGTCTTGTCGGATTCGGAGGGATCGCCCGGGACGTGGCGCTGCGCGCCCGTGCCTGTGGGATGCGGGTCATGGCCTATGATCCTTTTTTGCCGGTGGACGCACCGGATTGGGAAAAGCTGGGCGTGGAGCCGGTGATGCTGGAGACCCTGCTTGCCGAAGCGGATGCCGTGAGCCTGCATGTACCGCTTACGCCTGATACCCGCCAGCTTTTCGACGCGGGACGGCTGGCGCGCATGAAGCCGGGAGCTGTACTGATCAATACGGCCCGGGGCGGCATTGTGGAAGAAGCGGCCCTTGCGGATGCGCTCCGCTCGGGTCGGCTCGCCGGGGCGATGGTCGATGTCTTTGAGAAGGAGCCGCTTCCGGCGGGTTCGCCATTGGCGGACGTTCCCAATTGCCTCTTGACCCCCCATATCGCCGGGGTAACCCGTGAATCCAACGTCCGGGTCAGCGCCGTCGTGGCACGGAAGGTTGCCGAATGCCTGAGAGGTGCCGCATGATTTTGACCCCCGAACAGCTTCAGGATTTGGGCATGGCCGTATTCAGGGAAGCGGGCGTGCCCGAGGAGTCCGCCGCCAGCGTCGTGGAGGCGCTGGTGCGGGCCGAACTGGATGGGCTCCCCTCACACGGGTTCTCCCGCATTCCCTTTTATGTGGATCAGGCTCTGTCAGGCAAGGTAAAAGCGCGGGCCATTCCGCTGGTGCGTCAGGCTGCTCCTGCGGCCGTGCTGGTGGATGCGGGAAACGGGTTCGCTTTTCCGGCCATTCTGGCGGGGCTGGAAAAAGCCATACCTCTGGCGCGCCGCAACGGGGTGTCCGTATTGGGAGTCACCCGGTCGCACCATTGCGGCGTGGTTGGGCTGTATGCGGAACGGATCGCGGAAGCGGGGCTCATATCATTGATTTTTTCCAACACGCCGGCGGCGATGGCTCCGTGGAACGGATCAAAGGCGTCCTTTGGGACGAATCCGCTAGCCTTTGGCTGTCCGAGGGAGGGGAAGCATCCGCTGGTGATCGATATGTCCCTGAGCAAAGTGGCGCGGGGCAAGATCATGGGCGCGAAACAGCGGGGTGAGGCGATCCCCGAAGGTTGGGCTCTGGATGCGGCGGGCCGGGCGACCACGGACCCCGTGGCGGCGCTGGGCGGAACGATGATTCCCGTCGGGGATGCCAAAGGGGCGGCCCTTGCCCTGATGGTGGAAATCCTTTCCGCTACGCTCACGGGTGCCAATCACGCCTATGAAGCCAGCTCGTTCTTTGAGCCCACGGGAAACGCGCCCGGCATCGGACAGACGTTCATCCTGCTGGACCCGAAACCGTTGAATCCTGATTTTTCGGCACGGCTTGAGGCCTTGTGCGGGCACCTGCTCGGACAGGAAGGCGTACGTTTACCCGGGGAACGGCGTTTCGCGCTGCGAGAACGAAACCGGATTTCAGGCGTGAACCTGCCAGAGGCACTGTATAACGATCTCCGAAAAAGGGCCGGGGTTGCCTAAATCCGACAGAAGTTCGGTGGAACCTTTCTTAAAAAAATCAGAACAGATTGACGGAAAGGGTATCCATGCTGGTTACCTTTTCTTTGATAGCCTTGTGGAGAGGCTTCAAACGATACGTTGAAATTGGAGTCCCATACACGAAAGCCTCTCCCGGCGGGCCGTGCCGCTCTCTCCCCCCGAGCGGTGCGGCCCTTTCCGTTGATAGCTGCAACCGGAAGCGGTGCTTCCGCCATCCCGAGGTTCTTATGTCGGTTGGTTTTCGTATTTTTACCCAACGTCCTCTGCCTGATCCCGAATTGGTCCGGGCCTATGGAGCGTTCGCCACGGCTCCGGTCGCGGATGCCATGCACCGGATGTGCGCCATGGCTCCGGATGTGCGTCTGCTCTCGGACCCGGCCGGAACCATGTCGGGTGTGGCCTTGACCGTGAAGGCCCGTCCCGGCGATAGCCTTATGATCCATAAAGCCCTCAACATGGCGGAGGAGGGCGACGTGCTCATCGTGTCTGGTGGGGAATCGGGGCGTTCCCTTATGGGCGAACTCATGTTCCGGTATGCCGCGTCCAAAAAACTCGCCGGGATTGTGGTCGACGGCCCGATCCGGGATGCGGATTGCCTGCGCGGTTTTCCGCTGCCCGTGTATGCCTCGGGATTTACGCCGGGCGGACCATACCGCGAAGGCCCGGGCGAAATCAACGTCCCCGTCGTGTGTTGCGGCCAGAGTGTGGAGCCCGGGGACATCATCCTCGGGGACCGCGACGGCGTCATCGTCATCCCGTCGGGAGATGCGGCCAGTCTGTACGACGCGGCGCGGCAATCCCATGAGCGGGATCTGGCGAAGACCGAGAATGCCCGCCGGGGGCTTTTTGATCGTGGATGGGTAGACGGCGCGCTGGAACGGAAGGGCTGTGAGATTGTCGAGGGCCCGTGGCGGTAGCCGGGCACCACGGAAAACCTTTTTCTTGACTCCGTCCGCGCCTCTCGTATCCTTTTGCAGGAACGCCCGCGCCGTTTCGGAACAGGCAGGGGGGAGGGCGTCGTTCTTTGCTATCTTCTTTCCCAAAGGAGCTTTCATGAATATCGCGCTGGTGGCGCACGACAACTGCAAAAAGGATTTGGTCCGGTGGGCGCGGGAGCATGTCAACGAACTGAAAGGCCATCGCCTGACCTGCACGGGGACCACGGGACGTCTTATAGACGCGGCGTTACGCGAGCTGCTTGGCGACGAGAGCCCGTCGACCCCCGTGGAGTGCCTGAAATCCGGTCCGCTCGGGGGGGATCAGCAGATGGGGTCCCGTATCGCGGAAGGCAGGATCGACGCCCTGATCTTCTTTTGGGACCCCATGCTGGCCCAGCCGCATGACGTGGACGTTAAGGCCCTGCTGCGCATTTCCAATCTGTACAATATCCCTACGGCTTGTAATGTCGCCACAGCAAACTGCCTTGTCTCGTCGCCGGCCTTCTTGCAGGAACATCCTCAATCGACATACGATTTTTCCGAGTATACCGAACGTTCGCTCAGCTAGCGCTGACCTTTCACCGGAACGGCGCGGGCCGCCGGGCTTCCCGTAAGGCGTCTCAGAGGGTTTTCCCTGTGAGGCGCCTCCTTTTTTGCGAGTAACAGGATAGAGCTGGGGTTTCCGGTGTGCCCTTTTCCCTCTGTGGTCCCCGTTCGATGCGAGTAAAAAGCCATCCGTGGGCACGGCCCCTCGCTATGGCCATTGTTTACGCGTTAACGGACTGGTGTTTACAGCCATCCCATTCCAATGCCGGGATCTTCTCTTGGGGGGGGGCCGACATTCTGCCTTTGCGGACTGCATGATTCATTAACGTATGAATATTTAAAAAAGAATTGTAAAACATCACTGTTACATTTTTATCTCATAATCATAAATATTATGTTGCTTTTTATCCGTACCTCTCAAGCCAACCCTAACCCAAACCACAACAATACAATAACGCATGGCCCTCGACCGGAATGTTCCCCTCATGCCCGCCCTGTACCGACCCCATCCTATGGGATCCCTTGTTCATTGTTGGGGCAACGTCCCGGAGTATTCAATTGTCCTTTATCGGTTGTAATGGAAGAAAATTTTTTTCAGTGCGTTCCGTGCCCTGTTTATCCCGAGCGTCCGTGTTCCGATCGGATCCAGAGGCCATTTCCCCTCCCCTTTAAGCTACAATATATTGCCATAAAAATACTTTTCATGGATATTTGCTTTCTCTCCGCTGCGAAACGCCAACAGCGGCGTTGCGGAAAAGGGAGCTTGCCCAGACGGTGGGGAACGTCCTATGTAGTGTGGCAACCCCATGCAATTCCCGTTGTCCCCGTGACGGAGCACGCCGCGCCCACCGGGGCCAGATCACCGATTTTTCCGGCGCACGCCGACAAGGAGCAGGCAATGAATGCAGCAAAACCGGCCCTCACGCCGGAACAGCGTTCTTTTCTCGAAGCGCTTTTCAAGGATGACGCGGCGTTCGAGGAAGACGCGCTGCGGGTATACGCGTCGGACGCCAGCCTCAGGAGAGGCCCCGTGCTGGCGATGGTGTGCCCCCGTACGGTCGAACAGGTGCGGGAACTGATGCGCTGGGCCGAGGTCGAACGCATCCCTATCCATCCACGCGGGCGGGGAACCAGCCTTTCCGGGGGGTGCGTGCCCACCAGGGCGGGGGTGGTTGTGTCCATGCTCGGCATGGATCGCATTTTTGATATTTCCAGTGAAGATTTTGTGGCGGTCATCGAGCCGGGCGTCAATACGCTGGCCTTTCAGCAGGCCTGCGAACAAAAAGGGTTGTTTTACCCGCCCGATCCCGCCAGTGGTAAGGCCACGTCCGTGGGTGGTAACGTGATGACCTGCGCCGGGGGCCTGCGCGCGGTCAAGTACGGGGTCACGCGGGACTACGTGCTCGGCATGGAGGCCGTCCTCCCCGGCGGGAAGCTGCTCAAGCTCGGCGGGCGGACCCACAAAGACGTGATCGGGCTGGATATCTCCCGTATGTTCGTGGGCAGCGAGGGCACGCTCGGCATCGTCACCAAACTGTATTTGAAACTCCTCCCCAAGCCCGAATCCTCGGCGTCGGTCCTTGTCGGCTACCCCTCGCTCGATGCGGCGCTTTCCTCCATGAGCAAGGTCTTCGCTGCGGGCATCCTGCCCTGTGCCGTGGAATTCATGAACGAAACCGTACTGGAAATCCTGTCCAGAACCGGCGACGTGCCGTGGCCGGATACGGTCAAATCGCTGCTGCTATTCCAGGTGGACGGCAGCCGGGAGACGGTGCCGCTGGAAAACGCCCGCCTCGCCGCACAGCTTGACGACGCGCTTTGGAGTATGCAGGGCGTCGGAAAGGAAGAGGAAGATCGGCTCTGGGCATTTCGTCGCCGGGTCAGCTCCTCATCCTATGTGCTCGGCCCGGATCGCATTGGCGGGGATATGGCCGTGCCGCGCGGTTCGCTCCTCAAGGCCGTGCGTCGTTTCGAGGCTATCGCCGCCAGTCACGGCAAGCGCCTCATCGGTTTTGGGCACGCCGGAGACGGCAATATCCACGCCAACCTGCATTACGACGCGTCTGACCCTGACGACGCGCGGCGCACGGCGGCGGCTCATCACGCGCTCGACGACGCAGCGCTCGAATTCGGCGGGAGCCTTTCCGGTGAGCACGGAGGCGGCTGCCTCAAGGATGTGGGCAAGCAGCTCGGCGCTGACGAGCTTGAAGCCATGCGTGCGGTCCGCCGCCTGTTCGATCCCCAAGGAATCCTCAATCCCGGCAAGGGCTACTGAGGGCGTACCGACAGTAGGGGTTCCGCAGCGGAAAGGATGCGGGGGCGGGCATCCCTAGACAGTCCGCAGTGATGCAGCGGTACGTTCCGGCCGTGAAGCATTGGTATCAAGTTGTTGAAAGGCTTCTTGCGGAGCCGTTTTTTGGGCACCATTGGGCCGGAAGGGGATCTGTTTTCCTTGCGGGCAGGCCCCGCGTGGGAAGGGGCAACATGTTTCGATTCAACACGGAGCGCACTGCTCCGAAGGATTGCCTATGAAGCGGGGATGTACACAGTGCGGCGATTGTCTGGATGTCTGTCCGATCTTCGCCCTTTACCGCCGGGAGGAATACTCCCCAAAGGGGAAACGTCTGCTTATGGAGCCGCTGGACGGCTGGGGGGCGGGCGAGACGCCCTTGCCCTGGAAGACGATCCGCAGGCTTTCCCGGCTGTGCGCGGGCTGCGGGCGGTGCGCCCGCCGGTGTGCCCGCAAGCTCTCCACCAGCGAGCTGCTGGCAGATTTGCGTTCGCAGCATCCCCATTGGACCCAGTTTGTCTGGGATATCTGGATTCGGCGGGTTGGCCCGCTCTGGCCGCTTGCCGGACGCATCGCCTCGTTGCCTTTTCTGCCGGGCGGTTCGTCGCTGGAAACCGCCCGCGCCCTATTGCCACAGGAGACCGCCGCGCCGTGGGGACGGATCAAGCCCGCCGTGCAGGTGGGGGTGGGGACGCCCGTGGCTGTATTCGCCGGATGCACGGCGCGCAACGCCCGCCCCGGTTGGATTGCGCGGGCTGAGACGCTGTTGCGGCGCTGGGGCTATGTGGTTCTCGACGGCGGCGGATTCACCTGTTGCGGCGGCACGCTCCACCATGCGGGGCTGTTTGCGGCACAGGCCGAAGTCCGGCGGCGGAACATCGAACGCTGGCGGGATATGGGCCGCCCAGTCATAGCCGCGTTTTGCGCCTCGTGCAAACACGGTCTTGACGCCTATGCCGAAGAGGGCGGCATGGAACCCGAAGAGGCCGCGCTGTGGAAACGGCAGGTACGCGGCCTTTCAGCTCTCCTGGCGGCACCTGTCTGTGAGACCGTGCCCGATGCTCCGGCCCGCATTGGCTACCATCAACCCTGTCACTGGGGTGAGGACGACCCTGATTTGCCGTTCCTCAGGCAGGCGTTCCCCCTTATCATGAAAGGTACTGGACTGTGCTGCGGCATGGGCGGCATCCTCAAGATGACCGACGCCGACGTGTCCGCCGCCATTGGCCGCCGATGCGTGGAGGGCTTCGCGGACTGCCGCCATATCATCACCGGATGCAGCGGCTGTACGCTGCAACTGGCTTCCGCAGCCCCTTCCGGCGTGACCGTACGCCATTGGCTCGATGTGGTGGATATTTCAGTATAATACACTATTTTTATTTGTTTTTCGATATAAGGTGCAGCCCCTTCCCCCATTGGGGAAACGCCGCTGAAACGACACCCGGCGGGAAGGCGCTTTCTCCCCCAATGGGGTGTTCTACCCCAAAGAAGCGAGGCCCCTATGACAGAAACCCGATGCCCATTGCCCAAGATGGCGCGTATCCGGCAGACCTTCGCCCGTCCGCGCGTTGACGATATGGCAGCGGAAATGCGCGAACAGATGCAGGTGCTCACGCCCCGGATCAGGCCAGGCATGACGGTGGGGCTGACCGTGGGCAGCCGGGGAATCCAGAACATCCTGACCATGCTGGAAGTCGCCGTTCAAGCGGTGCGCGGCTGCGGCGCGTCCCCGGTGCTTCTGGCGGCGATGGGCAGCCACGGCGGCGGTACCCGTCAGGGACAAAAGGACGTGTTGGATAGCCTCGGCATCACGGAGGAACGCCTCGGCGCGCCGGTCATCACCTGTGATGTGACCCGCGCCATTGGGGAAACGCCCGGCGGACTTGTGGCGCACATGCTGGAGTCGGCGTTCGGTGTGGACGCAATCATCCCCATCAACCGGGTGAAAACGCACACGTCGTTCAAGGGCTGCGTGGAGAGCGGGCTGTGCAAGAAGCTCGTGGTGGGCCTTGGCGGGCCGGGCGGGGCAGGCCAGTTCCACAGCCTTGGGCAGGCCGAACTTCCCCGCCTGCTGGTGGAGGTCACCAAGGTGATCCTCGGCAAGATGCCCGTGCTTGGCGGGGTGGCCATCGTCGAAAACGCTTATGAGGAAACCGCGCGCATCAAGGCGATTCCCGCCGAGGCGCTCATCGAGGAAGAAATCCGGCTGCTGGCGTGGTCGAAGTCGCTCATGCCCGCCCTGCCCACGGACAGGCTGCACGGCCTCATCGTGGAGGAAATGGGGAAGAATTTCAGCGGAACCGGAGTCGACACCAATATCATCGGACGGCTGCGCATTACGGGCGAACCGGAAATGGAAAGCCCGCGCATCCGGTACGTTTCGGTACTGGACCTTTCGGAAGCCTCGCACGGCAACGCTACGGGCGTGGGCCTTGTGGACTTCGTGACCCGCAGGCTGGTGGACAAGATCGACCGTAAGGCCACGTACTTGAATAACCTCACCACTACGTTCGTCACCCGCGCGTTCACGCCCCTGTGGTTCGATACGGATCGGGAAATGCTGGAAACCATGATGTTTTGCCTGCGGAGCGTCCCGCTCGCCGAAACGCGGCTGATCTTGATCCCCAATACCCTGTACCTTGCGGACTGTTATGTATCCGAAGCCATCCTTCCGGAGCTGGCCGATACCGGACGTTTCGAGGTAGTTGGGCCGTTGCGGGAACTGGCCTTCGACGCGCAGGGAAACCTGATCTCGCGCATTGGCCTGCCCCGCACGAGCTGAGCGGGGCAAGCCGATGGACGGCTTGTATGAACGCTGATGCGAGACATCATGCCGTATCATACGACACACGGCGAAGGTTGCGGCCTCCTCCATCAGGGCTGTCTCCGGCTGTCCTATCCTTTCCCCTCGGAAGGTACTGCGAGGGCCATCTTCCCTATGCATGGGCTCGGCTCAATTGCCATCTGGTGAGCCGGTTTTGCAATCTGCGGGGATTTCCTTGCCTGTCTGTGCGAGGCCGGATTGCCTTTCCATCGTACAATCCAGCCACGTCCAGCCGCTTTATGCTTCTGCATCGCGGAAACAGCAGGCTGAACGGGCGTGGAGCCTTTCCGTATCGGCAACGAGTGCCCCGTTCACCCTATTGCTGGAAATCTGCCGTGGGAGCCTTCCGATTTTCATATGAAGAGGAAAGGCTTGGCGGCGTCTCGTGGCGAATCCATCCGAGCGGATTGGACGGGCAGGGCGCTTGCCCGTCCGTGCGGCCCGGATCGGAGGGGGCAGCTGGGGCGGCGTCCGGTTCCGGGGCTTCGTACTGCGATCCGTACAGCGGGATCCAGCAGGACGGATCGGGAGGCTCGCCGCCTGCGCCGCGGCTGGGGATGAAGTCGGGAAACCCGCTCAGACAGGCCGTCTGCGGCAAGCCCTGATGTTCGGATTTGCCGAGCAGGAAATCGATAGTGGTGTCCAGCGTGTTGGCGATGCGGATGAGTGTGGCGTAGTCGGGTTCGCTGCGCTGGGCGACGTAGTTGTTCATCCGGGATCGGCTGACGCCTATGCGATCCGCGAAGTGCGCCTGCGAAATGTTCCTTTCATCCAGCAACTGCCGCAGACGGTTGCCGAACAGGACGTCAACAATGTTTTCCGGTTTCAAGGCGATCATCCTTTGGCGTTGGGGCGGAGGCCCTTGCGGGTTTCAGGCGTTCGGGATTCCGATAGTCAATAGACGATATTCATGTGCCAAACCATGCGTCATGATTGCTAAAATAATCTCTAGCCTTCTCAATTAAGGCCCTACCAAACGCCTCGCTCCGGTGTCAACGGAAACGCGATGGAAAGGAAAAAATCGTATTTTTGGCGATCGAAAATCCCCATTTTTATGACGGAAGGGCTCCGTCTTGCCGGAAAAGAAGGGTTCGACGGAAACAAGGCGGTGGGTGCCTGTTTCACAGGATGCCCCGGCTCCTTCATGCTTTTAAGAGAGCCTATGGCAATGGGGGCCACTTGGAAGACGAAAGCCGACACTGCTGGAAGATCTGATGCTACTCCGCATCCTGTGGTATTTTTCCCAGTTTCTTGTTTTCCTCCATAAGCGCCGTAGCGGAAAGCGAGCAAGGGATGCGCCCTGTCGCATAGTTATGGACTGAGGAGCAAAACCATGCCCGGTTTTGGGATACTGGCGCTGTGCGGATACGGAGCCTTGCGGCGTGGCGCGACAGGCGGCTCTCTCCGATGGGCTTTGGCGGCGCAGAAACGGGTTCCTGTGCGGCTAATCCTTTCCCCTACCCGCCCCTGGCCCCTTCCCCGTTCCGTGCGATGCCATGCAACGTTCCCGTCTTTTGGGATGATCATTGTGAATATAGAGACATATTCAAAAAGGCGTTGACGTAGCCTGATTTTGTGCTACGTATGGCTTAATGCTCTGTTGTAAGGCTATATGGAGAACTCTTATGGCCTGAAATTACTTCTCTACGCTTCGTTTCGCCTCAGTATAGGGTGAAATTTCCTCTTTTTGCGCTTCATAGCACCTCTTTTTCAGTATTTTTACTCGATTCAGCAAAAGAATCGCCCTCCCAAAGCGATATATACGATATAAGGTATGCGCTCCTGTTCCGTTTTCTTGCGAGAACCCGGAACAGGCCTGAAAAGGTTCCAAGGCCGCCCCTTCCAAAGGAGGCTTGTCTCGGCGGTTCCGCCAGATACCTTGAGCTGTACCGGAATCCCCGCGTCGTTTCTGTGCCCGTACCGCATGGCGGCTTGTCTCCGTGATGGGGAGTCCCCCATGCCTGCGAATTCCTTTGGAGCCTTTCCTTTTTCCCCGCGTCGGCTGTCAGGCCGTTTTCCGTCAGGCGAACGGGAAGCGGGGCGGATTCCATACTGGTATGGGCAGAGTCGGCGGAGGCGGGGCCTCCCGTCCTCATAGAGGTGTTTCCGCCGCCCTGTTCGGAGCGGAACGGTTACGCTTGCTGGATTTGCCGCAATGGGGAAGAGCCGGGCGCAATTCCCGGCTAATGAGGATGCAACTCATGTGTATCATTGGTAAAAACACAAGGTATGGCGGGGGTGGAGAACCCAGCGGATGAAGCCTGTTGCCCGATAGGTGTTCCGTCGGTGCCGACGGTTGGGAATGTGCGGCCTGCGGTCGGAAAGATTCGAGTCGGTTCAGTGCGGCGGCGGTTCCGGGGGGATCGCTGTCAGGGGGTACGGGATATGCAACGGCGGGATGCCGGAGGGCGTCCCAAGGGGTAGGCGTATGAAAGTCCTCATCAATCTGCAATGGTGCAAAGGCTGTGGGGTGTGCGTGGCGTTCTGCCGTTCGGGTGCGCTTTCGCTGGACGGGGACGGGAAACCTGAATATGCCCCCGCGCTGTGCGTGGGCTGCGGCCTGTGTGAGTTGTACTGCCCGGATCTGGCGGTGGAGTGCCTTGGGGAAGACGGACCGGGCGAATCCGGGGAGGGCGCATGAACGGCGAAAAGGGCATTCTGTTTACTCAGGGCAACGAAGCCTGCGTGCGTGGGGCACTCTATGCGGGGCTGCGTTTTTTCGCGGGGTATCCGATCACCCCGTCCACAGAGGTGGCGGAACTGCTGTCCGAGGAGCTGCCGCATGTGGGCGGCAGGTTCATTCAGATGGAGGACGAGATTTCCTCATTGTGCGCCGTGTGCGCGGCGTCGGTGGCTGGGGACAAGGCCATGACCGCGACCAGCGGCCCCGGTTTTTCGCTCATGCAGGAGGCCCTTGGTTACGCGATCATGGGGGAAATCCCCTGTGTGGTGACCAGCGTGCAGCGCGGCGGGCCGTCCACGGGCCTGCCCACGAAGGTGGCGCAGGGTGATGTGAATCAGGCACGGTGGGGGGTGCACGGCGACCATGCGATCATCGTGCTGACCGCCTCTTCGGTGCAGGACGTCTTTGCCATGACGGTGGAAGGCTTCAATATGGCGGAAACCTACCGCACACCGGTGATCCTGCTGTTCGACGAGGTGGTGGGCCACATGCGCGAGCGTCTTGATATGCCGGAACCCGGCGAACTGCCCGTGGTGGAGCGGCTCCGTACCTCGGTGAAGGCCGGGGTCAACTATTACCCGTACCTGCCCCGTGAGGACGGCCGGCTCCCCATGTCCGACTTCGGCGGGGTGCACCGCTACAATGTGACCGGCCTCTACCATGACATCTGGGGTTTTCCCACGGAACAGCCCGAGACCGTCAACAAGCTCCTTTACCACCTTGTGGACAAGATCGAGGCCAAGGCCGCCGAAATCGCCCGCTGGAAGGAATACTTCCTTGACGATGCGCAGCAGGTGTTCGTTTCTTACGGCAGCGCGGCCCGCAGTGCCCTGCACCTTGTGCATACGCTGCGCGGGAAGGGCATCCGGGCAGGCCTGCTGGAATTGCAGACCCTCTGGCCGTTCCCGGCGGAACTCGTGCGCGATCGCACCGAGGGGGCGCGCAACGTCTACGTGGTGGAAATGAACATGGGGCACATCATGGCGCAGGTCAGGCAGGCGGCCTGGAAGCCGGATAGGGTGTTCCTCGTCAACCGGGTGGACGGGCAGCTCATCACGCCCACCGACATCGGCAAGGTCATGCGCGTGATCGAAGGAAGGGGGTTCTGATATGGCCATCCGCTCGTTGATCCGGGAACGCTTCTTTCCGCACCTGTGGTGCCCCGGCTGCGGCCACGGGCACGTGCTCAACGCCATGCTGCACAGCGTGGACGATCTGGGCTATGATCCCTCGTCCCTCGTCATGGTGTCCGGCATCGGCTGTTCGGCCCGCATAGCGGGGTACGTGGAACCTTTCACGCCGTCAACAGCGGTTCAAATCCGCTTGGGGACGCCAAAAATTTCAATAGGCTACAGCAGCTCAGTTTTTGGGTTACAAGAATTGGGTTACAATTTTTCCTCAGGAGACCTTCTCTTGAGGAATTTTTGTTTTAAGCAGGTCTTCCACTACCTGCCCGATGCCGCTGCCTCCCAGAGCCGAAAGAATTTCGCTCTGGTCCGTGTACAGCCCCGCGCTTTTCGTATAGCGGTCCGTCGTAGTCGCCCGATAATGTCCCATGAGAACTTGGGCAGCATTCAGGCCTGAACTCACGAACGTGATAGCTGCACTTTTATGCCGGATGGCATGAAAACCGAAGGGCTTCACATGGGCCTTCCGGCAGAGTCGCTCCATGAAGTGAATGCGCTGGGTGAACGGCTGCCCCAGAAATGTGTCGTTCTGAAGCTGCATGAACACATTGTCCACCTTGCAGGGGCGGGCATCCCGCCACCACTTGAGCGCCTTGACCAGTTCCGGGTGCATTCGGAGCCAGCGCACCCGTTCCATTCCATTCCCCGACTTGTTGTCGGTCAGCCTGATTTTTTCCTTCTGAAGGTCCACGTCACTCCACGTCAGCCGGAAGATTTCGCTTCTGCGTCCTCCCGTGAAGTACAGGGTCAGCAGCATGACCAGGTCCTGCCCTTCTGCCTGCTGGAACACCTTGATGACATCACTTTCCGGTGGAACATAGCGCTCTCCGTGCTTTACGGGAAATGGCTTCACCTTCAGAAATGGTGGTGCCACCTGTGGAAATCCCTCAAAGAAGTCAGAACCCCAGTTCCATGCAGCCAGCAGATTCTTGCGATACTTGTTGGCGACGTTCGCCCCGCGCTCATCCTTGATTCTGGAAAGAAACTCATAGGCTCTTGCCGAAGTGATTTCCGCGATGTCATGGATGCCCTTTTTGCCGCAGTAGGCGAAAAAGTCCTTCGTTACCAGCTTCTTTTCTACATAGGTCTGTCGGCTCATGGTTCGCTGAACATGGGTAAGGTAACTATCTCCCCACGCTATAAGCAGTTCTAATGCCGTGGGGATCATCATCCCCTCCCGTGCGAGCCTTTTTTGCTCTTCCTCCCATTCTTTTGCGGCCCGCCATTCCGGGCCATGCTTTTTCCCTGCCGGGAACATTTTGCAGGCTACCTGCCTGCCGTTCACGATGACTCTCGCCATCCAACAATTTCCTTTGTCCGGTCTCAACGTCGGCATTGCTGAAATACTCCAACACTGTGCCCCATCGAAACCTCCAGCGGTATCCAATGCGCCTGCCGCCCAATAAGTAGGCTATCTTTTTTACCGTTCTGGGGTCAAGGCGCAATCTATGGGCGACTTGTTGCAGTGTTAAAATCGTATCAAGATCACAATGCACGGGAATACCCTTACTGTTGTTGTTTAGTTTTTAGATATGAATCTGTTGTATTTCGAAACAAGCTCCAGTATTGATGTGCAGTTATTCTGAAGTAACATTTTTTCTTTATGTCTTCTAACTCCACTTTTGCTCATATTTAATAATTCAGCAATTTCCGTGCTAGTTTTTCCTTTTAGAATTAAGTAAAAAACTTCTCTACCACGAGGTGTGAATTTAATTTCTTTGCATGTATTTTGACCATGATTAAATGTACATAATATTTTAATAGTTTTATTCACGTTCATTTTCTTTCTTATATCTTCAAGATGACGGTAAATTGTTTTACGACTAACACCGAGTTTTTTGGAAATGACT